>Ga0302185_10001034_pt1 | contig 20156 bp, 14 predicted proteins | sample II_Bog_E1_1_FD_200231 | JGI IMG/M metagenome (GOLD analysis project Ga0302185, IMG submission 200231) | Peat permafrost microbial communities from Stordalen Mire near Abisko, Sweden - II_Bog_E1_2 | ecosystem: Environmental > Terrestrial > Soil > Wetlands > Peat | place: Sweden: Abisko... | reverse complement strand
CCAACCCCAACCCCAACCCCAACCCCAACCCCAACCCCAACCCCAACCCCACCCCCAACCCCACCCCCCACCCCAACCCCAACCCCAACCCCAACCCCAACCCCAACCCCATTTATAAATTTGCAATCATTAATATGAATGCATATCAATAATTTGTAATCACATTTCTCTTATAAGTTTTAAATAAATAGAATAGACATAAAATATTTTGGAGATGCATTAGCATTATTAAGTTCAAATACTTCCCAATCAATATACTTTTAATATTTAACATCTGATTCTATTTAACAAAATTAAATAGAGTATTTATCAACAAGTTTAATGCATTAATAAATGATTTATTAAATATAGATAATATAGTAACCATACCATGCTGTATACTTCGTCAGAACAGTATACATCTCCTTTCAAAAAGAATAAAGATCCCTTCCTTATCCTAGATTCATCCTTAACTCCTCTTCTCCATCAATATTTATGCATTAGGTCGCAAGAAATAAATCAGGATGCCAAATGGCTCCAAGAGAGATTCGAAGACGCTCTAATTTCTGCCGAAGATTTAGATAATAAACTTTCCGCTGTAATATTGTCTGTTGCCTCATTTACTCGTCAAATCCGTTTGAATAACGAACACAATATGGATGTTTAATCCAATACCCCATATAGATTTCTTCGCAAAAAATATCCAACATTACAGATTGGAGTTAAGATTGATTTAAGCAGTTAAAATTAACGATGTTTCTTGTAGAAAAATCATAATTTTTTCAAAATTCAATTACTCAGCTTCAATCTGAACGAAACTTAATTTTAGAGCCAACTGCCTATTCTTTGTAAATATGTATCTTAGTACTTTACTGCAAATTCCTAAATTAAATTTCACTTGGTTCTTCGATTAAATAGCATTAAGGGTCTTAGTTTGATAAAAAAAGAAATTATATTTCACGATTATCCAATTTAATCACTATGGCTGCAGTCAAATATATACAATCTGATAGAAAAACGCTATTCCCTGAAGATAAATGAAAATTAATAATAAATTAGTTTTAAATGTGCATAGACCATCAATAAATATATCCCTTCAGCAATTGGTAAAGTTATAGATTACTACGAAGATGTAGGATAATCAGATTGGAAACTCAATGATAGAATATTGACTGCTTTTAGTTATGCAAATCAGCAAGATGAACAAGGGCTTCGAATTTACAAACCGTATCACAATGTTGGAATTGCTTTTCCATAAACCCTGCTAATGTATATAGCAGGTGATTTTACAACATCAGAATATGATTTTTATCGAGTAAAAGGTCTTCTTGATACAATTGGTTATAACAAGCTGGCAGAAGCCTTCTTGGGAACATATAAGTCACCTGATCCTCTTCTTTCCTAGCAATAGGAATACATTGATATTGATTAATCTTGATAGTAACAATTTAACATCATTAAATATTATCAACCTTAGACGTAGATCCTTGCTCTTTCCTATTAATCTATTCTCGGCGTTGGCTACTCATCCTCATCCATAAGGATGATGAGAAAAGTAACTGTGAGTCCAAATGTAAGAATATGCTAACCATCTGTGATCCATTGAAAGATACTCGACACTCTGTGTAAAACCCTAAACACGCCCTATAGACTAGACATTATTTAACTAAAAATACGGGTAAATTATTGTATTCCTCGATTGATCTTGATTAGAAAATCATTTAGTTTGATGAAATCGATTGATTGAGGTTAATTATTGGTGGTAAGAGTTTTACCTTGACTGTTTCCTGAAAAGATAAGGCTGAAAAGTATCACTATTGCAACTATTTTCATTTTTATTATAATAAGTGTTAAAAATCCAAATAATATGCAAATTGTTATTCCATTCAAATTCTTGAACTCTATTCATTTATCTATCAAACAACAAACTGAAATATTTTTGAAATTAATAATAATAACAAGCATCAAATTAATCGAGGGATGGCTTGAAATATTTCAAAACTATAAACATACAAGGTTCATGTAAAGAGTCAATAAAGTATAACGAGATGATCTTCTATGCAAAATTTTATAGCCAATGGTCTGTTGTGCAAATTTCTTGATGCCAATGTCAATGGAGAATGATCATTCTCCTAGTATATAAAAATGGGACCCTTTAAATATTGATTTCCATATTCATCAGGAAAGAAGGGTTAGGAAAGCGAGAGTAAACAAGAATATTAAACAAAATTTGTCATGTCTAATAATCTTCTTAAAGGTATAAAAGAAATAGTGAACACTATTGATATTAATGAATCAACTTGATTATCAAGATCATGTCCACATAAATAAAGTTTAGTCATAAACGTGAGCATTAATAAATTATGTATCTTAAGAGATATTTCGTAAAATAAAAGAGGAGGGATTAAAAAAAGCTTAATATACATTGCTTGAGTAACAAATAAACAATACCTTTTTGCCAAATTATTCTTATGAATATAAATAGTTCAATTCTCAGCTCTTTCTTTGTTATAGAATGGGTAAATATTGACATTCTATCAACAATTAATATCAGCAGGATAAAATGTAATAGTTTCTTTTCATGAGGAGAGAAAAACAATTAAGTTTCTTTGTCATTAAGATTCCAAATAGTTTTGTCAATTAAAAAACTTATAATTATATAAACCACTGAAAGGATAATCCGAATCAACCGTTAAATATTCTATTTGATGAGATTCCATTCCAAATTTTACATTTGTATTAATAAAATTGCTGGCGGAAGCTAATTCTTGTTTTCTCCTAAAATCTTTAAAATGAGAAATTAATATAAAATAATAATCATTAATTATCATTTAAAACACAAAATATAATCAGCATATATGGTCTCCCTTTTAGGCAATGATCGCATGAATTGTTTTATTAACTATGCTATTATTTAGCGATTTTCGATTTTATATAAACAAAGAATAATCAAAGGCAAACACAATAAAATCGGATACGTGAGTCATAGAATAATTTTGATAAAATAATTCAATTTTAGAACTTCTCCAAGAAAATGATAACAAGAAATGGCGTGCTTTGTCGGCCCCCTTTCTTTTTTATAATTACTTGTCGATTTAACTCATTGACTCAACTCAAATACCGTTTCTAATCAACTCACCGTTTTGTTGAAACAGAAAATTATACCTTTAACTTGGAAGTCTTATATTATCAATTGCATGTAGCTAAAATTCCATTTTTACTGTCTTTGATACTTAAATTATTACTGAAGGTCTTGTTTTCTAATAATAATTTATTAGAAGATGGCTTCTTTCAAACTTAAGAGTCTATTAATCTTGGTCGCACTTCTACTTCTAGTGTGCGAGGCCCGCAGAAAGCATGAATCAGATAGCTCAAGCAGCTCTGATAGCTCGGACAGCTCTAGCAGCAGTTCAGACAGTAGTTCCGATAGCAACAAACGCTGCGACCGTTGCCCAATTAGATGGGTGGCTTATGGTGATTTCTGCGCAGGATTCACTGTTGGTGATGTCTACGGCGTCATCGATGCAGCATTCGCTGAAGTTGATGCCGGAACACTCGCTATCACTTCACTAACTTCATCCATTTCCTCTACCCTGAACACTAAGTGGGACAGTGCTTGGAACGTTTTTGTGCTCAAGAATTCCAACGCCGACTACAACGCAGTTTTTGTCGGTTATGCCTTCAGAGATCATTGGCTATGGAACAACAACTACCACAACCACTACACTATCGTCATATGGAAGGACTACAACTGTGCCACATGGGCCACTGTTGACCTCAGCGCTTCTGCTTTCAGCAGCGGTTTCAACCATTTACCAAGCTATGCTGCCGACTACCTCAACCTCAACAACCTTGACCTTTACCACGATCCTTGGACTGCTGGCAACTATATCATTGGAACTGACGGAGGACTTAACTTCGGAACTCACGACACCTACGACAACAGTGCGGAAGACAGCAGCAGTAGCAGCAGCAGCAGTAGTAGTAGTAGTAGCAGCAGTGATAGCTTTGATTGCGAAAGAGATGATCATAAATGTGATAACGGCAGAGGGCGCAAATATGGAAACTACCAAAACCTTTACGGAAGTGCCTACTCAGGAGTTGTGTTTGAGGGTTACTCCGATGAATTCTACGGCACTTTTTGCACAATTAGTGATCCTACCAACGTAGGAGTCTACGCTTACGGAGAAACAACCGATAAAAGTGGCGGTCTTTACTCATACTTTGTCTTGCAGACCCGCTGAAAATCTTTATGATTCATTCCATAAGAATTAATTCTTCTGTTTGGTCAATTTTAAACACTTTTAGATCTAAATAACGGTTTGAAATATTCTCTAACTGGATCCATTTTACTAATTGAAAAGGTGATGTTATTTATAACAAATAAAACCGTTATCAATTAGAATGGATACAGTCGCTATTATGACCTTTTAATTTATATATTTATTTTGATCTATGCATTTAATATCAGCATCTTCTTACGAGTTGCTTATCACATTTTATTCCATTCACTCATTCTTTTATTATTATTAAGATAGAATGGAGCACATCAACGACTTTAAGAGAGCTGTCTTCCCACATGCCAACCCTCAGAGAAGAAGACTAGCAATTTCACAGCAGCAACTCGACACCTACTTTTCTAATCTAACACTAGCAGAAATGTCTTCAATTCTCACAATTGCTGATCCTCATATTCTAAACTTCCTTGTCGCCGAACTCTTACAACATGCGCTCGCCACTCGTAAAGTGGCTAATTAAGCATTTATAGTCACTAAAAAGGATGCCTACTCCCAGGAACAGCCTCTTCTATACGTTTATGATAGTAAACTCTTTAGAAATGGCAATTTACCCCGTTAATAAAACGATTTCGTGGGGTCATTTATCATTTGCTATAAATAAAATGCTCCCGTCTAGCAATCCGTCTTTGAGATAGTTGATGCAGATTCAATTATACCCTGTCAGTGGGTGTTAAAAGTGAAAGAGAGTTGCCTCCTAAGAACCTACGCATATCTGCGCTAAACCCTATCAAAAGTGACTCACAGTAGCGATAAGATGGTGCTGGACCATTCAACTTACTTCAGTTTTATGCAAGGGTGGCTGAAGTGTTATTATTGTTACAATCTTGATGTTAACATACACTATACCTTTCAAGCCATTCTTATCCTACTTTAAAATCAGCTTCTGCTACACTATGTTGCCTCCCTCTCACCGCAAGAAAAGCTAAAACATATGCATTGCCAACCTATTCGATGTATCGACAAGCCCAAAAATAAAGAACAATTTACACTCACTTAAAGCAAATTTGGAGAAGTTGGATGGCAAACTTTGAAAATAACAGCTTTTTAACTCAAGTACAGAGTGTAGGAGGATGACGAAAAATACAGTTGCTTTCTACCACAAAACGATTAAACATAATACTGCACAGAAGAGGAGTTAGAAAATTAGGATCGCACAATTTTCATAGCTTTTGAAAATCTGAGACGTCTTGAAGCCGAGTACGCTAATCTTTACTGAATGATCTGTTTTATATATTTCCATAGCTGATCCATAATCAATGAAATGATAAATCCAAAATTCCTGTGAATAGATCTGAGTATCTACAATCATACAATGCTGCCTCCTCTCAGCAGTCGCGTCAGCAATGACACCTGCAGCAGCGCTACTCCGATAATAATAAACACTTAAAGTACTTGGTAGCCCATGTATAAATGTGTGTTCGTTAATATTCCTTTCGCTACCAGTTATTTCATTAAATAATTTCTCTGTGAAATGGTCAGTAGAGCCTATCTATAAAGAAAAATACCTTGAATTAGTTACTCATATTTTAGATACGTTACTGGGAGTCTGCCATGTGCTCTTTGGTGGTCACATCGGAACCAATATGAATTGGGGAGGCTAATATCATCGATATCAGTTTCTTAACCTAACCAGTGCCCATAAAACGAACAGTATAATTGAACTCTTTCTTTCCACTAAAACTAAGACCAGTTGTTGTGTAAAACTTTCTGTCGAACAATATCCGGTCGCCATTTTCATAAATCAACAATCGTACTTCTTCTCCGGCGCGGTATTCAGATGCACCATATACTTCAGCGTCCTATTGTTTCCAATACACAAATATTTCCATTTTATATTCGTGATCTGTGGAAGGCATTAGCACGAAGTCATCGAAGGGCGCATTCTTAAAAGTATAAACTTTCACATTTCCATAAGTCATGTTGTTTTGAACGCGTAATTCTTGCTCACGACGGTTCACCTATTGTTTCTCGGATTCTTCAGTTGTTTCAGGAATAGGCTCATCGCCTTGTGTCAATGTTACGAGGATAAGAGAGAACAATAGTATTAACAGATTTTTCGTGGATATCATTTAGTTATTTTTTGAATGATTGATAAGATTATAACATGTATAAATGCTAATCAAATGTTCGAATAAACTATCACAGGGATGAAGATCTACTTCATCAAGGATATCAATTCAATTATTTTTACTTTTAGCAGATGGTAGTTGATTTTATGCGCCCTCCTTTTAATAATAATATTTTGTACTTGCTATATGAATACCATAACAGACGAGTTTAAGAAAAAAATAGCTGCACGCTATCATACCTCCAATTAATCAAAAGACGCGTTTAGATTGGATCCAGCCAATTAATGGATCAATAACACTTAGTTGAAGTTCATGCAGCATTTTGAGTCCATCAATGTTCACAATTCTAATATTAAACCGCAAGATGCCAACTCATAAGATTATGAATACAAGTTTGCACAAGCAATATAAGATTACAAGATCCAAGATAGTCCTATAGAAGGCATCATCAATTTCTACGAAAATAATGAAAAGATTACCCCTGCTATCATTGCTTTCTGCTAACAGCCAAGTTTACCTAAAATAAATGCAAATTTGGCTGAAGAGTTAAAGAGAATTAGTAAATTCTTTGAAGGAAAATAACCTGTTCAAATGAAATTGAACCCCGATCAACTTCTGGATTTATAGAGATACTCATCATTTCTTTAGTCCTTTGGTCGGAGAAATCGAGCTTTATAGTTTAAAAATTTACTGTTGAGAAACAACAATTTTAACATTTCTGCCCCCCTCACAACTGCAAAAGATTTTCAAGTAGATACTTAATAACTGTAATAGATGAATCGAGAGCAATTGCAATCCATGAAACGAGTCGACTTGATTCTGTTGTAATTGGTCAATGAGAAGAAAAGGAAAAGCTATGCAGCAGATTATTTCTATGTGATGGAGATGAAATTGATGGAGCTATTAGAGTATATATTAAAGGATGAACCTCAGTACAATGAACTCAACCCCACAGCAAAAACAAAGTTAGTCCTCAAGAATCTATAGAGTTTTAAAGGAAAGGAAGTAGATGGAGAAAGCAAGATTAATCTGCTCAGAATTTTTTTCTAAGATTTCACAGCTCTAAAGCGTGAGAAGGAGCAGCAGCAGGAGGCACTTACTCCTATGAAGAAGATAGACAATAATAAAACCGTCAGGCTCTCATCTACCAGCAAGAATGGTTCATCAATAAAAAAGCAAAGCCGTAATTAATCGCAAAAACCAAAGATAAAAAAGAGTTTCGTGAAATCCACAAAACAAAACAAGCAAGACGAATGGTTAGGTCATATCAAATGATTATAATATTGTTCAAACAATATGCTTTTCTATTCATTTATTATATATTGTTAGATGTCGATATATAGTGGTTTCGCGACCAGAAAGGACGAAACTAAATATAATGGACTACTCGCAAAACTTATTTTACTCATGCAAAATCATCTGTTGGAATTTATTTCGGGAGGGACAGGACAAGCAAAAGTTCTATCCTATACGAAGATCATCTTCAAGATGAAGGATTATGAGGAACATAAGTATTTGCCTCCAAAGTTCTCTGAGCTCTTGGAGCCTCTTTGCAAAGTTCTAGGATTGCCTATATCATAAAAAGTGGTTGATCCAAATGTGTTCCTTCAAAATTAAGATAAAAATTAAACGGATCACGGAGATAAACATTCCTCGAACTCTTTGCATAAGTTAAACATCAAGCCTAAATTGAACAGCTATGAACTCGAGAGTCAATAACTCCGTAGAATCAAGAAATGTTCTTTACTTTAATAAAAATCACAGCGGTTAGAAAATATCGCAGAGGGGCATCAGCAAAAACGAACTGTTTTCCTATCATCCGCAGATTTGAAAGGGCGAAAGGATAATGGGCTCATCCCAAAGGAGCATAAGGTTATAACACATACGGAACAGTCATAATGCTCTTAAGGTGAAGATAAAGAAGTTCCCTTTCGTGAATTTAGGACAGCCTCCCACCAAAGTGCCTTTTCCAAGTTAGGTAAGAACTTACGATATAAGGCTCACTTAGCCCTGCATTAAGCACAATAAAACATCTTAAAAAGAGAGTTTCCTATACGTGCATAGATGCGTTGTAAATTAAGGAAAGAACAGTATAAAGACCCATCTGGTCCTTGATTTATATTTTAAAAGCCATCATTTCATTGTGCTACTTGCTGTCTATAAGAATAGAGGATATTGAGGATTTATTAAAATTATTTATTATAATTGTCATCATATTATATAATTAGCTTCCATATGATATTAATAATCTCCTTACTTAAATATGAAAATGAGGCTATTCTTGCAAATAATTCTTTCTCAATAAACCTTGTTCTTATTAATTCCACTTTTTTATATTCTCATTAAATCAATCAGTTAAAGACACTGTCTGCTGCTGCTCCTTCTTTTGTTTTTATTGATTGATCAATGTCCATAATAATAATAATCAACTCAAATGAAGAAAAAAGAAATTTGTGGCAGTATATGTGCCTGCATTTTTCTCGGTTTAGGTTTATTCTCTTTAATTGGATTGCCCAGTATCGTTGATGATGCCATTTTAGATGGAGTAGTCTTGGACCCGAATACCTATGATGTATGGGGTGCTAACCCTGGTTCCACGAATACTATCACTGTACGCAATTTTACATTCTTCAACATAACAAACGCACGTGGATTTCTCTATCGCAATTAAAAGCCTCGCTTTAACTAAATAAGCAACTATCTTTATCAATAATGGAGCAATTTTACGGATCTTACATATTCCTAAGACCGAGCAGTTATTGATTTTAACTATTGGCTCTATTTTACTATTATGAACGGATCGAGAGATGTTAATTAAACGGTCACTGTTCTCAACCTTGCTCCTCTTGGATTTTGGTCACAACTGGATACAGTCGACATTACTTCATTGGCAATACAGGGCTTTGGCAGCTTGTTTGTTGAAATGAATAACACTATCAAAATGCAGGCCATTGGACAAGGTGTGGCTGGGCAGTTTCTACCCAATCGCACAGCTTGGGATCCTCTTTGTCAAAAATTAATGCTTACTCCCGTATTTTGTGATATGTTATGGTCTGATCCTATCTACGGATTGTCTGACCAAAATAACTACTAAATTTGGGTGAATTATACTTATTACGAAAGTCATGACTCAGAATTTGTGCTTTATGAATACTTTGGGTTTGAAAGGACACAGATGATAGCTATGAGCAAGATTTTCAAACAATGGTGCAGTACGGTAGACAATATCCTCAATAATTGGTATTGTGGAGGCTTATCGTGCCAAAACTATGATTTAACCATATTACAACTCAGTAGTGCTGGTCTAACTGCTAATCCTCCGTCGGGTGAAGCAGCCGACTCCATATGTTTAACAGGTAATATCACATGTGAAGGATTTCCTGAGTTGTTCTCGTTTTATAAATTCTAGTTTCCAAAAATAAAAAATGACTCTTCCTTCTTAGGACTTGAATTTTCCCTTTAAACAACAAGGAATTTATTTTCTCCATACAACGGTACTTTGTTAAATGTGGGCAACCTTTCTCATTTATTTAAAATTGGTTAGTCTTTTGATAAGGATTCATCAAACATAACGTTGATGTAAGAATTAATTAGAATCACTCATGGTTAAAGTGATAAACATGCATTGGTAATTTGGGAGTATGCAAAATACTTCACATATGAGTTTGTGCTGAAAACAAGCCAAAAAGGTGTGAGGAAAATGGCTGGATTGGCAGGAGTATTCACCGCAGCTTTGTATCAGTCTTTCATACAATTTTCTGAATGGTTTTTGAAGGAACAATTATCACTGTTGGTTGCATAATTAATGCCAGACTGCGAAGACTTTTTAACCAACACTATTTAATAGGCAGATCCTGCTACAGTAAAGCAACTTTGCAATAATATTAACACGTAAAATTACACTAATTATTTCAAGCTCATTGAGCCCTGCCACAATTAGTTCCATCTTGACATTTTTCAGTCAAGCAACAAGCTGTCAGGTTATGTTATGGGGTAAATATGCAATGCTGGTCAATAATCAGTGCTAACACTTGTTGAGAAAGCTCACTAAAAGATATTCTCTCACTACAAATGCACTGCTAGTATGCAAACTAATCGATGCACAGCCTTTTAGCTCGGACTCAAACAGTTTATTAACAGTGAAATCACCTTGAACCCTATCACTAATACTATTAAACAATATCCCTCTGATTCATCAGCTCATAACTGGAATCCTGAGCTGCAGGAATGGGAATATAGGCACTTCCTAAAGTAAGTTTACGGAGATACTGATTTTGACCCACAAAATTTTAGTGATTACTACCGTGTGGCTGATCTGTTATCGTTTGATAAACTGTTCAGTGTACCAAAGGTTCAAGATTTGTTGTTAATCACTAATGATACTTAATTTTAAGAACTTTTTTATTGGAAAAACAAAACATTGCTCTTAGAATACATTCGATTTGTAACTGTCGAGGTGGGCTTTGGAGGATTTACTCAGGAAAGGACTGCACACTAATTGTTGTTCGGCTATTAAGATGAGTTTCTAAAAACTCTCAGAGATATGGACCCAATGCTTGGAGGAGATCCCTCAATCGTCACCCTCGTCGCCCTAAACGAGCCAAACTCAACCTTGTAAGAAGCTAAGTAAAAGCCTCAATCAATGTATACTGGATACTCAGATCCTCTGCTGACTCGAGTATACCTCACAAACATGGGAAAAGATTATGTAACTTATAATCGCAGCTATTATGATGGATACTCACCTCAAACTTAACTGACTAATCCATTCAAGGAAAAATTGGAATTGTTTGGCACAGATGCTATTCAGAATAGACCCATGAGTCACCCCAGCGACAATCAATACATTTACATCGATACACTCTATCGAATCGGATAGCTTAGTTTTGATAGAGAAGAAGAGCGTTATGGATTTAAAATATATCGCTATACGATAACAGATCGAACTTTAGCTTCAGAATAAGAATACCCACCCAATGGAAACTACTATCAAAGTATTTCAGGATTCATGAATCTTTCCTTTTTGGGGATACCCATGTTTGTCGGGAAAAGTCATTTTTTAGATGTCAAAGGAGAATGGCCAGATTTGGTAGAAATGTATGATGAGAGTGGTACCTATCTTCAAAAGGCAAGCGAATACGACAATACTGAACTGGTAATATAGCCAAAAACAGGTGCTTCGTTCACTGCTACCATCTACTTGCAAAACAACATTTATTTGGATCAAGATATTCTCTTTCCCAAAAGGCCACATATGCTGCCTGTATTTACATTGTATCGTTCTGGAAATTTAACTGAGAGCGCAGCTAATGATGTGCTAGCTGATCTAAAAACAGCCTTGACTGTTCCCACTAAAATGGCATTAGCTTGCTTCATCGGATGTATTTTCTCCATTTTCGGTGTTTGCGCGTGTAAAATAAGGTTAGATAGTAAGAGATAAGTGCCTGAAAGTTTGTTGGAAAGTGGAAATTCGCTTGATCCGGATGCTGACGAAGGAGAGTATGAAAAAAAGGAAGCTGATGAAGAGACTGAAATAAAAGAGGGGATAAATTATTATGAAAGAAGGGAATCAATTGAAAGAACTGAAATAAAAGAGGAAAACAATGAAGAGGAATAAAAGGAAGTTGCTGAAGAGAGTGGAATAAAATAGGAGGACAATGAGTAGGCACAATGATTATTCAAGATTAAGATAAATGAACTATAACGAAGCCAGTACCTGGACTACTTAATGTGAGACTATTTTGAATAATTAATATATAACAAATTTCTGATTAATTGCATTCATTTTGTTGCAATGGAACTAAATGACCAACAACTGATCGACATCGCAGATCGTATGCTTGCTGACCTGTAAAAATAATACTTGGAGATACAACAATGCAATCTTCCCGTGTAATGCCCCGAAGATGAGCATTAAGATCATTCTGGATATGAGAGATTGGAGGGAGATGAAGAATAAAACGAGGAAGATGAGCCACAAGCAGAGGAAAACTAAGAAAAAGGGTAAAATAAACAAGGCTAAAATAACGAAAATACCACAACATTAACTGAAGAGAAAGCTGCGCCAATTTAACCATAAAACACAATAGAACTGGTGGAACTAGTGGAAGTATTTCCCACTGAAGAATGGGTCCCAGAATATAAAGAGGTCAATATCAATGCCTAAAAAATAAAGCAGATGACCCTTCAAATGAACCTACCCATTCCTGCTTGGCTTTAGGATTAAGAACTTTTGAGAAACAGGGTCTACGAACTTTTTGGAAAGGGCAGAATATGAATCATGATAGTGAAAGACTTCTATAAATTAAAATATAATTTAGGATTATTTGTCAATCAACGGTTAAGCATTTATTCGTATTTAAGTAAGTCATTCTTTAGTTCCTTGTAACGACGGTATTGAGTATCAATGGGAGCAATGTCTCTCACGTATCTGATGCGGCGGTTGTTGTTTCTCTCAAACTCCTTTTGATAAGTTTCAATTTGTTCACGGAGATCGCGGCGTTAACTCTTAATACGCACGATAGCTGCTTCAATACGTTCTTGGGACATCTCCTATCCTCCACGCTTAGTTAATGCTTCTTTCAGTTTCTTGTAGTAAACATACAATGGTCGCAGAGGCTCCTTCTCCTCATGGTTAGGCTGCCGATGAAAGCTCAACCCAAAGTCATTATCATAGCTCTTCAGCTAATTTTTTACCTTCTTTTTCTAATTAACAAGACTGTCCACACTCATAGCATCAATGTACTGTTCTAATTAAACTCTTTTAATACTACGAGTCAGTGCTTCCTCCAGTCCGAGTCGTTTGAAAGCCTCCTTTAATCTTTTGGGAGCTTCTTTGTCCATCCACTCTGTTACTGATTTGTATTTAATAACAGAGTCAGTTTTGCTGGCTGATGTCTATCTTGATGAACCTGCATCACTTATCACTGAAAAAGAATCATTTTGATTTAAATTTCTCCTCGAATTATTCTCCTGTTTGATAAGTCCTTCCAATTCACGCACCTTCGGCTTACACTCAATTGCTATTTTTTCGGTGTTGGTGAATAGGTCAAAAACCGTGGATGTGACCAGTTCGTTAAGAATATCAAACTCCATTCTAACAAAAAAATAATAAAATATATTATCATTGATCGTTCATTTAATGTCTCAGGAATTTTATAGAACCACTCATAATATAAATTAAAAACAGATAATAAATCTGTTATTTGAGTGAATTTGCAAGTTTTTGTATGATACTAAATATAAAATTAACTGGCAATATAAGATTCATATTAGATGATATCATAATTGAATTCATTTATAATGAGATAATGAATTTATCTTTAGATAACAGTTCAGTGTTGGAGGGCGAGTCCTGCATTAAAAATGCTCATACGGCTTCACACCTGCGAATATTCAATAATTAATTTGTGTTTCTCTGCATCGATGAAGCCTTGCATGTCTATTCTTTGTCCAGAATTGCAGAATGTAGGGCCCCACTGATTAATGTTATCTCTCTCAGCACGATGTAAGACTATCATCACGCAGATTTAATGACTTTAAAAAGGAACATTACTAGGACTTTATTACCAGCATATTTCGCAACGCAGAAAAGTAGGACTTTTCTGCACAAATATTCAGTCGCGAGCAGGATATTAAAAGAAATGCTTTGCTTCGGGTGGAAAATATAAAAGAAAGGCTCAGTTACTTTAACAACTCAAAATTAAGAGCCCGTACAATGGAGTTTAGCTAGAAGGGACAATTGCTTATCTTGCTCCACGATGGCCGGGCAGCTATTTTATTCCCTACAAACGGCAGGTGGTGTGATGGCGACTTCTAAACAGTATATTCTCTAGTATTAAGATTAATCTCAATGAGACTTCCAAGGAAAAGATTCTGCAAGCTTGCTTTATCGGGTAATGGATTGGTCTACTCACTACTGGCAGAGTCACAGTTTATGAAACAGCTGGCCGCACCAGAATCTTCAATCAAAAAATTAGCCACAAGAACATCAATAGCATGCATGGGCTAAAATTAGAGAAGGAGAAGGAGAGCATCCGACTGTTTTTGGTGTGCAATTATGAAATTATCATGCTGGAAATGAACAATAAAAAGAAGAAAATGACGACATATTAGTTTGTATCTGAGGGATTTGTCAATCAATCGTTCTTCTATCGCACTCACTTATTTGCCTGCACTCATGCTGCTATCTTTAGACTTGATTTTGTTGCTAGCTAACTGCTGTCTAAGTCAATTGCTGTATTTTCTGAGCCTTGTGAGTTGCTGCATGTCGATGAATTTGGAAAATTCCACACTAAATCTCTGACCAATAATCGATAATCAACTTGGTTGGTGTAATCAACAACCAACGGAGTATTTGTGGGTCTTACTTTAAGAAGAAACGGAAACTACAAATAAGGGCGTTTGATTGTTTTCGAACCAACTATAAGCTATTATCTGGAACGATTAATTCAAAATGTTCACTGCCAAAGGGAAATAGATATGGGAGACGCCATTTTCATAGCTCATAATAGGGAAAGTAAAGAAATTCTCTCATAATTTACAAATTTACATAGAGAAAACTAACTGGAGTATTCAGGTGTAAAAATTACTCCTGAAGAGTATGATACAATCAGTATTAATATCGGCCACGCCTTTGAAGGAAAGTAAATAGCAAAACAGCGCATTGTGGAACGTATTTTAAGGCAACAATTTTAGCAAAAAGGAGTCGAAATTAATAAATTAGACTATACTGACCTGATATCCCGCTGTTGTTTCACTGGGGGATAGCTCCTCGACTAAGACCTTAGACACTGCCCTCCATGTGACCTCTTCGGAATTTTGACTGCAGGAACCAAATGTCCAGTTTGCCAAAGAAAAATGATGTAGTATTAATAGACTATATGACTCCCTGACAATTGATGTGAATATGAAAAAAAATTAATTGATAAATTCCTTTTTAGTCATTATATCAATTAATAGAGTATTAACAGTATACATATAAATTGCATTAAAATGCAGATTGGATCACTATTGCCGGACCACAATAAAAGTGGACAGTTGCCTGTGTTTGGAGGAGGGAGCTTAATTAAGCCAAATTTTCAAAATTGCAGTGGAGGAAGCAATCAATTGGGCTCACAAAGGTCAACCAGTTTGAATACTTCAGTGAAGGACAGAAATTAGGATGCAGTATGTCTCAGTATGGTAGTAGCTAACTGCTTCGAGGGAATGACAGTGACGGAATTGCGAATTGAGGACTACTACCTAATTCGGACGGGAGGTTTAAATAGCGCCCAGCAAGATCAGATCAGAAAGCATATAGAAAAATAATGCTTTAATCAATAGATCTTTCAAAATATCAACTACAAGACCATTCCTAATTTTGGGGTCAAGAATAATACGGTAAATGAGAAGGTTCAAACTATTGACAAGAGACTGCAGATGCTAAGTATGCCTTTACCAACCAGCAAAGGTTCAACTGTTCTCGGTCGATAGTCTAGCAATTTAGTTCCAATAGTTCCAATGCAGCCACTAACTTTCAAAACTCAGTTGCCGTCACCAATTAAAAATTAACTGTAATTTCCATTGGGAAAGGACTAATAATTTAAAGATTATTACTAAAAGTAACTGTTAAAATTAACTTAAAAACAAAATGTTCGACAAATGTTGGAATATTATTTGGAGAAGGAAGTTAAACAAAGAGTTGGATAGTTAAAGACCATTACCTGCGATGAGGAACTTATCAAATAGTACAGAGAAATTATAGAAATGAGGGCCATCTTGGAATAATTTAGAGCTGATCAGTATCGAAGAATGAGAGCTGGAGCACTACCAGAACAAGAAAGAACAGAAGCAGAGAAAATGTGGGCTGCCTTCTTGGAAATATACACTCAACGACTTATGACAATCTACAATAACTATCATGGTAGACTTACAGCCGATATTCTAAAGCAATTCGTGACTTAAATTAAAAATCAGCAACTGAAGCGACTGTTTTAGATGGAAAATTATAAAATCAGTCCTCACAAAACAGCGCAAATGATCAATCAAATCAAATAGCACGATGATAGCAAATTAATCAATACAGGACAGCAGCTTTCATCTCTCTGGACCAATGCCAAATAAATCCACATTACTCGTGAAATGGAAATGATAAACACTTTAAAACTTAAGTTCAAAGCATTGTGCTAACGCGAGCGTATCGAGAGATCATTTCACCTCTACGATGTTGTGTATCCTTATGAATAAACTGGAAATATTGATGATTATTTTAAATTCAACGAAGAGCCTAATTAAAGCATTGTTTACGTCGATAGAAAATCAACCAAAAAAAGTTATCACAATCGGCTTAATAATTCAAATGTGAGAACTGTATAAGTGGGCAGTCAAGTGCAATAGTTTCTTCCTCTATAAAGTAGAAGATATGATAGATTGAGTCCCCTTGTTGTAATGTATCTTTTTCGTGTGGTATGGATGGGATCCCTCACAGTATATAAAGAACTGAAAGGAAAGTTATAATTACCGAGATAAAGTACAACTCACTATATTTACGAGTCTTTATAGATAAAAATGCGGGAGGAAGAAAAGAAACTGATTAAATCGGATGCCAATTTTTAGTTTTTCGAACTAGTCAGCACTTCGCAAATAGGGGTTTATAACCTCGATGGAAACATTTGGCAACAAATTATTAATCTCCCAAATAAGTATGCCTATAACTTTAAAGAGATGAAAAATTTAATTGCGGAGGGATTCATCATATAAAATGATTTTGGCAAGATGGAGTGGCAATAAAAAGTTAATTTAGAGGGAATTGACTTTAATACTGATGAATTAAGAATTTAAGAGAATTGTGTTGTATGTGAACCTGAGGGCTTGAACCGTAAGTGCAGAGTCACTTTCAAATCATTGCCGTCCTTAATTGCAAAACTAAAAATCAGTGAGGGGCGTGAAGCAGCAGAAAAAGCACTAAAGAAATGCGTTTCAAAATTATAAGGGTGCCGCTTGTAAAACATTCAATGGGGATAAAGCACATCTTATAGCCTACTATTTTCTCGATTTGACCGAAATAAATGTGATAGTGATTGACATTGATCTATGACAAGATATATACCATCTGTATTTTGGTATTGATCAATAATAATATATAAATTATTAAATGAGGTTTTAGTCTCATTAATTTGATAAGCTATCATCATTGCATCTAAGCATATAGTAGCACTTATTAATTTAAAAAGAGTTGATTTGACCTTAAAAGTGTATAATTCACGATGACTTATTTTATTAATAAAAGATGAATATTAAATATGGAGTGATATTTTCATTTATCAATTGAGCCTTAATAATTATAATAGAGAAAGGGCAATAGGATGAGTTTCTATAAGGAGCGACTCCTGTAATACAATAATCTTTATAGTATCGGAGTTTTACCTCAAATTGAAGGTCGGTACTTGTCGGGACCAAAAATAAACTTCAAAACCACGCAACCGTCAATCACCAATCATCAGTAACATAAAATATTCACTGAAAAATTTTGTTTATAAAAAGCAAAAGAGCGTATAAGTTATGAATTAAAGCTGGCATAACAATAGAATAGAATATGCTAGCAATATAAGAGTGATCAAATTGTTAGTATTATTTTAAAAAAAGAATCGGAGGAAAAGAAAGCAACAGTTTATGAGAAAAGAATACGATCACTGTAGATCGATAATGTGTTTTAGGCTTCAAAATCAAAGAGCAAAAGAATGCACTCTTTAATGAATCAAAGAAAAATCCTCACTTTGTCAAAGAATAAGTCTGCGGCAGCTCATAATTGCAAAAATCTGAATATCTTGAAAATACTAATCAGAAAAAAAAATCAAAAATCAATTGCACAAAATCATATATTTCGTCGGTCGATGGACTCTTCTCCCGAAAAAAATATCAAGATAAAAATAAACAAGTAGCCCATGTAATTTTATAATTTTACCACCAGTAGAAGCTTTATTTTAACGGAGGATATTGATAAATAAAAAATCTCTCTTAAAAGGCCATAAATTATTCGGTCTAACGATATCAAGAGATCGCATGCGACAGAAAGAAAGCAATGTTTTAATAACCCCAAGAAGTAAGATTTATTGGATTAAACTATGAGTTAAACTCATAAAAACGAGGATTAGAATCAAAGGTTAAAGAAAACTAGCGTTGACCTGATAGATGATTTGGATGCACTATCATAGGAGAAGGAGCAATAACAATACAAGGAGAGATCTAACGATCATATCGAAAGATGGAAATGATTATAAATTTTAATTGTAGTTAATAAATTCAATTTTACAAAAAATACTTAAATGTAAGAGTCATACTAATGTTAGAGTTAATTAAGCATTCAAAATATTTAATTTATCTATTATTATTAGCAAAGATATAAGGCGGTAATCGGAATAGCTTCATAATCAATTGTTTCTGCGATCACTCCACACTATCTAAAAACAAATCAGCAACTCTTCAAATTAACTATCCGACACACACTGATCGCATTTAATTCTAATGAGCCGTTATTTGAAACAAAATAGCAGTGACTAGTGATTGATGTGCGTGAAGATATATAAATGTGCACATTGACATTTCCAAATTCACTTTTTTATTGAGTGTCTATATATCACGTTATAGAAATGACATTGTTAGTAATAGATAAATGTTCCAGGAAGTGGGGTAGATAATTTAATATATGCCCAGGATATCAGTTCAGATTTATGCCTCCCGCTGCTAATTTTAAAATCTCTTTAACTTTAAAGATGTTAATATGTTTTCTCATACCGAAACTATTAAAAAACCAAAAGCATAAAGGGAGGAAGAATCTGCAGAGGGATATACTGTTGATTATTTTATCAAGAAAGAAGATAGACGAACACAAGAGAGATTTGTACAGATTAGAGTCGAACAAAGGATCAAAAACACTTTCAATACTTTCTATAGAAAGTTTGGAATGTACATTGGTCCTCATCATCTAGCCATTTAAAAGAGTATTACTCTTAGCCCAAAAATTTTGTATACCCTTCCTTTTATTTGCATTAAAGACAAGCCCGGAGAAGATCAAAATCACTATTAGCTATCATATGGAGATTATCTCAAGTTGGGTAATGTGTTTTTTAAGGTGCTTGATATTGATAGTTTTGGTAATTCCTCAAAATATCTCAAATAGAGTAAATAATCATCTGACGAATAATATGAGATCGATGTCAGCAATTAATAAACTGCGGTAGAGTTGGAAAGAGAGAACAATTATATGGAATTGGAAGAAACGGCAGATGAAAGGAGGACATGCCGATATTGTTTACAGGAATAAAATAAGAAAAATAGTCTTATTAGCGTTTGTGAATGCCGAGGAACAATGGAATTCGTACATTTGAAATGTCTCAGGAATTGGAGAGTCAACTGCGTGCAGGAAATGAAAGAATCGCCAAGGGTTTATAAATACCAGCAAAAATCATTCAAATGCTAGATCTGCAAAACTGCTTATAGCTCAATAGTAAAAGACTCTAAAGGTAAAAATTCTTTGATTTGTAATTTTGTTAGACCAAACGCCCCCCACATAATTTTAGAACATATCGACGAAGGAACAACCGATAAGAATATATTTGTGCTGTTTCCCAATCAATAAAGTACAAATATTCGGATAGGATCAGGAAAAGGATGTGACTTAAGTATAGCGGATAAATCGTTAGAATAGGTTCATGCCAGTATCATTTTTTGTGACAATCGCGTGTATTTGAGTGATATGGATAGTACATTTGGCACTTCATGCTTATTGCAGCGAGAGGAATTAATAGAACAAGGTCAATAAATGTTTTTG
>Ga0302185_10001029_pt1 | contig 20231 bp, 37 predicted proteins | sample II_Bog_E1_1_FD_200231 | JGI IMG/M metagenome (GOLD analysis project Ga0302185, IMG submission 200231) | Peat permafrost microbial communities from Stordalen Mire near Abisko, Sweden - II_Bog_E1_2 | ecosystem: Environmental > Terrestrial > Soil > Wetlands > Peat | place: Sweden: Abisko... | reverse complement strand
GCAGATAAGTGGTTAAGCGGAGAAGATCGCACTAAATCTTCTGCTGATGCTGCTGCTGATGCTGCTGCTTATGCTGCTTATGCTGCTTATGCTGCTGCTGCTGCTGATGTTGTTGCTTATTATGCTGCTGCTGCTGCTGCTGATGCTGCTAGGGCTGCTTCTAATGCTGCTGATGCTGCTGATGCTGCTTCTAATGCTGCTAAGTATGCTGCTGATGCTGCTTATGCTGCTTATGCTGCTTATGCTGCTTATGCTGCTTATGCTGCTAATGCTAATGCTAATGCTGCTGTTTATGCTGCTTCTAAAGGCAAAGAATTAGATTTTGTTTCGATTGCCCTTAAAGCCAAAGCTGTAAAGGAGCTATGAAAATTATGAAAATGTTAAACTGCACTATGGCAACGAGTACTCTTGGAGTCGTATAATTCCTGTTGGCAAGAAGAAAGATATTTGAAGGAGAAATAAGATGTGCGTGTCAGTGATAACGAAACAATTCAAACCCAACAATAAAATTGTAAAAGGGTACAAAGTAATCAGAGTGAACCAAAACGATCCGAAATTCACTACTTCCGATACCCTGTTCCCAATTAAAATGGATCAGTGGTTAAAAGCCGAAGCCGACTATGGATCCTGTGGCAAGGGTCCCATATCCAGGCTGACGGACAATTATGGAAAAGTCTATCCTTGGGGGTTTCATATTTGGGCTACACGCCACGCCGCCAAAGAGTGGGCGAACTTTAAGCTGAATTCTATAAAGATCGTTCCTGTCATCGGGAAAGATGTACGAGTTGTGGGTAAACAAAAAAACTTCAAACTCTACGTTTGCAAGCATCTTTTTGTTAAGACACCAAAAGACACGCATTCGTATGTAAAAGAACCAAAAATGTATTGAAACAGCCGATATTTGGCAGGAGTAAAATATGAGCACAATAGAAGTATTGCCCCTGCTCCCAAACAAGTGGGGTGTATATATCCGCACTCTAGATGGTGAATTTTTGTTTGGATCCTCGAAGAACAGCTTTGATTGTGATTATGCAGCGGAGTGTTTGCTGGCATTCAAGACACCAGAATTTCTTTTCACCGATCCTACAGATCCTGATGTATTGGAAGTTTGCAAACGAATGAGAGATGTATTCTTACCGGTTGCGGTAAATCATCACGCGGAAGATCGAGCACAACTCATGAACATGATGAAAGTTAAAAAATGATAATGGTATGAAACTGCAAAAACAAAAGGGTTTGTGTTTAAATTGTCAAAAACGCCCCGCTATTTTTGCGTATCGAGATGTTCTACCCAGTGGAACTCAAAAAATTATTCGTAGAGCAGATAAGGATCATACTTTGTGTCGCCAGTGCTTCAAAAGCATTAGAGATTCGATTATTGCTGCCAAACTTGCTAAGGAAGACTAATGCATACTTGTGAAATGTTTATCCATCTAGAGGGTCGAATATGCGGAGAGCCAGCGACTTATTCCATGTTTAGTACACGGTACATTGGAACAGCGGATCAAACGCAAAATAATTATTGGCTTTGCGCGAAGTGCTATCAAATCGCTTCAAGTTGGAAGAAGTTTAGTTATTGTGATAGGACTGGTTTATTTAAAAGTTGTGGAATAACAAAAGAAGAATTTTAAGCAAACCGTAAAGTTTTGATTCCAAACCACTTAAAAATATCCTTTTTCTTCATTTTGAATGTATACTAGAGATGGAATGAGCGAAATACTGAAAATGTGCTATTGGGACAACCCAGTTTTGTCTACGATTTGCAGTCCCGTAGAAGAGAATGAATTCGGGACAAAATTCATAGAATGGTGTGAATCACTCAAGCAGACCATGAAGAAACGAAACGGTCTAGGGTTGGCGGCACCGCAAGTAGGATTGACTAAGCGAGTTTTTGCAATGGAGTTTCCAGAATCTTCAAATTGGGATACTCAGATTGTTTGCAATCCTGTTTTGGTTCTTGAGGGCAAAGCGGTATACGAAAGAGAAGGTTGTCTTTCGCTACCCGGACTTTTCGAAAGTGTGGTACGAGCGGAAAAAATTACCATGCAGTTCAAAAATATTTTTGGGGTGCCGGAAGAGTTAGTTTTAACCGGCATAAACGCCCGAATTGCTCAACATGAATTCGACCACCTTTCTGGAATTATGTTCTTCGACTACAAAGATAAACGTCCAGTGTACGGCGCTCGTATGTCTAAACAAACAAGCAAGCAAGTGCAACGCACATGGGCGAAGAATAGCACAAAACTAATTGAAGCAGCAGAGACGAGGAGTCTGTAATGCCAAGTACAAATGTGGATGGTTCACCCATGATGATTATCAATGCGGGTAGCCGCATCACTCTGGTAATTGGGGAGCGCACATACCAGGGTACTTTGTATTTGCGCTTGGAAAATTTTCAAGAAAACTGGTATATTCAACTGAATAGCGTTGAACCTGGAGAGCCAGAAGAAATTCAAATTTACCGTATCAAGAAGGAAGAATCAGTAAAACCAGAGGCAAACTAAATGCAACCAGAAACTTTTTGGACGCTGCTCCACGATGGGGCACATTGGGAGTTCGAACTTTTTGTGGGTCTGGTGGAGACGGTGATTTTTGATGTGCTGATTGGTTTAATGCTTTGGCCGTTTGTAAAAAAGCACTGGCAGCATCATGTGGAAAGAGATAAACTGGCGGGTGAATAAGAAATAAAAAACTTAATCGAGGAAACAAATGGCGAATAAGGCATCATTGAAAGACTTTACGGAACAGAGATTTGACTACTCTGGTGGGCGCGTTGGCGTTACTGAACTCACACTTATGGTTGGGATCAGTGGCAGTGGCAAATCGGTTCTCGCCAAATCCTGGGTGAATTGGGGTCGGGGAGACACTATTCGTCTCAATCGAGACAATCTCCGTGCTATGCTGTATTGCGATGTACCGTGGAACGGTAAATTGGAAACTTTAACTCGCAACTATCAGCAGGAGGGTGCAAGAATGGCACTCCAGATGGGTAAGAATGTGATAATTGATGATACAAATTGTGTGAGGCAAACAAGGCAGAAATGGGAGGAGTTCGCTAAACAGCAACGGGTTATTTTCCGTACTGTTACAATGACCACGCCCATTGATGTGTGCATTGAACGTGATTCGAAGCGTGAAGGCAAGGAACGAGTCGGAGAAGGCGTGATCCGGAAACAGTACAAAGATTTGAACGAGGTGAAAGTAGCCGTGCGAGACGAAACTACATTGAAGCTGACCCGTCCATACATGGAACGCACAGTACTTTTGCGTAACGGGGGATTCCTGCCTCGTCTGCCTGGAGCCAAGTGGGTGCTGGTTGATGTCGATGGCACTGTGGCTGAAATGGGTAATCACCGGGGACCGTTCGAAGAAACGAAGGTCTTACTGGATAATCCGCGAGAGACAGTTTGTGACTGGGTACGAGCAATCTATCCGCATTACAATGTTTGCGTGGTTAGCGGTAGACACGACTTTTGCGGAGACGATACTTGCGAATGGTTGGATGGGCACGGCGTGCCTTTTGATAGGATTTTAATGAGATACAGCGGAGACAATCGCGGGGATGACATTGTAAAAAAGGAGATCCTTGATGAATTAGTTTCTGTCATCGGAGCAGAAAATATTAGTTTTATTTTGGATGACAGACCAAGAGTTGTTAGGATGTGGAGGAATGACCCCGAAGCTAGGGTTAATCACTCCCACGGGCGCTTGACTGTTTTCCCGGTTAGGGGCTTTACTCTCCATTCTCCCGGCTGTCCAACAGCGGAAGCTGGTACGAAGGGCTACAGGGAATGCCCTGATTGTGGCGCTTTGGAGGATTTCTAAATGAAGTCCTCCAAGCTACGCGATGAAAAATATATCTGCGTTGATGGAAAGGAGGCAGTATGCCGAGTCAACTAGATTTAGACATGATTGAAGTGGAATGGATCGAGTTGCAAGAAAAACAGCGCAGACCATTTAGCCCTCGTGCCTGGTGGAAGCAGCGCTCTAGTAAACAACGCCAAATCATTTTAGCGACATTCGCTTTGGTATTTTTCTGCTGGACACTGTACAATACCGTTCAGTATAACTTTGGATTTGATGCACCCGCCTACCATTCCATTCAAGACAAGGATGATTTACCCAGTGGAACCATTAAATAATCCCATGTCGGAAATAAAGTCGGTTCAATGTTACTGCGGGAGTTATTGGAATTTTGTAGTTTCTGAGGAAGTACTGGTTGCAGGGAGAGCAGATAGGTTAAATTCTGAAGATGAATTTGTATACTATGGTGCGCGATGTGAACACTGCGGACGTTTTTTACTTGACACCTATTTAAAAAAAGAGCGGTTGGCTTTCCAGAACCTACCTTTGAAAATACCATTGGAAGTAGAATGTGAATCATGGGTACCATGGGAACAATCCGATACAGAGCTTTCACCAGAAATTGAGATATTACATGTATCGCTAAAAGAATCAGATGATATTTTGAAACATTGGAAAAAATGAAAAATGACTCTCTTAAAAGACATCTTATCTTTCGATTTGCTCCAGCAGATGCTAGCAGAAGGATACATTCGTCAACAAATACATCCTGTGTATCCGGAGCTGATGATATTAAACTACACGCAAAATGCACAGTTCGAGCGCGTATGGAACGATGCAACCAACATTTGCCGTGGTTTGATCGTTGTACTACCCCATAGACAAAACGAACTGACGGAAGATTCTAGGGTATTGGCTCGTCCATTTGCTAAATTTTTCAACTTGAACACAGAATTCATTCCCCAGACCATGGAAGTAAACTTACCGGCCGATATTCCTTTGGTTACGGAAAAGCTCGACGGATCCATGGGGGTTTGCTTTTGGTATGATGGCAAGCCGTGGATCGCAACTCGTGGCTCGTTTGATTCTGAACAGGCTCGTTGGGCGACGGAGTGGATTCGTATTAAGCTAGCATCTGACTGGATGCGTTCCACATCATTTCGTACGGAGTTTATCCACTTGACACCTGTATTTGAAATCATCTATAAGGAAAATCGTATTGTAGTAGATTACAAATTTGAAGAGTTGCAATTAATCGGAGTAATAAATATTGCTACGGGTTTAGAATTACCCAGACATGAGCTGGAAGTATTTGCACAGAAATGGGGTGTGACACCAGTCAAAAAATTTAATAAATCATTGGCGGAATGCGCGGGCGAAAATAACCCAAACGAAGAGGGGTACGTTCTCACTTATGCCAATGGTTTAAAAGTAAAAATAAAATTTGAAGAATATTTGCGGCTGCATCGAATTTTAACAGGATTAAATCCCAGGGCAATTTGGGAAATGTTGGCAGCAAAGCAGGTTAAATCTGTGGATACAATCTTGGCTGACCCCACCATGCCTGTAGCTTTTAAGGAATGGTTTGGTGGATGGGTGAATCAATTACGCTCCAAATATGCGGATATCGAGCGCCAAGCACAATTGGTGTTTGAACAGCGTCCGAAAGCGGACGCAGATTTAGAGCCACAGTACAACCGTAAGAAAGCGGCTTTGTATTTTTTGAAGCACCCGGATGTAAAGTCTGTGCTCTTCGCTATGTTGGATGAAAAAGATTATTCGGAAATCATCTGGGGTCAAATTCAACCCAAAGGGAATGAAACATTTAAGCCCGAAATTTAATCCTAAACTATTGAAAATAAAAGATATAATCATTTATACAAAAGCGGTGTTTCGAATGTATACTAAGAGTGGAGGCAATATGGCAACAGCCAGCTTACCGATTAGTTTTATTGGCCGCGGCGAAAGACTATTATTAAAAATCACCGGGTGCCGCCACAATCACTGGAGTAGGCTTTTTCATTTGCCGGACATGGCGGATGTTTACAAATCAAATCGTCCGTATGACAACCATCAAATTTGTTTGGATTGTGGGGCGATGCGATTGTACGATTTCCGTACCATGACACCGGGACCTTTATTTCGCGTAGCCTTTCGCAAGGGAATTTGATCGACATGGGGACGTTATTGAAGTAGTAAGGAGGATTTTGTGAGCACTAACTCAATCAATCTGTCTTTGTATTGTCCATGCTGTGGTAAAACGCCTGGCGATCACAGTGAAATAGACTGTGCGTGGGTATTTACGCGAGGACGATGGATATTGCCCGGAGAGAAAGATCCGTCAGACTTTACGCGTTATTCAGATCCGGGATGCATGAGCGATATGAGGTTCGGGAGTTATGATGACTAACAAATTGTCAATAACGGATGATTGGAAGAAAGAAATAAAGCTTGTGGGTAATGAAACACTAACGTTGTTCAAGCTTAACGATCAGGTTATGGGTATCACAGCATCGCAAAACGGTGATACTTGTAATGAGTCTTGGACATTTGATGGCTGTTGCTTGTTAGAAGAAGTAGGCGAAATGAAATTCAAGGGGAATTATGGAGGTATTGCGTGAGCCGACGAACTGACAAGATGTGGAAAGCTGCTATGCGCGTTACGGCGCTGCCTGTCATGCGACCGTGCTGCACGTCAACGAGCAACGCTACTCACGCCGACGACTGCCAGAATAAACCGAAACTGCAACGAGACCCTGCTGGTCGTTACTGTCCTGACTGCGCGGTCGAACTGCAAGAGTCAATTCCGTTGGATTCGAACGGAACATGTCACGGCTGCGGTAGCTGCTTCGGTGTAAGAGCAAAGGCTTAGGAGACCTATTCCGTATGGCTCACGATGATTACAGCCTGAGAAAGCACACAGACGCCGAACTGTACCTGACGGTCTCGGATGAAGAAGCATTGGTCTTGGACGCGGAGCTTCACAACGGTGAGCGCACGGCAAGGGTGCAAGTCAACGTGTCGTACAAAGATCAGAACGGTGCCGAGTACACCGCCTCCCGCATCGTGAAGATGCGTTTGAAGAGAGAAGCACTATGAAAACCACACTTAATGACCAAACTATCAAAGCGTAAAACGAAACTCCAGTTTACGACTGATGCGGAAATACGGTATCGCGGGAAGCTTCGACCTGTAGTAGTGGAAGTTGATAATGGGTACACCGCAAGTGTCAGGCTACTGGGCACCCAAAAGCGATACGAGTTTAGCTGGCATGGACTCCATGATTGGGCGGCGGAACTGTATGTGCGGCGAGAAAAAGAGATCAAGAAAAAAGGTCGGAAATAACTAATTAAAGGAGTCCTACAATGAATCCAGACATCGCAACTGCAATCCGAAGCATTAATAACACACGCAAAGCCATTAATATTGCCTTGGCTGGACTACCAGCTAGTGACCTGTTGTCTCAGTATGTAGAAGCGTTCAACACATCTGTTAAGGAGGGCGCTGCTGATCCTGATGCGGCGGAAATTAGCGCTACTCTTCAACAGGAGCTTCTTCGCAGAATGCAGTTTTTTGCTGGAGAGTATAACGATGACTGACCTAGAATACAAGGCTGCTTTGCATCGAGGTGATGCCGTTTTGCATCGAGGTGATGCCGTCGTGGTTCCTACAATCGATCCGACTATTGATGAAGCAGATGCTATTTTAGCCGAAGAAGAAAAAAACCTCCGAAGTACGCGATGGGAGAATGTCAGCGGCAAGGCTCTGAAAGATTGGGCTACCGCTATCATGCACGCTACGGGGTGCAACAGGAAAGAAGCTCGGTTGGTTGTTCTGATGCAGGTTAGAATGATTACGAAAGAACTTTCGGCTAAATCGTCTGGAGAAGAAACTACCTACGGAAAATGCAAACAATGTATCTGCGGCAGAACTATGCTACAAGATGTGAAGGCGCAATTCCTATCTTCTAAGTGGAGATGCCCACTGCGTAGATGGTGGAACTTTTGGAAACATTCTCCCGATTGTAGAATTTCATAATCGAGGAAATTGTTGCAATTGCCCTGCTTTTATTTTTTGCTGGAGAGTATAACGATGACTGAAAAATTTCAACTCGCACCACACATCAAGGTTATGCGTCATCTGGAAGATAAGGGCTTTGAGACCTACCTTGTGGGCGGTACTGTTCGTGATCAGGTTTTGGGGCGCACTCCCAAGGATTACGATGTCACTACCAATGCTTTGCCGGAACAGGTACAGGCTTTGTTTTCCAAGACTGTAACAGTAGGGGCGAAGTTTGGTGTGGTGATTGTAGTTCAGGATGGGGAACAGATTGAAGTCGCTACTTACAGGGCTGACGGGGCTTACACCGATGGTCGGCGTCCGGATACTGTCTCTTACAGCAAGACAGCGAAAGATGATGTGGTTCGCCGCGACTTCACCATGAACGGTTTGCTTTGGGAGCTAGATGGTGACTACGATGAGGGTAGTCAGGGTTGTATCGACTACGTAGGGGGCTTGCAGGATATCAAGGATCGGGTAATCCGCTGCATCGGAGATCCTAATGTACGTTTTGCGGAAGACGCATTGCGTATGCTGCGAGCTTTGCGCTTTGCCGCTCAGTTGGATTTCACCATCGAAGAAAAAACATTGGCGGCAATTGCAGAGAATGCCGCGCTTTTGCGTGTTATCAGCAGGGAGCGGGTTGCCGCGGAATTGTACAAAATCTTCTCTTCTTCTAAGCCATTAAATGGGCTGATTCCGTTCATCACCACGGGATTGTACCAGTACGCGCTTCCAGAAGAGTTTGCAACTCATGCAAACATGGTTTACATGCTCCAGCGTTTCGGTAATTTTCAAGCTACGAATGACCCGAAGTTGGGCATGGGCATGTTCTTCGCTGACATCGGGTCTCACGCTGATAAGCGGATGGCGGAATACCTAAAATTTAGCAATGCCGAGGCGAATGAGTATATTTACTTGAACTCTCATTTGATCACATTTCGCTGGCACTTGAAGAAGACGCTGATTTTGTCCGAAGCTGATTTAAAGCGTAAATGCCGTTTACCTGGGCTTTCCCTGGCGCTGGAAATCTTGCCGCAGGATGAATTGATGGGTAAGACCAATTTTGGCATCGAAGCCGTAATGGACTTGGTTTTGAAGATTCGGGCGTATAAGCCTGAGGATATCAAACCGACTCCATTGGTGACGGGCGCGGATTTGATCCAGATGGGTTTGACCCCGGGACCAACCTTTACGGAAATTCTCGATGAAATCGAAACTTTGCAGTTGAACGGCGAGATCGACCGGGAAACTGCTTTGAAGCGGATTCAAGAGAAATACGTTTTGGTAACGCGGGAAACCCTGACTGAGATTCCAGTCCCTTACGGAGAAGTATGAAAGCGTTCTCACATGTAACATTCTTGCATGGCTTGGATGATCTGCCAAATGGCTCAGTAGAGCGTTTGCAGACCATCCTAGCCCAAGAATGCCGGAATGTGGGCTTTAGCCGCCCCTTGATTCCTCCCGGTCTCCCAGCAGAAGATGCATTTACTGCCTTGCTGGAATACTCGACATGGATAAAACCTTATTCGCTTCTTGTGGGTTTGGGTCGTGGGGGCTTAATTGCCAACGCGATTCAATGCTCACGACCCGCGTTAAGTCTTTCGACATTTGTGATCAACGCTCCCACACAGGAGGATGGGCTGTTGTCTATGCCTTGGACAGATAGAGTAGCACTTTATTCGAGTCTGTACCCACCCATCCGCGGAAGATGCTTGTGGGCTCGATTTGCGGGACAAAACTTTGATGTTCCCTGGTTGGCGCATGGAGTCGAAATGGCATATTACAGTGTCGCAGCCATTATCGTAGCGCACATGGAACAAAGAGATTTAGCAAAAGAGATTGCTCTAACCATGCCGGTTGGGGTACAATAGAGTTTTGAAAGGAGTACCCGTATGAAACAGGTACTGTATACGCTGCTGTTACTTGGAGCATTGACCGCATTTACTTCGGCTCAGGCTCTGCCGTGTTCTAATATCTCAATCGAGATTCAGAACTCCCCTAACTCCTTACCGTATAGCTGTACAACGGCAAACGGTGAATGGTCGGTTTCAACCGACCCTGCATTTGTCACCGTAAAATACACGAGCGGTTCAACGGAAGTGAACTGGAAACAGCCGCTTCAAGCGACGAAGCTTGGTCATGTTTATTACGGCACGAACGAAAAGCTCGGGGTCAGTTGGTATTTTGGACCGATTGATTTCACTTTTAATGATTGCCCTAAGTGCCAACCTAACCCAACTTGGGTTGTCGAGGCGAATGCATCGTTCATTGTGAACTAATTTTCCAAGGGCGTGCCGGTGTGACCGGCACGCCTCCAGGAGTTATAGCTGGGAGAATAAAATGAGCGATGGATCATAGAATGTTCTTTCCTTAATTTTTTCTATTACAGCATCAAGTTGATTGAGGATTTTGCAATCCTTTAATTTGCTTTCGATGGCATTTCTTTGCCTCTCTGATCCACCGGGAGTGGAGTGATGGGACAAACTTGGATTCCGTGGAACATAAAGGTTACTTTACGCTGGGTCTATGAATCTTAATATAGAAAAATGGCCGGAGATGCTATTTCTTGCTCGACATGGGCAGTCGGAAGCCAATGTTGCTAAAGACGCAGCGAGAGCTATTGGCGCGGAACCCGCATGGGTCAATGAAGTACGGGATCAAGATTCCCCTCTAACAGACTTGGGTTGTGAACAGGCAGAAAATATTGGCATGTATTTGGCTGATGAATACAGGGATTTGGATTATATTCTTACTTCCCCCTTTCTCCGCGCGAAGGAAACGACAAATTTGATCCTTGAGAAATTCGATACTGTAGATCAAGGTGAGCGTACTCTTCCAACTGTAGTTGTGGAAGAAAGGCTGCGAGAGATAGAGTTTGGGATAATGGATGGGATTGATAGGAAAAAATTCCGTGAACTATTTCCTTCCGAAGCTACACGCAGGGAGCGCGACGGAAAATATTACTACCGTCCACCAGGGGGAGAAAATCGTCCAGATGTCCGGTTGCGAGTTCACAGTGTATTAGATACATTGAATCGTGACTATACTGGAAAACGTGTTCTTATTGTGTGCCATAGCGTAGTAGTGCTGGCGTTCAGGAGTCTGTTAGAGCGCTGGGACGAAACTCAATATCTACAAGTAGATAAAGAAGACGATGTAAAAAACTGTGGGCTTACAGTTTACAAACGTGTGAACAATCGTAAACTCGTTTTACAAAAATATAATTTTATTGTCCCAACGGTGATTGATCGTGGGTTATAAAGATACCTCCGTACCCACAACAATAATGTGCTGCCCCGAATGTAGGTATGTGCTCTTAACTTTGACGAGTACCAAACCTTGGCTTTATCCACAGCTGTATACCAGAATGTTGGTGAGAACCTCGTGTACCCAGCCTTGGGTTTGGCTGGGGAGACCGGGGAGTATAAGGAGACTCATGGAAAATATTGATAAAGTAGAGTACAGTGAACTCGCCTATGCATCGATGCTGAATTCATTGTCGGCACTTTGTAGACGTGAAGCTGACAAGTGGTATCACGACCCACGCACTGGGGAGATGCTTTTTCTTAATCATGGGGAGCGTTTTATGCTCATGGTCAGCGAAATCTCAGAGGCGATGGAGGGTGCTCGCAAGAATCTCATGGACGACAAACTTCCACACCGTACGATGGTGGAAGTGGAACTGGCTGACGCAATCATACGTATATGTGATTACGCTGGAGACCACAATCTAGACATTGGTGGTGCACTGATAGAAAAGCTAGAGTACAATCGCAAGCGAGAAGATCACACACACGCTGCACGACTTCAGCCCAATGGGAAGAAATTCTAATGATTCATGCGTATTGTGACGGAGCATGCCGCGTATCCAATCCCGGGGAAACCTCAGCTGCATTCGTAGTCTTCGACGGTGCGCAACTGACAGCTTGGGGAGCACGGTACCTCGGCCCTGAGTTGCACACAAACAATTACGTAGAGTTCCAAGGATTGCTCGATCTGCTGAAGTGGGCAGAGACGACCAAGATCAGTAAGCTGGAGATATTCTGCGACAGTGCGCTGGTAGTGAATACAGTCAACGGCGTCTGGGAACTCAAGAGTGAAGATCTGAGGCCGCTATGGCTGTTGGCAACAGCCCTCAAGGTACGCGGGCAGCACACCCTGAAACATGTAGATGGACACGCAGGCAACGAGGGCAACGAGGGCAACGAACTGGCCGACTGGTTTTGCAACGACATCTTGAACAAGGAGGGCAAATGAGCAAAGAGTTAGTTAAGAAGATAACAGACTACATTAGAACTTACGAGTTTCTCCAAGGTGACCAGTATGGAAGTTGGATTGGTACCTCTCCTGATGCCGAAACTCTTGCACAAGCAGTTGAAGCCAATTTTATGAATGAAGCAGACCTTGTACTAGTCTGGGAGACAGCCAAGGAATACGCCGAGCGTACGGGTAAGTGTTTCTGGGACGATCTCAGTCCCACCGGGCAGCGCAAAGAGCTGGAGAATTTCAAGGAGGACTGTGAGAAAAATAAAACTCAGTAGAGGTAAATTTGCATTGGTGTCCAAAAAGATTTTCGGGGAAGACGCCAGACTGAATTTCCCCAGAAAGGCGAGAGTATGAATTTAGAAAAACTCTATCCCAATGGGTTCATACTTTATTGTCCTGAGTGTACAGACTACATCAAACAATCTGATCCTCAGGACTTCTCAGGCCGCAAGAGCGTTGTGATTGATGATGAGCCCTGTGCCAAGTGCACCAAGGGGCGCGATGACGAAATTCAAGAAGCCCAAGCAGTGCTTGGAAGACTAGGGTTACCCCAAGGAGACTCAAATGAGAACAAGGTATGACCTACTGAAAGAAGGAAAGCCCCTGACCTTCCAAGTGCCGGAATGCAACACGCCCTGCACTGCAGAACTGGAGGTGCGTTTAGAAGAACTAGCTAAGTATTTAGAAACGCGCGCGAAGGAAACCCGTAAAGTGAAGCATGAGCGCAGTGATTACTACTATAACGGGGCAGCCTCCGGCTACGAACACGCAGCTATGAAGATCCGAGAAGTCCTCGACACTAATGCTACCTACCTCAAAGAGCAAGGGATTAAACCCAAACCAGATGAGCCGCAGGTGTGGATTACGGAGTACTGCCTCAGGCTTCTTGAAGATGAGACGTGGTATCGCTCAGGCGACAAAGGAGTATGCGGAGAATTCCCAAGCGAGACTGCTGCACTAAAGGCCATTGCTCAGCGCGAGCCTAGGGACTCTAGTGGCAAAAACCCTCTTGTGCGGAGGGCTCGACGCATTGCCTGATGTATATGGAACCCTATTGTGCCTACTGAGGAGATGCTGGGGTGATAGAGCATCTGAAAGTAGCATGGAGGAAAAGAGGCAGCCAAAATCTGAAGATGTTTCCATTTGCATTAACTGTGCAGCTATTTTGATTTACATAGATAATAACGGTTCTCTACGAGCAGCCACCCCAGCGGAAATTGAGGAATTGAGAAATTCACCAGAATGGGATAAAATAGAAAAGGCGCAAACTTATATTCGCCAGTTATCGAAACCTAGTATTTCAGAGTTGAGGAAAAAAGTCAAAAATGACCCTTCACACCAAAATTAGTTACATTAAAAGCTGGTTATACCCATGAATAAGCTAATTTGGGCGCTTTGGATTTTTGTTTGGATATGTGTTTTTACAGTATTCACCGCTTTACTAACACATCCTAAAGCGCCTGAATGTGATGGGAAGCTATTTTGCCTACCCAAACACAAACAACCACAACTAGAACAGGCTCAAAGTGTGATTGTACGGAGCGCTGCGGACAGAGCTATCGTAGTTGAATACGAAAACGGAGACGCTAAAGTTTTTGATGTTGTGTGTGGTCGGACTTTACCAGTTTGGGTGGGGGAAAAAGTTAATCTAATATTCCACTGGACTCCAAAAAATTCTTGGAACTATAATGGTGAGTGCTATACCTTAGATAAGGTGGTTCATATCAAATATGAATAATGTACATTGGCTATTGAGGTTTTTGCAGCATTCATTGCATGCGGGGCTATTCTCATTCAGTGTATTGCATCTGGTTATTCTGCTTTCTATTTTAGTTATCGCTATGTGCAATTGTGAGTATGCACTCGATCGTAGACCTAGAAATTTTTGGGTTGTGTTTGATGCGATTTTTAATTTCTTTGTAATTTTTTATTGTGGGTTCAACATAGGATATTGGAAGGGCTAAATACGTTTTTTGGACTGCCCGCACGAGCGAATTCATGCAGCGCTTCGGCGGGATGGTTCCCGAGGAACGCTACCGATTTTGAAGGAGAAACACAAAGTGTGGCTGAGACGATTACGGCGGTTGTGGAAACATGACAAGGCTACTTGGGTGATCCACCGTGCCTCTGATCACATGTTAAAACACGTCTATACTACCGTAGATGAAGGAGACATGATTGCTATAGAAACCCTGCAAAAACTTACCGAGGAAATGCTAAGGAATAGGTCGCAGATATGAATGATCCTCAGGTAATCCTTGGTGAAGCCATTGACATTCAAACCGACGGAGTGAGATAGTGAGCGAGTATCAGAACACACTTGGACCGTGGGAGGTATTTGCGATTATTCATCTGACAAGTGGGGAGGCTAAAAGTGGCATGTGAGCACGGAGTTTCGGGAGAAGCTAGTGGTATTGATGCAGCGGAATTGAACGATCAGGAGGATGACGGGATTACGGCCTTCTATTCAGGTTGTGATTGCTGTGGCTTGCCGATGCACCAATCTACGCCTTACCAATACATTCAGGAGGACGGGAGAACACTGTGTTTTGCTTGCCGTGATCCGCGCTATCCGATGCCTCTTGATTCATGGGAAGTGGGAGAAAACTTGTCAGGTAAATAATCGTGTTAAAATCTGTGAATTCCCTACTTCTAACTCGGGATCAGTTCCGCGAAGAAGTTTTCGCTAGAGATAAGGGTCAATGTGTCAATTGTGGGGATCCGGGTGAAGACGCTCACCATATTTTAGAGCGCCGTCTTTTTTCTGATGGCGGGTATTACCTCGATAATGGTGTGTGTTTGTGTTCAGAATGTCATATAGCAGCGGAAGAGACTCGATTGACTTGTGAAACTCTTCGACGTAGAGCCCACATTTCGCAAATAATTTTACCCCCGCATTTTTTCTCCGACCAAAGATATGATAAATGGGGTAACCCCATCCTAACTAACGGAATGCGGATGCGTGGGGAGTTGTTTAACGAAGAACCCGTTCAAAAAGTGCTAAAACCTCTGTTACATCTTTTTACCAACAGAACGAAGTATCCTCGCACTTTTCACTTTTTGTGGAGTCCTGGACTCCAGAACGACGACAGAATGCTGCCTGAGGGTTCTACAACAGCATGGGAAGGCACTCAGGTAGTAATTACAGAGAAATGTGACGGAGAAGGATCCACATTCTACTGCGATGGGTTACATGCCCGCTCTATGGAATTCGAACCGCATCCTAGCCGTACATTTATTAAAGCGATTCATGCTCAAATAGCACATGACATCCCAGAAAATTTTCGTATATGCGGCGAAAATCTTACCGCTGTTCATTCACTTCGGTATCAAAATTTGCCATCCTATTTTTTAGTATTCAATATTTGGGACGGGTTGACATGTTTATCTTGGAGTGACACAATAGAGTGGACTGAGTTATTGGGACTGCACACCGTACCTGTGCTATACAAAGGTGCATATTCAGATGTTATGTGCCAAGAACTTTGTTTATCGCTGGATCCAGATACCCAAGAAGGTTTAGTAGTACGCCCAGCGAGAGCGTTTCATTTGAATGAATTTCCTTATGTGATGGGGAAGTGGGTACGGAAAAAGCATGTGCAAACAGATGAACACTGGATGCAGAAACCAGTAGAATTTAACGGATTGAGGTAAATTATGTGTTTAAAAAGTATTACGAAGAAGTATGAAACCCCAGATCCTCTAGAACGAGACGCTTGGAAGATTTTCGAGATTCGAACTGAGAAGGGTCTTTGGCACCAGAAAAAAATAACTACCCCGTATATGGGGACGCTTATTGAGCTTGATAAGTGGTTAGAAGCCGAACAAGCAGAGTGTTTCTACTACCCAAATTTGGACAATCAGACTTACAAATCAGGGTTTCACTGTTTCTCAACCGAGGATGCTGCATTAAAGGCTATTGGGTTATCTGGGTGGCCTATTCGCTCTAGTAAAGGAATTAAAACGGGTAATTGGTTTACCGTTGTTGTCGTTAAAATACGTATCAAAGATGTAACCTACGAAGGTTTTGATGGAACTGGTGATGACTTTCTACCATATGATATCCCAAATATTGTAGCAAATAAAATGTATATTGCATCAGAAGAAATAGCGAGAGCGGAGCAGGAAAGAAAAATATAAAACGAGGATCATCAAAATGAGCTATTGTAATAGTTGTAAAAGCGAAAGAATTTTGTCTGTTTCTAGTAAATGCAGTGATCGTTGCGCCTATTCCTTCCAGGAGAAGGATAAAGATGGCTATGTACCATCCGGTTTGAATATCGGCGGGGGGGACTACTTAGAATTTGATGTATGCCTCACTTGTGGAATGATACAAAATGAATTTCCCGTTTCGGATGAAGCTTTAGTAAAGGCTGGGCTATTGGAGAATGCAGATGCCTAGAGAAATTAAAGCATTCGAAAATCCCATCACCGGAGAAATATACAAAACCAAAGCTGAAGCGAAAGCAGCCGAAAATGTATTCGATCTGGTAAAATACAAAGAACTGGTGCGGTTAATAGAAAGCGGTGAATATTGGATTCCAAAAGTAGGAGAGTATATCTACACCAATACTCGCATGTCCTTAGACCATGGTTGGGATGATGTATGTGGAGGAGTGTCCACTGTCTCTAAAGTTTATCAACACATGAGCGGTGGAAACGCAGAATGTGTTTTTGTAGAAATTTCCCAACATGAGCGTGGATGCAACTGGACTCAATACTTATTTTTTGAGCAAGTGAGATTGAAAAAAGAATTTGGAGAAAAATTCGCTTATCCCGATCCTGATTACAATAATTACAGATGACCCTCGAAAATTTTATTATTTTGTTTCGCTCTAAAGAAGAAACCACTAAGGGTAAGTGTTTCTATTGCGGCATTCAAACTAACAAAGCAGGCAAAGAACATCACCGGCAGTATCAAACTAGAGATCATGTAATTCCTCGAAGTGGCGGTATAGCCAAAGCCAAAAGTGCGGAATCTCAAGCTAATCGAGTAGTTTGTTGCAGGAAATGCAACGCCACCAAAGAAGATTTAACTTTGCATGAATTTAAGCGAAAAAGTGGAATGATGGTTTTTTACGCTGAGCAGTTACTCAAAATATCTATTGATGTTTTAGATGATATAGAAATAATTACAAACTATATCATGACAAATCGCAAAATTCGAGGTAGGGTAATTAAATTTGATGGAAAACACGAAGTTCGTACTCTTCCCAATGTACATTTTGATGGAAAACGAAGGGATAGCGATGGGTAAAACACTAGCAGGGCAGCCGCTAACAATCGGCGTAGATGGCGATGAGTTGGTTATCAGAATCGGGGTAGACACGCTCGTCTTCGCATTTGAAACTGGAGAAGAAAATATGATATTCGATAAGAAAGCAAACGATTTTCGTCGTTCTTGGAAGGTGGTTGATAAATATAAGTTTGCAAAGGGAGTTGGGAACGCTCTTTGCAACGAAGAGGAAGACGGAAGCACGCTTCTAACAAAAATTCTGGATGAACTTCCCTGTGTCCTCGACGGCCCGCTTTCGGCATACATTCACGCAGTGGAAAGCGATGAGGGTGTCGATGAAGACGGGCGTATCGTAACCAATAAAATGATGAAATATTTGGGGAGTTAGTATAATTACCTTAAATTTGATGGAAAACGCGAAGTTCGTACTCTTCCCAATGTAATGACAATTAAGTAAAATAGCACTTTCTTTTCTATAGAGGTAGGACTATGACAGCCAACGGAGCAGCGGCTAAAGTAGCTATGACAGGAGCAGCGGTGAAAACTGGGGTAAAACAAAAGCTCGATCCAACTCTTCGTAGTGAGGAAGCCAAAAAATTTGACCTTGCTTTAAGGAAAAAAATTATTGGTCAAGACGCTGCTATCGAAAAATTCGTAGAAATTTATCAAATGTTTTTGGCTGGTTTGAATCCACCAAATCGTCCCGTTGGAAATCTTCTTTTTTTAGGACCCACCGGCTCCGGTAAAACCAGAACCGTAGAAGCCGCAGCTCAAACTTTGTTTGGTGACCCTCGTGCGTGTCTTAAAGTTGATTGTGCCGAGTTCCAACATTCCCATGAAATAGCAAAGTTGATCGGTTGTTTCGCTAAAGGTACTCGTGTATTAATGCACGATGGGAGTGTTAAACCCATTGAAAAAATTAAAGTTGGGGATAAGGTAATTACCAAGACTGGGGAACCGCAAACTGTAACTTTTCTGCATAAATATAAGTATGATGGACCAATGACGGTTCTTAATATCGCTAATTCTAATATTCCTGTTGTTTGTACCCCCCAACATCAAATATTAGCGATTCGTACAGGAATAAATGGTGGCAGACCCACGACTCATGCTGGTAGGGATGTAAAAGCCAGATATAACCCAGATAAATTAGATTGGGTAGCAGCTTCGGAACTAAAAAAAGGAGATATTGTTGTATATCCAAGACAACAATTTACTTGGGCGGAAGAGACCAAAGTGATGGGAGTAGCGGCGAGTGCTGGAAATGCTCATGTGGATGATAAGTACATTTATAATCAAATTAAGTATTGTACAACTACAACTAACTTGGATGAGTTTGTATATGACTTTTCAGTGCCCGGAAATACATCGTATGTTGTTGAAAACAGTACTATTGTATCGAACTCGCCCCCCGGATACCTCGGCCATAGGGAAACCCATCCTATGATTACGCAGGAGGCTCTTAATCAATGGCATACACCAGATTTACCTTTATCGTTACTTCTCTTTGATGAGATTGAAAAATCATCTGATTCTTTATGGCAGTTGTTGCTGGGAATTTTGGATAAAGCCACTCTGACATTAGGAGATAATCGACGCGTAGACTTATCTTCTTGCATCATTGTACTCACATCAAATCTGGGTGCTGCGGATATAATGAAATTGCAAGAAGGTGGAGGATTAGGATTTCAACCGAAAAGTCCGGTGATATGCGATAACTTCGATAAAAAAATATACGATTCAGCAATGTCAGCGGCCAAGAAAAAATTCACTCCGGAATTCATGAATCGTATTGACAAAACTGTAGTTTTCAATACCCTTCGACCTGAACATTTGGAAGAAATTTTGGAAATTGAATTGAGGGATGTTCAGTTTCGTATTTCAGTTGGAGTTGGGGGGCAGCAATTCGCTTTCAAATGTCTACCAAATGCTAAAGCCGCTCTTCTCATTGAAGGTACAGATCCAAAATACGGGGCTCGACATTTAAAGAGAGCCATTGAAAGAAATCTAGTTTTCCCTTTAGCAAATCTGGTAGCTACGAAGCAGCTAAAAATGGGGGACTCTCTCGATATTAACTATGATGGGAAGTATCCTAATGGTCATTACACCTTCACTAAAACAGCCGAAGAAATCTACACCACTAGCAAAGCCGCAGCTTCCGGAAGTCCATCCACGCAAAAAATTTATTAACAATCCTGCAAAACCTACATCTTAAACTTGACAAACGAAATCGTTTGCACTACAATGAAGAAATTAAAGGAGATTTTCTATGGCGACAGCTAAGAAAGCCCAAGTAAAATCCGCTAAGCCAGTTGTTAAACCTGTTAAGATGAGTTCCGTAGTCGCAACACCCGCTCCAAAACTACCGACCCCACGACTTCCTCTTACTTTGAAGAAGCTTCAAGAACAAAAACCCAATGTATATTTTGCGACCAGTGGACCCCGTGGGGAACTCGTACAATACACTGATGTGGTTTGGATTCCGTTGAACGAACTAGTAGTAGACCCAGAGGAAACTATTCGTGCTGTTAATGAAGTTGGCGATGACGCAGTAAACTACGCCGGATTCATGGAGGATGGGTCTATTTTTCCCCCCATTACCGCCTATCCGGACAAGACCATTCGTGATGGACGCACTCGACAACAGGCTTACCTGTTGACTGCCCCCAACCCTGTACCATCAGATTTTCTTGTGCCGGTTACCATTGTACCGAAACCGCGGAAACTCTCTGTTCGACTGCTAGACGCTGTTTGTGACAATGCTTCAACTGCCCCTCGCAAGATGACCAAAGAGGACTTGCGGAAAGTTATTTTACGCTGCCGCGATGACGGTATGTTCCAAGTGGATATCAAAAACCATCTG
>Ga0302185_10001022_pt1 | contig 20343 bp, 12 predicted proteins | sample II_Bog_E1_1_FD_200231 | JGI IMG/M metagenome (GOLD analysis project Ga0302185, IMG submission 200231) | Peat permafrost microbial communities from Stordalen Mire near Abisko, Sweden - II_Bog_E1_2 | ecosystem: Environmental > Terrestrial > Soil > Wetlands > Peat | place: Sweden: Abisko... | reverse complement strand
TTTTAACATTATTTCTAGGTATAAAAATATTTTATTTATTTTATCTATAGGGAGTGAAACACTTTCCCTACACCTTTTGTCTAAGTAGGGAAACATTTTTCCTACCTTATCGACAGGTATAAGTTAGATTTAAACTATCTTTTTTTCTTTACCGTCTTTCATTAATCTAGATAATTATAATACAATTTATTTATCTCAAAAAGCTGATAAAAATCCAAGATTAATTGTGGAATCTACCGTTTCATCTCATTATCTATGTTAATATATACTTTGAAATCATTCAATAAAAGGCACTTGTTTATATCAATATGGTTATGCTTTAAAATGATCGAACATTCATACTCTAATAATTTATCTCCTCATGATCAGCTTCAACCACTTGCACATCCTAAATATTTTTCGTCCTTTTTCGGTAAAGAACAAACAACATACTGATATGATGAGCTACATTCCAATAACAGTTTAATATTTTCCCTTCAACTGTCAGAGTTTTTCACTACTTTTGAGATATTGTTTGAGATTTGCAAACTCCTTCTGTTTATTGATTAATCTCTAAATAAATGGGATAGCATCAGTTGTATAATTAATAGTTGTGCAATGTCATATTATACTTTCGCTCTCCCGGAGTAAGTATATCGTTGGATGGTTTCCGACCAGATACTGCCAAATAAAGGTAACTCTTTCTTCATTTAGGCGAACTTAACGAAAAAGGTCAGGTTATTCTACCAACTTAGCTCAATAACTAATTCGAAAATGGCATCACTATTGCCAATATTATTGCTCTTCTCCTCAGCAAGAGTCAGCAGCCACCATCCGTTCACTTAGATGGAGTTAAAAACTAAAACTCCAAGGCAGTACGCGCAACGAACTGGAATTTTATATGGTAAATTGATATTGAATCAGGCTTTGTTTCGATAATTTACGAATGCAATTTGACCCGCGTATTAAGAATCTCATTCTGCAAGGGGAAAGTGCTTTAATTACAGAGATAGTAAAACAATTGTTTGATCGTGACGAAAACAAAGACGAAAAAGGAATGAAAAGTGTAACCATCAATGAAAAACCCAAAGCAGTAGCTTAGTTAAATGGAAAAATTGCTCCTGTTAAAAACAACACCCTTGATATTAAGAAGATCAATCTTCAAAAAAATCCAGATGATAGTTAATCATCCCTTTAGTTTTTGATACTGCTGCTGACCTCTAGCTTTGGCATGTCGGTTTAAGAAATATTAGGCCTTTTCACCAATCAGAATAAATATTTAGCTCACCTTATTGTCAAAGGAATCAATGATAATTTCGATGGAGTCGTTCTGTTTTACAGTTTGCTACAAAAGCACATTAAAAAGTTGAAATATTTCTGTGATAATGATCCCCGAGATGGATAATCTTGTCTCTATGCAATAAAGCCAGGCATGATTAGCAAGAATAGAAAGGCTGCTGAGATGGCGATTGATATTTTTAACTCGATGAAAAATGTGTATCCCTGGTTCATCAGTTAAAACGGAAAAGGCAGCACGACCCTGTTCTTGGGAATAAAAAGGCATCCTGAACTTGCTTCCCAATATTGGAATCTTCTTCTCAAGATAATTCAAAGTGAATAAACTTAGTTCTTTACAAAGCACTTTAAAAAATGCTTTAGAGATGCTGAGTAGTTGGTGTAAATTTGCAATAGTTTGATATTTCCAATCAGTGGCAGTTTCATGAAGGATAAACTCCTTGAGTTAGGAATTTTGACTTAGTGGATAGGCTTGGGTATTAATCTTTTCGATAACGGTACTATTGATCAAAAATTGTTATCTTTTCGATTTGTTGGATCGATCATGAGTTATATGCCAGAAATAATCGAATAAAATGAAGATTATTTGATCAACTTTAAAAAGGGATGGAGAGAAAGACCTTTAATATAATTTGTGTAGCTTTATGATTAACTCCTCCTGATACTGGAGGAATTGGCAGGATAAAAGAATACGATGGCAAGAAAGATATATCAAATTATCATTGAAATAATGGATGCCGTCTACAATAATGATGACAAACGGTAATATTTAGTCACTAATTTTATCACAGTACTTCCTAAATTTCCAAAAATACCAACTCAATATTTAATTTAAATCTACAAATAGGGAACACTCAAAACAAGCGATTTATCCCTAGTCAATTTTGCAATAAATTTGTCCAAAGATATAGACTGTTTAACCAGAATTGCGGAGACTTTATTGAAAATATTTAACTCACACTCCGTGTTGAACTGTTTCTTAGCAAACATTCTCTATAATATATGCAAATTGGTCTTTAGCGATGAATCTGGCAAGTTACTAACAATGAAGATAATCAAGGATTGCCTAAATCAGCATTGTCAGCTATAATCCTCTCGTAAAATTCCTCAATTAGCCAAGTATCAACCCATGTATTTTGCACAGAAAGGAAATGATAAATATAGCAAGGAAGAATAAGATGAGTTTGTTATTACTTAACAATGCAGCAAAAATATAATGAGTTTAGTCGAAAAACTCAGTGATTTGATCCTTACTAGCAAGCTGAATTCCTTGGCGTTAGCAGTAAAATAAGAGTTGATGGAAACAAATGCAATCATCAAGAAAGGTCATTACAAGACCAGTAGCAAATATATCATAAACATTTTAACCAAAAAATTTGGAGTTACTAAGGAAGAAGAAGAGCAATATAATGAAGATTTTAGAGTCAAAAAATCTTTAGTTACAATATAAGAGTCACTTGCTCGAAAGAAAATGACCAATTCACAATCTGTAAACTCTGTTATGCCAATGAGTTCCTCTAGATTTGGAGGCCCTGAACATCTCCGCAGATAATTTGATGATGTAACTTAAAAGAGAAAACGTGAAGAAGAATAGAAGCGAATGGAATAATAAAAGAAACAGCGCGATTAGGCATTTAAAAAATTATTGGTAAAAAAATAACTTTAAAAAACAAATTTACTGAGAGGTTTTGCGCAATAAGCTGAGTTGAAGTAAGATGGCTTTTGGTCTAAATTTAATAAAGATAATAGACAGGAGCTTTAATTATACCCTCCAGATCTAATGGAAACTCGAGATGTGTAATATATTTAAAATTTATTTAAAAGATACCATCGGGTACTAAGAACTCTCTTTTTCAAATATACCAGCAGTATGTACACATCTAGAAGCTTCAACAACTTTGAGGACAATAAGGAGCATAAGTAAACTCTAAGTATTGTTGAACTTATTCAATTTCTTAAGTAATTTAAACTATTTTTTCTGACCTCCAAGGAAGAAATTCAAAATTTAGTGCGAGACCTCAATGTCAAAATGCTCAATAAAAGATAAAGTCTTGATTTGGATTTCAGTGGATTTTAACAATTTGTCATCCAGTTCTGCGCCCTAATATACACAAAAACACATACTATTAATGCCAATACCAACAAGGGTATGGAAACAATGAAGAAATGTCTTGGACATCTATCGCACTTGCAGCTCGTTTAAGAATGGTTTAACTATCTTAAAATGGTTTTCATTGAAAAGGGAGAGAAGACATCATTTTTTGATGAGCCTGAGGCTGCTTATTTTAATTAAACTGAGGTTATCAAAGAGTTTAGCAAACAAATTGAGATAGATCCTACATTTATCCTGCCAGAGGGATATAAGAAAGTCACTTAAAAAATTTATAAATTATCTCCCAAACTTAGTAGCAATAATTCAGAAATTGGTGACTCTTTTTCAGATGTCATATTAGTTTTAGATCAAATTATTTTTTAGTCAGAGTTAGGTCTTCACATTATAGAACCTATGATTGAAAAATAAACAAAAATCAGAGTAAAGCCCAATACATTTATCAACATAAAAGCCAAACTTCTAGATGCAAGTGATTCTAAAATGAGAGCGCTAAGTTCAATAATTGATAAAAAACCATTTATTCCACCTGTCAAAATGTATTTTTTTTCTGATAAAGGCTGGAGAGAAGGACTCTAACTTTTGGTATGAAGCTGGGGCTTTCTTATATTAGTTACAAGGATAAGCTTTTGGGCGAACAAGTTGCTTATGTGGTTGATGATATGATAACAGCAGTCGAAAATGGACGAAATACCATAGATAGTAAAAAATTATTTATTAAGAGGAAAAAATAGTTAACGATTTCTTAAAGAAAAAGCAAGAGTTAACAGAAAAAGAAAGATTCACTGAAATCGAAAAAGAAAAAAAGAGACTTGAGCGTAAGGGTGAGCTCGAGAAAATGAAAAAATAGATCACTGAGAAAAAATAAAAATAGGCTTAATAGACGAAGTAAGAGAGGGAAAGGAAGAAGCAAAAAGAACTATCTCGTTAAAAAAAGATAAAATAGGAAAAATAAAAATATATTGAGTAGCAAAAGAATAAAGTAAAGGAAAAGAAGAAGCAATAATAGTAGGAATAAGTGAAGAAGAAATAATAATAAAAACATAGAAAAGAAGAAAAGAAAAAGACCTAGGAGCAATTTAAAACTTTTAATCAGAAACAAATCGAAAAATTTAAAAAATAGCTTGATGAGGAGGCCTTGAAGAAAAAGAAATAAATGGACAAAGAGGAAGAGGAGAGAAAAAAGAAACATTAATTAGTCAACAAATTGAGAAAGAAAATACATTAGAGCGATAGAAAAGCCATTGAGATGAAACAAAAGACCAATTAGGAAATTTCCGATTTATACAATTCAGGGGCAATACAGCAAGTCTATAAATAATTTTCATCCAGTTTAAGAGCTCTCTTTGATTTCTTGCTCAAATCAAGTCATCTTTCAATCACTGAAAAGAAAAATAATTCAGAAATTATCTTTTAAACTTGGCATTACTTTAATTTTATTTTTCAACTCAACCCTTTAATTATAAATGCCAAAGAGCTCACAAAAATATTCCGTTTCTTCACAAAGGATAAACAAGTTCACAAGGATTATGAAATTGGTTTAAATTTTGATTAATTTTCACAGGCATTACTGAGAGTCGCTATAAAGCACAAAAGTATCTTTAATAAGCTGTCTTAAAAGATCAAAGAGAATATGACAGCTGGTGAAATTGATGCATTGGTTCAAAACGATATCTAATAGAAGTAGAAAAATTAATTCTAAGAGCCAAAAGTTATTGATGTGCGAAATCTTATTAAGGAGTAAGATGTAATTAAAAATGTCAATGATCATTATGGAGATATCAGCAAAGGTACATATACTGTTATACAGTTAACTAAAAAACACTTAAGGGTCTGATTTACTATTTAAAGATCCCCAAAGACAAACAGGGGCAATAAAAAAGGTTTAGATAAATTTTAGCATCTAAAATATCCTATTCTCTATCCAAAATATAACGTACTTGTCGTTTGATTTAGAACTTAGATAAAAGCTTAATGATGAGTATTCGCTACCTGTTCCGGTTAGAAGAATGAGAAAGACTGAGGCTAACTAATCTCAACTAATTAAAGAATCTTCATTTATAGACCCTAACGGATAACTACCTTCCTGAAATAGATGATCGTTCCTATTTCTTTATAATTACAATTTATCACTAATCCTATGAATATATTAAACATGAAATTATCTTAGTTTTATATTTATACCTTACTTGATTCATAATTCATTAAATTTAAAGAATATTCCATACACATTCGAAAATTATTTAAGGAAAATTAACACAATTTTAACAATCATTAAACGGCTGCCTATCAAATTTTTAAATATAAAAAGATATTTCATTCAAGAATGCTGGTACGTTTGACCCAAGTCGATTATCGATTTAATTTGAGAAGTGGGCGAGTTTTTAGTTCAATGTTACATTTTTTATGTGGTTTTATCGAATACCCTTGTTTTAAAGGTTTCATAAAAGTAAATTCTAACATATTCTTTTACACCCTTGATTTACTGCACCTACTTTAAGGTCTAAAGAAGTCTTTGGGCAATTTTGAGCTGGACGCTACTCTTACTAATGATTTATTTTTATCTTTTGATTAACTTGCAAATCTATGGACAAGTGACTTCTGTCTTCCAAGCAGCATTTCGAATATAATTACTTTACAGCACTATTATAGAATAGTTTGAACATTTAATTATTGACTATAATTACTATGAAACAAAAGGAGAAGAGCAAAGACAAGAAAAAGGAAACTGAGAAGGAAGATTAGAGGGAAGTTGAAGAGGCTGAAGAAGAGGTTGAACATGCTAATTTTATAGAAATTGAGAAGCTTCAATAGCATGGAATTAATGCTGCTGACATCGCCAAACTCAAAACAAGCGGATTTTGTACTATTACCAGCATAATCATGGCAACCAAAAAGGATCTTTGCAACATTAAGGGAATCAACGAGGGCAAGATTGATAAGATTCTTGAAGCGGCCAAGAAAATTGAAAATCATGGATTCATCTCGGGAAATGAATTGGCGCAAAAAAGAAAGAATGTTGTCAGAATTACTACTGGATCAGCTATCTTTGATGAATTATTAGGCGGAGGCATTGAGACTATGGCCATTACTGAGGCCTTTGGATAGTTCAGGACAGGCAAGACACAATTGGCGCACACTCTTTGTGTCACTACCCAACTTCCCAGATAAAAAGGAGGAGGAAATGGCAAAGTTATTTACATTGACACTTAGGGCACTTTCAGACCTGAAAGAATTATGAAAATTGCAGAAAGGTACCAGCTTGACCCTGAAGAAACACTTGAAAATATTCGATATGCAAGGGGCTATACAGTTGAGCATCTCATTGCGCTTTTGAACTTTGCTGCAGCCATGATGATGGAAAGCCCTCACAGCTTACTAATCATCGACTCCATCATGGCTGTCTTCAGAAATGATTACACTGGGAGAGGATAACTATCATAAAGGCAGCAAGTTCTTGGAAAAGTTTTAAGCAAACTCATGAAATTAGCTGAGCAATTTAATGTGGCAGTTTATATGACAAATCAAGTGATGGCTGATCCTGGAAACACTATGGCTCACGTTGACCCTAAAAAACCTATTGGCGGACATGTTCTTGCTCATGCAAGCACAACTAGGCTCTATTTCAGAAAGGGAAAAGGCGAGCAGAGGATATGCAAAATCTTTGATTCCCCCTGCTTAGCTGAGAACGAAGCAACTTTCTAGATTTCTGAAGGAGGAATTATCGATGCTAAGGATTGATTATGATTGCCCTCCACCCATATAAATTTTGATATGAAAATATTTTAAAAATCTGAAATAATTTAATAATCATTCTCAAAAGCATTTGATATTTTTACAAGCTTATTCATTCATTGTTTATTTAACTATCATTCATCTCCTGTTGTTGCCCTGTCGCTTTTGAAAACGATTGTTATTGTTCTTGTTTGGAAATTTATGAATTTGCTTTGTCTTTTTGATTTCTTAGTCCAGGTTTACTTCAACTTCAGGGTTTCCAAATTTCTTTTTTCTCTCTTCCACTAAGTCTTTGTCTTCTGGAACAATAGCTGCCGATACCGATGTGTTACCAAACTTTTCCAATCTTTTTTTCAAAGTTTAAAGAGGTTATCCGGCCAAAGGTGCAGAGGTAGTAGCAAATTTTTGCTTTCTTTTTTCAACGAGTTACTTTTCAATTTCCTCATTAGAAGCCCCAAATTTTTTTTGTCGTTCCTGCTTAATCTAAAAATATCATCTAATTTACTTTATCAGCTTCTTATCCTGTCGCTTCAGTCCCTATCGAGCCAAATCTGAGTTTTCTTTGACGAAGTTTTTATTATTCGCTGAGTTTTGCTGCATCATCTATCGCAATCTTTTGAGATTTTTATGAGACAAGTAGTGGAGATGTAATTTGAGGAATTGTTTATGAGATTAATGTCTAAGCAGGTTTGCTAGCAACGGATTGAGAGGGAGGGATTGGAATTTGAGCTGGAGCCTTAACTGAGGGGGCTTGGGGTTACGGTTGAGACTGAGGTTGTGACTCCTATTTCTTAGATTCAACTGGAGCCGATTTATCAATTGACTTGGCGGGAGTTTCAGCAGGAATTTGTTCTTCTTGTTTGGTGACTTTTTTTTTAGGAGGCATGAATCTAATCTAAATATATGAAAGATTTAATCCATAAATATCGTGCCAAAGTTAATTACTACTCATAAAAAGTTCACACAATTTACCTGAACCTTAAAATATATTCTTAACTGAAAGATCAAGTTTGACTGAGCAGTAAATAATTGATGTTTGTAAAATGTTGGCTGCATGAATATATATTAAATATTAATTTTTTAATTTTAACCACAAATGCCCAACCTTTTATGGAGAACCCACTCTCGTAAATTCGGCAAGGACAGCCGCGAGTGCCGCAGATGCAAATGCCAGATCGGTCTCATCCGCAAATACGACTTGTTGCTGTGCAGAAAGTGTTTTAGGGAGTCAGGATAAATCATAGGCTTCACCAGGACCAGATGATACTGATCTTTATCGCCTATTCATTTCACTATTGCATTTAATATCATATTCCATTCAGAAAACACTCCTCTAAAAGATTTATCGATACCAATTTCTTCGCAAGAAATCATTGATTTATAAAAAAAAAATTCAGATTATCGCATCTAAATATAGTCTTTGAATTAATAACGAACATTCAGATAAATAAAAGAAGAAGAGTTTGTGAAATTTATATTTTATTATTAAAAAAAAATTAACGATGATAGAACGAATAGAAGAAGGAGCATTACAATTATTATCGTGGGAGAAAATATCATGGACCTATCATCCCTACTTTCATAGTATAAAGAGACATTTATATGATATGATTCGTTCCACAAATTTTAAGATTAATAAAGTTATCACTTTTTTGTCAAAAATTATCTTCACCCTTTTCTTAAATTACATTTTGAAAGACAAATGATGGAGAAAAAAATACTTAAATAATGATAGCAAGTCAGGTATTCATAAACTGTCGATAGCATATCAAAATAATTTAGAATTATTGGTTCGACATTTGATGATGCCCTCCATTGAATACACGTCTTTGAGACATCTGTATTTGCCATAGCAGTCAGCAATTACGAAGATTTCGTTTCAAATCATGCAGGAAGAGTGAAATCTCCTAGCGCAGGTCTTTACTGCATCCTGCTCGAATTTAACTTCGGTCCATCCAAGAGTTTTGAAGTTAAAGACCCACAAGTCATCCATATCGCTGGCACCTTCTCCTCCGAACACCAGCAAGTAAGGGATTTAATCTCGGCAATGTGATATGTCCTCTTCCAAGAAGCAGACTCATTTTCCTCAGGAGCGATTTCTACGCACTTTTTTGTTTCCAGTATAGGAAATTATAGTATTGAATCTCTGATTGTTGGGTCCTCTACCTCCGAAGATGACGATCTGTTAGTTTTCGGCATCGTAGTTCATCGAGCAGTTAGAGAAATGAGAAGGTCAATTGCCTGTGGTGGCAGCCTCTTACCACTTTTTGTTTTCTGAATTGTTGATAAGTATCTGGCTGAAGAAAAGGTACTCATGATCTTAGATGATGATTTTTCCATGCTTTTAAAATAATATTTTGATACAGTTTAAGATCTCAGGAAGTATTTAAACAAAACGCTATAGCTAATAAGTAAAATAACAATGAAAATATCAAATTCATAGATCAATTGCTTAGTTGTTCTTTGCTTCGGCTATATTAAATTAATAAAAATAGATAGATAGATAATAACTCTGCTAACGCAGATATATTAATAAAAATAATTAATTCTTTCTTCTGTTTGAAAGGTGCTGAGTCAACTCAAGTTAAAAAATAATTCAATGATGGAAATTATGTTAAATTAGAGAACTCACTCAATTTTGTGAAATATTAATATGTTTGTGATATGTAAAGGTGGAGGCTCCTGTTAGTATCTGAGAAATACTTCATTATTCTTTAGATGAGTTTAGCGTATGAAATGACAAAAGCTTAAAGTTAGACTTTACAGAAGTATCCGCCCTCAATTCAGACAATATTGCGAAGGCTTTTTAGATCCTAGCGAAAAGGTATTGAAACGGCAAAAATTGCACGCCTCCATCAAATAGATCGCCTATTCAGCTCGGAATGCAGCAAGTTACAGCCAATTCATCATACTACGGATGCTGTTGATATGAATGGCCATCTGCTGCTAACGATTTCAAAAGCTTTAGAATAAAGTGCAACAAATTCTACATAACTTTATAATCACTCTTGAATCATATATTTACTAATGTCCTTTACTTATTATTTGTTTGGCTTTTAAAAAAATGATGCTCATCAATATAGTGTATGGCATTTAAGTTATTTGTTTTCACTTGTTCTGGATTTTTTGTTTATGAGATAAAGATTAACTCGACATCATCTATATATGAAATGCATGATCGCATAATATCTTCAGGCTTGATTTTTAGTGGCTCTTTTCTAATCCTTAACTTTAATTGGAAAGAACTTTTCAATTCTTCCAATTTGCAGTTATTTTTATGGCATTTGTATTTGACAGTTTTACTGAGAATTATCCTCCCTCTGTACTCTTACTCTTTTAACAAATTTGGAGCAATGAATTCTCAGTTTTCTTCCGAGAGGATGAATGCCTTTCAGCGGGAGGTAGTCCAATGACCAAATTTTTCAGAGGATCTTGGAAGAAGCAACAAACCCTGTCTAAAATGAAATTGATTTGCTTGAATATACTAAGGGAGATCTCAATATTGTTTTCTGTCAAAAATTAACTCTTTATGTTGTCAAAAGCATTCATGTGCTGGTAAGAAGACTTTCTCAGCAAGATTTAGTCAATCAAAGCCGAGATCTTCAGCATGCTTTAGTAAAGAGGGGAAAGATTGGAGGTTAGCTTTAGGGAGAAGTCTTTTTAGATTTATAATATTTGATCCATTATTGAGTAATAACTAAGATTTCACCAGCTACACTATAAAACTTGGGTCTTGTTTTCTGTATTAAGAATCTATCCATATATAGCGTTAGTCCTAAAACGATAACAATGCCTACCATCTGTGAAGGTTAAGGATATCAGACATTTTTAAATATTTCCAAAGTTCGACTTTAGAACATTGTGGAAGTAGCATTTTCTACGGCAAAGGCGATTTCATTTTTATAAGTTCATTGCATTAAATGGACATCAGTTGGTGATTTCCAACTCATCACGATTGGTATATGGAACTCGGCTTCAAATCAAATCTATAATTTTTAATCTACATTAATAGCAATGACAGTTTACCATCAGCCGAATTTAATTTACCCAAAAAGGCAAATACACAACTGCATCACTAACATTAAATTCTTGCAAACTGTTTGCAACTATTTATCAAAGCTAAACGTCTCTACTATCATATAAAAAGCACTAATCTGACTCCTTACACTATTGCCCTATTATAAGCAATATTTTAGTACGCGCTCATTCAATTTTCTTCAATTTATCATAGTTAGCATTTCTTTATGAAAAAGGGGTAAATTTTTTATACCAGTCAAAGCTCCTGCAGTCAAGTGATGAAAATTGTTGAAGACAGATCTTTTTATGACGCTATGTTGGTCCATAAATAAAACTTGCAATAAACTGCAACTATTATTTTATTTGATCAATAGATTTGCCTTTCTTTTCTGAGAAAAGCATATCTATCGGTGAATGGTACTGATTTACGGATACTTCCAAGTTAATCAAGATTATGGCAAATAGGAGAGGAGTATAATTCTTGGAGGCACGCTTTAACGATCGCTAATTTTGTTTGCTTAAAATTATGTTTTTTGCTAAAACGGTATCTTATAGATAAAAAAAAATTTTTTAGGAAGATAATATCAGATAAAGCGATGCCAAAGGAAAGAATTCACGAACTAATTCTATTTGGCATTTGGATGGCCAAACAATAGCAAGCAGTTTTTTAAAAAATATAGAAAAATCAAAAACTAATCAATTAACAGATATTGAAATTTCAAAAGTTAATAAAAGCAATATGTTTTAAATTACCAATAGTTGATAGCGATTATCAGCAGTATAGAACGCTTATAAATCATATTTTAAAGTAGTCTTAACTAATTTTGTAAGGATATAAGTTAGTAAGAAGAAAGGAATAATACAAAAACTAATATTAAGGAGTTCCAAATTATTCTAAGCAAATTTTAGATAATATCGAGAGGGCTGTATATTTAAAAATGGAAATATATGAAAACGAGATTATCACTTAGCTGAACGATTTTTATGAGATGTTAAAGAAAGAACTCTGAAATTTGCAAACTGAGATGGAATGATTATGCATTTACGAAATTAAATAAACTTCCAACAATTATAAAGTAAAAGATTTGTATATTAATTTGTCTTGTGGTACTTTGTTCCATGAATGCTCAATGAGCAAAAATACTCTTGCTACAATGTTTGATAGTACTTGATAAATCATTAAGCTACAAACACACCATTCTATAAGAATTTATTCGAATCATTCTATATTTATGCTCCTAATCGAAAATACTATACTTTACTGACGAGAACTAAAAATATTTAATATTATTAGCAATCATTATCATTATTTTTGCTCGTGTTTTTCAACTAGGAAACACCATTGTTAAATTGAATTTATAAATTTTAAAACGGTTATTGGGGAGAAAATAATTTAGTTTAATTTAATGATTATCTATGCTATCGTAGATTATGTTAATTTCATTTCCTTTTTTTCAAAAATAGAAAACATAACGCCCAAAATTTACATTCAATGAACAAAAATTATGTAGAATCTTATTTAAAGAAATTAGTTCATCAACATAGATTAGCATAAGCTGGTCAAAAAATATATCTGGAGAGTAAGGTAATTTTAATTTTGATGATACTTAAAAAAATATAAAACAATTGATTCAATTATTGATTATGGAGATTCAAATATTAAAGATGAATATTTTTATGAAATTAAAAAATTAATTGGGAGATAAAATATATTGTTGGTGGATGATACATTTTAATCTCTTAAAATTGATTTAATCAATATTTAACAAATTATACTATCTTTCAAAACAACAGATGAATATGGCAGCATCATTTCAATATTAAACCTGCAAAATGATTAGTAAGTAAGAAAATTATAATAGTTATTATGCCAAATGCATAGATATATGTACAAATGATGATCTAGCATGGGAGTCTTCCAGTACCTTAAATATAAATCTAACGTCAATTATATTTAACGAGAAGAAGCAAACTAAATTAATATGAAAATTAGGAAAAGCAGGTCAAATTTTAGTTTTGCTGAATTTGTCAAACTTCGCCGCTTTATCTAAGTACTTGTTTGTAGAGCTGTTTGATTTTAACTTATGCTCTCTTTACTGTGGGAGATTATAGGATCGATGCGAGTTTATCTTTACCTCAGTTTTGCGGTTCTTGGGTTTTGATAGATTTTATTTGATCTGAATACTAATAAATTTCCATTATTCTGCCTTTTTTGCTATTTTGGTTGGAGTGACATGTTTTGCAATCTTGCTTAAATACGGATTTTTCTCTGAGGAATCATTACCTTCAGTTTTCATGATCTTGCTGCTATTGTCTTTTATCTTAAAACGTAAATTGAATTTCTTCTTTTCCTGCGAATTGTTGTTGGAGTGAGATTGACTTTCTTGCTTTTTATGATACTACCTGATATCGACAAAATTCTGCTTTTTTAAGTGACGATACTATTACTTTTAACTGCTGTTGCTACTATCGGCTTCTCGACGAGGGGGCAAGTCCAATCGTTAAAATCGAAAAGTGCGTAGTTTTGATTTTTGATATCTATACTCAATTGCCTATCTAATTTCTCTTTATTTTTTAGTAAGAAGTGGCTGCTTGGTTGGAGTAGGTTTTAATTTATCGGAATTCCGAGAATAGGAAACTTTAGAGGAATTGGATTTGGAGTGATTCCGAACTCTTTCGTTTTCCTTTTTAACTTTTGTTTTAAAGAAATTGAAAGTTTTATCCATGGGTGATTGTTATTTGTTCGATGTATATAACTATAAAATCTCAACTATGAGCAAATAATATAGAAAAAGGGTTGATTTTAGAGGAGGACACATTTATGCAACAAGTTTACTAGTCTATAAAAAGTAGACAAAAAAAGCCGAAGTATGGTTGGAAGGATAGAAAAGACATATGAAGATTGTTTTATTCATGCACCACCAAAATCATGATTATTAATATCTTGATTACTATATATTTATCATCCCTTTTATTTGATATTTTTTGATTGATTCAAAGGCAATCTTCTATTAAAATCGTATTTACATCCTATATTCTTTTTCAAATTCAAGATATCATTTGATATCAAATTAAGAATGTAAAAATATATTGAACTCATTAATATTATTTTTCCTCGATCAATTGACGATAGGAATTGATTCATTCGTAGTCGAGTCTAAACTTATCCTAAAGAGTCCCAATTTAATTAAATAATTTTGGTCGATGAAACAGAGAAGAATAATTTTCTTTTGAGTAGATTATTTGATATTGAAATAAGGATTATGTGAAAATGAGAATCAATAATACTGGCTGTAAGAATGAGCTCTGCTGTCGTTTGCAGAAGATGGCACCTTTAGTTTCATATTATCGTAATGTTAGAACTTTTTTTTCTAAAAACGGTCGGTTAAATCCCTGGGAATTAACTGCTATACTCCTAAACGATTTTAACCATTTAGTGGGTTATATTGACTGTTTCCTTTGTAATCCATATTGTGAGCCCGTACGAACCCTCGAATCTTTACTTCTTAGTCGCGATGTTTAAGCTTTTCTCCCTCAGGATTACGGTCATATTCCAAAGTTATTGGGTTATAGGCTAACCTACAGTCAATTTCATAAGTACCCATTCGTGTTTGCTGTCTTTTTCACTCCTAACAGATGATTTACAACGCTATACTCCTCTCGATCCTTGAGTTTCTGTTGATAATTTTCAACCATCTCCCATCGTTTATGTTCCCTTTAAAGCAATTCTATTCTTTTTCTTTCGAGTTATGACTGTCTTCTTTGCTTTTCTTCTTCCCTACGCTGTCTTTCATAAGAAGCAAAATCTTTCTGGAAGCGTTACAAAGCTTAATTATAGATGTTTTACCGTCAATGTGGTGAGTCGGAGCATCTTGGGCATGTAGTAAAGTGGCAGCTCCTGTGCCGTCTACTTAGCAAATCAGTTACTTCTCATTCGCATTGCAAGCTGTCTTGAGGCTTCAGTGGTTTGTTCGTACTGTTAAGTCATCAAATTTATAATTATTATTTTAAAAAGCTGTATTTACAAATTACCAATTTCTCGAATTATATATCTCTTCTATCAATAAGTCCTCTAGGATCAATTACTTGGCAACTTATTACAAATAATCTTAATAAATATGGGCTCTCCTTTGCAATGAAAAACATTTGTTGGAAAAATATCCATATCAACTTAGTTAGATGAATTTAATTTCAATCATATAGTTAACTCCATAAGTTTCCTCTCATATTTTGTTGGTAAGTTGATAACGTTCGGCTTTGGTCAAAGACTTGGGAATGTTTTTTTGTTTCTTCTGGTATGTGGCTTAGTATTATAAGATGAAAAAGAAAAGATTTACCGTGTTTGGTGAAGATAGACACCTGTTCCATACTCGCACCCTTTCACTGATCAGAGATTTCTTGAATAGAAATAAGCGGGGTTTAAATCAATCTATTTATTAGTTTATTTAATACTGCATTTCAATAAATTCTAAAGAATAGTTGTCCAAATTTCCTTTTAGGAACTTAAGCAGTATTTTATGATCGACAGTGTCTTCAGGGAAGAGCTGTTCGGCTGTAGGGGAGTGAAATGGTGTTGATCTTGCAGTTTTTGGTCGGATTCTTCAGCTACATAATCAATTATAAGATATTTAAATAATATATTGCATGAAAAAGATATTTTTTTTAACAGCTAAGCTCTGCACTCTAATTATATATAGTACTTATATAAATAAAAGTGATTGTGAGTGGTTTTATTTATATATATACCGGGTAATTTGCAAATTTAGAGATTTTAGGATCCTTATAAATATAATCATTAACATAGTGAGTCTTTTATCATATTACTGCAATATTGAAAAGAATGACTTTATCTTATTATATCATCATAGCAGACATTATATTGATGATTGTCAATTTTCAATTTTCAATTTTATTATATTGCTCTGTTTATTGCGGCAAACAGTTAAGAAATTATTAATGTTTAATCTATCTGGCAGTCTGTGTAAATTTTCGGTAAACTGTAGCTGACTTCTCTATTAATGTAAGTCAAAAATTATAAAATCGATTTAAAGTGGGTTTGTTCCATTGTCGTGCTCACTTGATTGAGAATAGGCAAATCAGTTTATTTAACTGAAAGAATTTATAAATATAAAATAGCGTTTCTGTGAAGGCACCTATTCATCTGGCATCTACTTTTATAAGACTATCTTTGCTATTCTTTATTGCAATTTCATTCAATAAAATAGCCATTGATATTTGCAACCCATCAAATTGCAGGTTAATGAATAGTTATAAAACTAAGGAACCAAACATCGACTTTCAAGGACTTTGGTTGGCAATTGTAAAATTTTATCATTTCAAATGACTGCGTTTGTTTGCAATATTGGGCAGGGTAACACCATTTTCGATACTTTTCTTACGAGACAAAGATTTTTGCTGTTGGTCACGCTCCACGCTACTCCTGCGTTCGTTGGGCATGGGAGGCTTGAAACTATGCCCTCTTCTTTTATTTTAAGGCGCTTCTTCTGCTTTCCTGGACTGTTCCTAGAGTTCCGGTTCTTAGTCGTCTAAGAGTAGCATCACTGGTCCGCTGCATATCCAACCACATACAACTCGGGGTGGTCGTATTTATACACGCTGAACGACATAATAATATTAATGATGAATAACACTAAGAATAAGATAGTTCCATTCAATTATTGGTATTGATACTTACATAAAACTAAATCCAAAGCCAGAGTAACAAACTCATTTAAATCATTTGTAAAGTCTGTTATTAAAATTAGGATTTTGAAATTTTCCCAAGATCAATCTTGGCTTATTGGCATTTGGTTATATTTGGAGCCTATCGAATTTTACGAGTTCATTGTATTATAAAAAGGATTATTCAGCATGGGGTGGGGAACCAATTAAAAGTAAGATTGCTGTCATACAGGGCTCAAGCCAAGCGAGAAAAAGAGGAAGCAGAAAAGCGGTAAAAGGCTAATAAAAAGAAGGAGGATAACGAAAACAAAAAATGGAAGGACTCATAAACTGACAAAAAGATGGAATCTCAGGTATGCGGTTACTAATGCAGCGATAAAAAGAAGAGAAAAAGGAGAAGTAATTAGCGAGAAAAAGAGAACTGAAGGAGCTGGCAGAGCGAGAAGAGGAAGAGATGGAGAAGATCAGTAATTCTTTTATTAACCGAGACAAAAAGAAAGACAATTTTGCCGAGAAGAAACTCACCCAAGCCGAAATCTCTAAAAACGTGGAGGAAAACGAAAGACAGGCTGCGAAAGAGCAGAACAACCACCAAGCAGCATTTCGTTAATAGAATCCAAATCGCCAACTCGAGGGATATTAAATCGCTGAAACAGTTGAGCAGGCTTTGGACATTCTCGACAACGCTGAAGAAAAGCACCCTGAAAAAAGATACAAAGCTTCCTTCGAAGCTTTTTCTGCTAAACGATAAATTTCCTTGAAAGTTTAATACCCCAAACTGAAGCGCTCTCAACGCCTATAAATGATGCGGAAATAAGTAATTGAATTTTAATAAAGTTTTAAAAATCTGAATAAAATCCTTTCAATAAGCACTTGGTTGCCTACAACGATAAAACTCGAAAGTAAGCCAAGAAAGCCAAAAAATAAGAGTAGAAGAAAGAAGAGGAGAAAGAGGAGAATCAAGTATAGTAGAAGATAGAGGCAGCTGAGGCAGCTGAGGCTAATTGATAAATTTACATTCAAGATAATTAAACCTCAAATGTCCAGTACAAGTTAATACTTTTATGTGAACATATAAGCTATCAGATATAATCAATAAGCCCGCGCAGCAAAGCGGGATTTACTTAAAGAGGAGAAGTAAGGATGGTCTAGAGCTTATTCAGGAGTTATTCGTTCAGCTGGATCATATGCAAGCATTTTCCGAAGAAGGTCAATACCCTATGAAGATAGTTTGGTGCACAAATTTTTGAGAGTGTTCTCTGTCCATTTGGGGAAGGTCGTCTTAAAATCCTTGAGTTTAGCACCAAGTCTTTTGATTTGGAGAGCCAAGCACTCTAAAAATACGAAAGATTTGATCAATTTATGAATCTCCACAAAAGAGGCACTTCTTATGGACAATTTAATAAAGAATGCATCCGACAGACCACATGTCAACACTCGGCAGATATTTGTACTCCCTCAGCGGATAGTTATAGATTCGAGCCAATCCAAAGTCAGCTAGTTTTATTGTGAGAGAGTCGCGATCAACCAAAATATTTTGAGGTTTGAGGTCGCGATGAACAATGCGATTCTCATGGCAATATTAAAGTGAGAGTAGAAGTTGATAGATGATTGTTTGATCTGCTCCTCGCAAAGGGTTGTTCCCTCCATAAATCGCTTGAGATCGTAGTCCACGTATTAGAAAATCCAAAGCAGCTTACTATCCCGAAACGACCTCCCTTAGACCAATTACATTTGGATGTGAGAGTGTTTTGAGTAGTGAAATTTTCCTCACCAGTCGAGGGTAGTCCTTCATCTTAATGGCCGAGGCGGATCTTCTTAATAGCAACAATAGCGTCAGTCAATTTGTCGCGAGCCTTTCAATGTTAATTATTCAAAATTAAGTTTATTTTCACGGCCTTAGATACTTTGAGAGTTTTATTCTAATCAATATTGATGGGAGTTGTGATTAGACAGTAAAGCGAAACACTAATAGAAAACTTCCCTAAGATCTTGAACTTTAATAATTTACTTAATTTTCATCAAAATTATTGACTGCATTTTTTCAGTGAAAATTTTGCAATGGCATAGCCGATATACTATATTTATGTTTCTGTCTTTGACATCATAATCATGAACTTTGTGGTAATGAGTATTATAATTAGCTATATAGCTGGCTCAAAGCTTTTAAGTGATTCTTGTAAATAAAAAAATCACAATCCTGCGCTCATAGAAGCTATAAAAAATTAAAAAGTAGAAAAAAATAATTATAGCATTCTATAGCATTCTATAGCAGTCATTCTATTTATTTGATTTTTAAATTGAATATAAACTTGTAAATACTTTTATATTTATTCAAGTGATCTTTATCATTAAATAAAACATGTTTATAATCTTTTAATAAAGATTTTATATTGTGAAATGCCTTTATTTGAGACCACCATCCCTGTTGATGAGGCTTTCATTGCTAAAATTGTAAAACAAAATTGGAATTTAACACTGGGAAAACTCCTCAAAGCTTCTCAAAATCATACTTTTGAAGCTTTTTCTGAAAATGAAATTAAAAAATATTCAGTGAGAGTAACTCCTGATCCCTAGCATAAAAATCTTCAAAGATTCACTGATGAACTCACTTTTGTCTCATATTTAGTCAAAGCTGGTTTAAATCATATTTGTCCTCCAGTTCCCCCTATCACAAATACTCAAAAAAATATTTTTCTCTTAGAAGAAGGAAATCTTATTATTGTTGTATTTGAGTGGGCTCAGGGTGTACCTTTATCCCCGATAGAATTCATCAGGTAGATAAAAAACAAAACTTTTATTCATGCATGGGGTCGATTCTTTGGTCAAATGCATAAAATAAGTCGCAAATTCAGTTATTAATTTTCATAAGTTGCAAAAAGGATTCAAAATTGGGACTAAACTAACTGTGGTATCTTAAAAGGAATAAAATTTCATCCTTTAGATCACGCACTTGTATCAAATCCTGAGTATTATGGAGTAGTGCATGGAGACTTAAACCTTACTAACTTTTATTATGTATAGGCAGAAGATCATCTTTCAGTTTATGATACAGATCAAGTTCAGCAAGGATTTTTTGAATGGGATGTTACCCAAGCAATTGTGATGGTAATGATGATCTAAGAAGGAGGAATGCCCTTTAGTGGAACTCCTGTCTAAGGAGTAAATAGAAAATAGTTTTAAGAAGAGTTAATCGCTGGCTACGAGTCAGAAGGAGTGAAAATTGATAAATAAAGGCTTGGCCGTATGATAAATATAAGAAAGCAACTACATATCAGATTCGGGAAAACAGCAGTCTAATAAGGAAATTATCCTTCAGATATGGTACCTCTTATTAAATATTTAATGAGTTTCTATGAAAAATGGAGAATTAAAGAGTAATGATAATTTATGTTGAAATTGTTATTTTTGAAATGATTTAATTATCTTTTATTATTGTATTTCCAATTATTAATTACAGATACTAAAATATAATATCAAAGATCAAAGATCAGCAAAATTCAGGAAAAAAAAACATCGGTTGA
>Ga0302185_10001021_pt1 | contig 20348 bp, 24 predicted proteins | sample II_Bog_E1_1_FD_200231 | JGI IMG/M metagenome (GOLD analysis project Ga0302185, IMG submission 200231) | Peat permafrost microbial communities from Stordalen Mire near Abisko, Sweden - II_Bog_E1_2 | ecosystem: Environmental > Terrestrial > Soil > Wetlands > Peat | place: Sweden: Abisko... | reverse complement strand
TTTGCACAGGCGCACGCCATCTATAATAGAAGCATGGTTCAGCTCATCGGATATGATGGCGTCTTCTTCTCCCAGCAGTGGTTCAAAAACACCGCCATTGGCATCGAAGCAGGCTACATACAATATGCTATCATCTGTACCGAGGAATTGCGATACTTTTTCCTCCAGTTCTTTATGAATATCCTGTGTGCCGCATATAAAGCGCACAGAACTCATGCCGTAACCACGGCGCTCAATGGCTTTACGGGCAGCTTCAATAACCTTGGGGTGTGATGAAAGACCTAAGTAATTATTGGCGCAGAAGTTGAGCACTGTGCGGCCATTAACCGTTATTTCCGGGCCTTGAGCAGACTCAATGATGCGTTCCTGCTTAAATAAACCTGCTTCTTTTATTTCCTGCAATTCCTTTTGCAGCCGTGTATAGAATGAAGGACTGGACATAGTCTTATATTTTGAAACAAAGTTAATAACCGCACTTACCGTACTAATTTGTGAATATGGCAGTGCAGGTTTCAGCGGGGTTTGTAGGTGTGCTGGAGGCGCTATAGTTAATGATCATTTTATTTTCGGTAAAAGTACCGCTGCCGCTTAACTGGCTTCCATTGCCGCATACCTGTGAAGGTATTGTAAGGGTCCCGTTTTGCTCATCGAATAATACGGTAACGTTCACTTCTGTGCCGTATCCGCCAAAGTTGTTGATGATCAGTGTGTTTTTGGTCCCTGAAGCAACTCCTGTAGCCGTGTATTTATAATCACGGGCTGTGCAGGCGCTGCTGTCTGAAAGGTTGCCCCAGAATAGTGATGCGGCATCAGCAGGCACTACAATAAGGTTAAAATTGAACGTCATCGGATTCTGTGTAGGCGTATATGCTGTGATGGTAACCGGGTAAGTGCTGTGGGCGGTGTGATTGGTATTGAAAACAAAATTTGCCGTATAGGTAGGAATAGCGGTGAATGTGTCGGGTGTTACGGTGATCCCGGCGGGTAAACCAGTAAGTACCAGTTTAACAGAATCGGAAGGGTAGCCGCTGAGAAATTTTACAAGGGCAGGCATAGTGTAGGCACCGGAATCAGGTAAATAAACGTCATAGACACCGGTGGCCAGCGCATCATTGGTAACACTATAATTAAGCGGTTGTTTAATGGTTTTATCGCACGAAACAATCAGGCCAGCAACCAGTAAAAATAAAACAAATTTTCGCATATGGTCATTATTAAGACGGAAAGATACGTTCATAATATTAAAAATTCATCTGAAAAAAGCATGTTTTTTTCAATAATACCCATATCTCCTTTTATTTTCAAAACCTTGACGCAAATCACATCCATTTCACCTTTTCAGTTATTGCTATGTTGCGAACCCCATCTTTTGCAGGTTCATCGGTGTACCCGAGGTATATAAGGCCCATAATAATATCATCGGCAGCGAGGTGCAGGTATTCTTTCAGCGCATGGGTATGTGTCATGCCGCCGCTGCTCCAGAAAGAAGCAATACCTGCTGCGGTAGCGCCGAGCAGGATGTTCTGAATAGAAGCTGAAGCGGCTGCAACTTCTTCCAATTGGGGTATTTTCGGGTTTTCACCCCGTTTCATTACTGCTATTATAAGGTGGGACGCTTTGTCCACATTGTGTTCCAGTTTCTCGCGGGTAGCTTCCAGGCGCCTATCTTCGGCGGTATGTTCCCAGTACAGTTCGGCATGAGTTTTGCCGAATTGTTTCAAAGCCTCGCCGCCATAAACAAAAAATCGCCAGGGCTCGGTGCGTCCATGCGTAGGTGCCCAGTCGGCAAGTGATAACAGTTGGTTTACCATTTCATCAGGAATGATCTGCCCGTTCATTTTGCCCCAGCTTATGGAGCGCCTGTTCTTTATAATATTTTGCAACAGTTCAAATTGGTTGTTTGACATAATGCGCAAAGGTATGGCTTGCCGGTATTTAATAAATAAAATCTTCCAGGTTGCCAGGTGAAATAATATTTGTTTCCGTACCCGGATAATTAGCGGTAAATGTCAGAGGAAATTTTGTTTTGCCTATTTTGCCCCATTTACATTCGTATGCTTTCAGCTTTTTTCCGGTTGCTTCCACCAGGTCTATTTCCTGTTGCTGTGTGGTGCGCCAGAAATATAATGAAGCGTCTATTTCTTTATATTTCAGGTATTTCATTCTTTCTGCAATAACAAAATTTTCCCATAGCGCGCCTGTATCCGTTCTGGAACCTATGCGGGTAAAATCATTGATAATTGCATTCCGAATACCGCAATCAAAGAAATAGACCTTTTTACCTTTTTTAATTTCGTTACGCACGTTACGGTTCAGCGCCGGTAAACGGAAAACAACAAATGACTTTTCTAAAAGATCAATATATTTTTCTATCGTTTCTTTATCCGCTCCCACCGTCTGGGCTAATTCATGATAGCTTACCTCGCTACCCACCTGCAATGCGAGGGCCTTCAATAATTTTTCAAGCAGAACCGGTTTTTTTATCTGCTCCAGCATCAACAGATCTTTGTACAGGTAGCTATTAGCCAGGAGTTTCAGCAGCTTTTCTTCTTCACCTTCTTTTGTAACAATTTCAGGGTAATATCCATATACCATACGGTGCTCAATAAGCCTTTTTTCTTCCAGCAAACCATGATGCGCGGCCATTTCAGAAAAGCTGAGGGGGTACAACATAAATTCATACTTACGCCCGGTGAGCGGCTCATGTATTTTTCCCGATAATTCAAAAGCCGATGAGCCTGTAGCTATTACCTGTATTTTTTTTAACTGGTCGGTAAACAATTTTAGTGTAATCCCTATACCAGGGATGCGTTGGGCCTCATCAATAAACACAATGCTATGGTTATCTGCAATAGTCCTTAGCCGCGCCGATGTTGTATTGCTTAGCATTTCCCGCACATCAGCTTCATCACCGTTCAGATAGAGCCACTTTTCTTTATGGCCGTGAAGCATGTTTTCTATTAAAGTAGATTTACCACACTGTCGTGAGCCATATATAATAATGGCCTTTCCTTTAAATAAGCTGGTTTCAATACTACCTTGTAGAATGCGTTTTATCACTTTTTTCGGTTTCAGCCACAAAAATACATAATTATTTTCGGTTGAAACCGAAAAATAGTATGATATTTTTCGGTTTCAACCGAAAATAATTAGTTGTCTCAGGTATAGCTTAAATAGGACCATTTTTCATTAAACAATACTAAAGTCAGTCAATACCCAAATCCTTATTATACATTGCCGCATCCAAGACCCCCTCAAAGATCAGTTTATTATTTTCCGGGTCATAAAATTTTACCGTGGTTATATCTTCACCCTCTATCAGCGGTTGTATATCCGACAAAATCACCGAAACCTTTTTACGCCGTGAATTCTCTATATACGCATGGCGGGCAGTGAGCAGAAAAGTGCCCACTCCTTTTTGGAGCAGCGGTTGCAGTTTATTGATATATTCCTGGCGAAGGCCGGGATAAAGCTCAACAAAATAATTGCCAGCGGTATCCAGCCCGGATGTAGTTCCGAAAGTCGTATCCCCGGTTTGGGCAAGCAGCGCCAATGCCTTATTGATGTCTTTAATGGTAAAGGAAACGGTATAGCCATTAAACAATACATGCACCTGCGGTTTCATCCAGAGATTGCTCATTTGAATGGGATGCTGGGCAAATGAGGAAAAGGAAAGCGTAAATGCTGATAAAAACAGCGATAAAAATTTCATTCGGCTGATTTTAGTAGTCTAAAGTACAGAAAACAGCTAAATTTAACCCCAAAAGATATTGTTATGAAAAGCTTTGCAAGCGATAATTATGCCGGAGTGCTGCCTGAAGTGATGGAGGCGTTGGAAAAGGTAAATAAAGACCACGCCCGTTCTTATGGCGCAGATGAGACCACCCGGCGCGTTATTGCTTTATTCAGGGAAGTTTTTGAGGCTGATGTGGATGTATATTTTGTGTTTAATGGTACCGGGGCAAATATTCTCAGTATCAGCAGCGCGACACAATCGTATAACGCGGTACTTTGTGCAGATACTTCACACATATACAACGACGAATCTTCTGCACCCGAAACTTTTACAGGCTGCCGTTTCTTTCCGTTGAGGGCAAATGATAAGGGTAAACTGGATATAAATACCATCACTGAAAGGCTGATAAGAAAAGGCGATGTACATTATCCGCAAACAGCCATGTTATCTATTACCCAGGCCACAGAATACGGTACCGTATATACGCCTGAAGAAATAAGAAAGATAGCTGATTTAACAAAAGAACATGGCCTTTACCTGCATATAGATGGATCCAGGTTTTTTAATGCGGCAGCGTCTTTGGGCTGCGGATTAAAGGACATCAGTGGCGCGGCCGGGGTTGACATCCTCTCACTTGGAGGCACAAAGGCAGGCATGATGTTTGGCGAAGCAGTGGTGGTATTCAATAAAGAACTGTCGAAACATATCGCGTATAAACACAAACAGGTAATACAACTGGCATCCAAAACAAGATTCATCGCATCGCAGTTTGAGGCTATACTTCAAAATGAGCTATGGCGTAAAACAGCCACCCACGCTAATAAAATGGCTGAATTGCTCTGTAAGGCGTTAACCAAAAACCGGCTGGTGAATATTACCAAGCCCGTGCAGGCCAATGCAGTGTTTGCAGAAATACCCCGTAGCTGGTATGAGCCGCTGCAGGAACATTATCCATTCTATGTATGGAAAGAAAGCACCCACGAAGTAAGGCTTATGTGTGCATGGGATACAAAGGAAGAGGAAATACGGAGTTTTGCTGAGGCTATTAATGCATTGCCGGGATAATATCTTTATTGGCTGATTTTAGTTTATCTGGTTGCGGCCTGTGATGGTTGCGCGGCCTGTTGCACAGCAGCACCTTTTGTAAAAAAATTGCTTACCAGCATATAGGCTACAGGCAGAATAAGGATAAGGATAAAAACGATTATTATCAGCAAGCCTTTCTTTTTGGGTGTCATCTTCATTTTATACCGGATTTTTTCTCTGCAAAAGTAATGGCGATTTTATTACCGGACGGAATTCTGATTAAGCAAATCAATAACACCCTCCTTTTGTAATATCATGTACCCGATACGGTCGTTTGAAATACCTTCTTTCAGCTCGTAAGTAAAGTCATAGCCGCCATCATCTGCCATTTTTGTAACAAAGCAGGCAAAGAGAATTTCTTTGTTTCCGCTGAATTGCTGCGCCACTTCATAGAGGTGGGTTGATAATATCATCAGGTGGTTTGGATGGTGCAGCAGGCCTTCCAATACAGCTTTGGTACACTCATACGCATCATGCACATTAGTCCCTTTAAACAATTCATCCATCAGCACCAGGTGCGGCTGGCGCTGCAATAATTTTTCAGCAGTATGTTTCATGCGCTGCACTTCTGCAAAAAAATAGCTTTCACCACGGAGTATATTATCTTCTACCTGCATTTGGGTTATAACTCCCTGCATGAAGCTGGTACGTAAATGCTTTGCAGGCACACCCATACCAAGATGCGCAAGTAATGCAGCTACACCAAGAGATCGCATAAAAGTGGTTTTACCCGACATATTTGCTCCGGTCAGCAATAAAAAATTACGGCCGTTTTCAAACGCCAGATCATAAGCAACAGGTTGTTGAAGGAGCGGGTGATACAATCCTTCAGATTGAAAACAAACAGGTAAAGCGGGAAGCAATTCGGGGAACACCCAGCCATGCGCTGAAGTTGCCCTGGCCATTGACCGCCAGGCGTCCATCCGGGCATAACTGTGGATGAGCCTGCGCACCATGTGTTTCATTTCCCGCCGGGCTTTGTAGTTGACCTGTAGCAGTTCACTGTATTTTGTTTGTTTGGTAATGCTTAATACCTGTGCAACAAGGTGGTGGTTCAGTTCATTTTTTACCAATTCGAGCTCATGAAGTAAAAGGGAAGGGACGGCCGGTAAATCAGCTATTTCGACCAGTTGCTGACATCCTTTTAAGAGATCAGATAAATGCGATATAGAAAACTGTGTAAAAAAATATTCCTGCTTATTAAACAATTTTTGAAAGAAAGAGCTGAACAATAAAGAGATGCCTGCAGGGGGCGCTGAAATAGTATCGGCAGACTCGAAATATTTATCCAGCATTACCAGGGTTCCGTTGAGGATAGACTCAGGCCACAGGTCAGGATGTGCGGCCCAAAACTTTACTGTATCCTGAACTGCTGCAAGGTTTTCAAAAGTATCGGGTGGATGGCTGATAAATTTGCGCAACATTTCCCTGCCCTCCTGGGTAACAGTGCGGTCAATAAGGTCGAACACACCAGCACTGCCATCGGACGTGAAGATAGAAAGGTCTTTTAATGTGGTTTTGTCGTTGCGCATTACCTGTCAAATTTCAACCTTTGCCCCCTTACCTCTTCGTTCACCTTGCCGTTTTCATAGGCTATTTCACCGTTTACGAATGTATAACGCACAGACGCGGGAAATTCATGCCCTTCAAACGGAGACCAGCCGCATTTATATAAAATGTTGGCTTTGCTGACCGCCGTTGCGCCATTCATATCAATCAATACAAGGTCTGCATGATAGCCTTCCCGTATATAGCCGCGCCCGGCTACCTGGAAACATTGCGCCGGGGCATGGCACATTTTCTCCACGACTTTTTCCATGCTGATCTTACCCTCCTTCACATATTGCATCATCAGCAATAATGAATGTTGGACAAGAGGTACCCCCGATGGCGCTTTTTGATAGGGTTGCTGTTTTTCTTCCCAGGTATGCGGCGCATGGTCTGTGGCAATAATGTCGAGGCGGCCATCCAATAAACCTTCCCATAATGCCGCCCTGTTTTCCGGGGCTTTTATTGCCGGGTTGCATTTTATAAGGTTACCGTATTTTGCATAATCATCAGCCGTAAAATGAAGATGATGCACGCAAACTTCTGATGTAATGCGCTTATCTGCCAGCGGGAACATATTTGTGAACAGTTGCAGTTCCTTAGCTGTGGATATATGCAGGATGTGTAAACGGGTGTTGTATTTTTTGGCCAGTTGAACTGCCGAAAAAGAGCTGGCAAAACAGGCCTCCTCATCCCTTATCAACGGATGAAATGAAACATTATCTGCATCCGGGTATTTTGCTTTGTTGGCGTTAATAATATTTTCGTTCTCACAATGGGTGGCGATCAGCAATTCCGATTCCGAGAATATCCTGGAAAGGGTCATGTAGTTATCTACCAGCATATCGCCTGTGCTGGAGCCCATGAAAATCTTTACGCCGGATACATCTTTTTTTTTCTCGTTGGTACGCAAAACTTCATCTGCATTGCTGTTGGATACCCCCATAAAGAACGAATAATTGGCTACAGAAGATGCAGCAGCAATGTCATATTTCTTTTCGAGCAGATCCTGTGTCAGTGCCGGTGGATTGGTATTGGGCATTTCCATAAATGAGGTAGTACCCCCGGCTACGGCGGCACGCGCTTCAGTGGCAATAGTGGCTTTATGCGTGAGGCCAGGCTCCCTGAAATGTACCTGGTCATCTATGACGCCAGGCAGCAGGTATAGCCCTTCCGCATTTATTTCGCTGCTATTTCCCGGCGTTTGTATCTGATCTTCTATACGCTCTATAATGCCGTCCTTTATCAGAATATCTTTTACCAGCCTCTGGCCTTCATTGATAATGGTAGCTTTTTTTATTACTATCGGAAACATATTGCTATATTCGTACCCTGTTTTAGTGGAATAATTACGGTATCATGCAAATCTACCACTTGAACAATTGAAAACTTACATTATGCTTAAAAAAGGTTACTTACTTGCTGCGGTTGCATTAAATATTACTACTTGTTTTGCCCAAACAACGCTTCTTCCTTTGAATACGCAAGACCAGTATTTGCTGGACCGGCTGGAAACACGCACCGGCAGGCTATGCGATAGCATTTCAGGTGAAGACAAACCGGAAACAAGGAGAAATGCAATTAAGTTCCTGGAATATATAAAATCAAGAAATAAAACTTCGCCCGATAGCGGAATGCTGAGCAGAATTGATGAATATGACCTCAAACAAATGATCTCGGAAAATGGCGAATGGGCGCCAAATGATAATGAGACGATCAGTTCAAAGCACCCGTTGTGGCATACTTTTTACACCACCCCAACCGACTTTATCCATGTAAAAACGGAGGATTTTATGCTGGATAAAGACTTTTTCCTCGTCATAAACCCCATACTATATGCCTCTGCCATAGAACAACATAACGATCCGCAGGCCCCCGGCATCTCCAACACATTGTTTGCCAACAGCCGTGGCGCTGAGATAAGGGGATGGATCGCAGGTAAACTCGGTTTTTATACCTCTATTACCGATAACCAGGAAGAATTTCCATACCCTGTTTACAACCTGGCTTCCAACCCTGCATTACAAGCTGTTCCAGGCGCCGACTATTTCCTGAATACCAGCAAAAATTATTACGACTACATGCAGGCAAGCGGCTACATTAACTTTGACGTGATCAAAAACCATATCAATCTTACATTTGGTTCGGGTAAACATTTTATAGGTGATGGCATCAGCAGCTTGTTTCTTACAGACTATTCTTCCAATATGCCATTCCTCCAGTTGCAGACCCGCATCTGGCATATTAATTACGAATGCCTGTACCTGGAACTGACCCCGCAATATGATAAAAGTCTGGGCGATGGCCTGCTATATCATAAATTCTCCACCATGCATTACTTTACCTGGAATGCTGCGAGGTGGCTAACCCTCGGATTTTTTGAATCTGAAGTATTTGACCGTCCCAATGTTTATGAAATATCATATCTCAACCCTATAATTTTCTCTACGGCGATAAACCGCTTCAATGGTGAAGGCGATAAGTCAATACTTGGTTTTGATGGTAAGATCATTGCCGCAAAGCATGTGCAGTTATATGGCCAGTTGATGTTCAATGAATTCCGGTCTTCAGAGCTTTTCGGCAACAAGGGATGGTATGGCAATAAATGGGGTGTACAGGCGGGCGCTAAATACTTTGATGCATTTACTGTCAAAAACCTGGATCTGCAGGCAGAAGTGGACGCCGTGAGGCCATATACTTATACCGCCAAGGATACATTGGCCAATTATACCAACTACAACCAGCCGCTTGCCGATCCGCTGGGTGCAGGCTTTGTAAAGGTAATGGGCATAGCGAGGTACCAGCCCGCGAAAAAACTTTATTTAACGCTAAAAGGCACCTATTACATACAGGGTGTAGATACCGGCGGGCTGAATTTCGGTAATAATATTTTCAATCCATATGCCACTGCCGACCAGATATATGGCGTGAAATTTATTAATGGCCCCAGGGCACATTGCGAGATCGTTAATCTAAACCTGTCTTACCAGGTTTTTCCTAACGTTTTCTGTGATCTGGGTGGTACTTACCGCAAGTATGTAACCAGCCTGGGCGCATCTTCTGATGGCATGACAAGTACCGGCCCGGTAAACGGCCCGCTGACAACAAATTATGTGTATTTTGGATTAAGGGTGAACATTGCAAAGCGGGATTATGACTTCTTTTAAAAAATTTCCCGGGAATATTATAGCTTGATGTACAAAACCAACTATTTTATTAATTTTAAGTTCTTATGAAGCACAAAATATTGAAAATAGCATTGCTTTTTGTCATTCTTTTTCATTTAAGCAGTTGCTACCATACAGTTAAAACAGACAGGAGAAATCCGGGTTACCGTCATTACCGGGGAGCGGGAAGATATTGGTAATACAATATAGCGAGGCTATGCAGCTATGATACTTCCCGTTTCAACTTTGGGCAATATCCGGTATCTTTGCACCCTAATTATTAAAGGTATTCCGAATGAACCGCACAATAAAATCCGCGCTTATTTCTGTTTTCTACAAAGATGGTTTGGCGCCAGTGGCCAGCAAGCTCCATGCCCTGGGCATACAATTATATTCTACAGGCGGCACACAATCTTTCATTGAGCAGTTGGGTATTCCCTGCACTTCCGTGGAGAGCGTTACCGGGTACCCTTCCATACTTGGGGGCCGGGTGAAAACACTGCACCCCAAAGTGTTTGGCGGGATACTTGCCAGGAGAGATGCTGATAGCGACCAGGAACATATCCTTGAGTACGGGATTCCATTATTCGACCTTGTGATCGTGGACCTTTACCCGTTTGAAGAAACAGTAAAGAGTACTGAGGAGGAAAAACTGATCATTGAGAAGATAGACATTGGCGGTGTTTCGCTCATCCGTGCAGCGGGGAAAAACTTTAATGACGTTTGCATTGTGGCTTCCCGGGATCAATATGATGACCTGCTTGAATTACTGATAAAACAAAACGGGGAAACAACGCTGCAGGATAGAAGACACTATGCCGCGGCCGCTTTTGCCGAATGTGCTCATTACGACGTTGCCATTGCCGATTATTTTAATAAACATGCGAAAGAAAAACATTTTCAGCTGTCATACGACCATAAACAATCGCTACGTTATGGAGAAAACCCCCACCAGCACGCTGCATTTTACGGAGACCTTGATGCCCAGTTTGAAAAACTGAATGGTAAAGAACTTTCCTACAATAACCTCGTGGATATTGATGCTGCATGCCAGGTCATGTCGGAGTTTTCAAAGCCTGCCTTTGCCATTATCAAGCATACCAATGTGTGTGGTATAGCAGAGCGCGATAATGTAACCCATGCATGGGAAGCAGCGCTTGCAGGCGATCCGGAAAGCGCTTTTGGCGGTGTGCTGATCACCAACCAATCTGTTAACGCTGATGCTGCCCGGAAAATAAATGAATTGTTTTTTGAAATACTTATTGCGCCGGACTTTGAAGAAGACGCGCTGGAAATATTGAAAAGCAAAAAGAACCGCATATTATTACTACAGAAAAGGGCCTTCTATCCAACCAAAGAATATAAACGTATTCTTAATGGCGTATTAGTGCAGGACGCGGACACTCAGAATTTTGCCGAGTGGAAGGAAGCCGGCGCACGTCATAGCAGTGATGCGGAAAAAGAAGACCTGCTGTTCGCAAACATTGTGTGCAAGCATTTAAAATCAAACGCAATTGCCATTGTAAAAGATAAACAGCTTATTGGCAAAGGTTGCGGCCAAACCAGCCGGATAGATGCGCTGCGCCTGGCAATAGACAAATCAAAACAATTTGGTTTCATTATGAAAGGCGCAGTTATGGCATCTGATGCTTTTTTCCCGTTTGACGATTGTGTGCGCATGGCCTATGATGCGGGTATTAAGGCCGTGATACATCCCGGCGGCTCTGTGCGCGATAACGACAGCATTCAATTCTGCAGAGAGCACGATATGGCGATGGTGATAACAGGGATGCGGCATTTCAGGCATTAAGAAACTCCCAGGCAAAAGGTCTCATTTTTATCCTGAGAAGTATTTTTGTAGGTTGGATATATTCTTTCAATTTTATACCTTTGAGTATTATGCCAATTAGTATAATAGGATTAGAATAAAATATGCAGCAATGAAAGATTCTCCATTTATTTATGGTGCAATTGTGAGCGAACGTTCATTTACCAACCGGGAAGCAGAAACAGCCCGGTTGCGCAGCAATTTGTTAAATGGGATCAATACCATGATTATATCTCCGAGGCGCTGGGGGAAATCGTCACTGGTAGAAAAAGTAATAGCTGATATCAACAAAAAACAGAAGAAAACAAAAACAATAATTATAGACCTTTTCTCTGTTAGCGGCGAAGAAGATTTTTTAGAAACCTTTGCCCGCGAAATTATTAAAGCATCTGCATCGCGTTGGCAGGAATGGATGAGCAGCGGTAAAGATTTCTTTAAAAAGCTTTTGCCAAAATTGAGCCTGGGTATAGACCCGGATATTGATTTCACTTTAAGTTTTGACTGGAAAGAATTGAAAAAGTACAGCGATGAAGTTTTAAATTTACCTGAAACTATTGCACAAAAAAAAGGCATTAAATTTATTATTTGTCTTGATGAATTTCAAAACCTGTCTTCTTTCACCGGCTATGTAGATTTTGAAAAGAAAATGCGTGCATGTTGGCAGCGCCAAAAATCAGTAACCTATTGCTTATATGGCAGCAAACGTCATATGATGTCGGATATTTTTAATAATCCATCAAAGCCCTTTTACCGCTTTGGAGATATTATGATGCTGCAAAAAATTGAGACAGTGAAATGGGTCAGATTTATTCGCGAAAGTTTTATAAACACCGGTAAGCTAATAGATGAAAATGTTGCCGGAAAAATTCCGGCTCTGATGAAAAATCATTCCTGGTATGTGCAGCAACTGGCTCATTATACCTGGAATTTAACCACTAAAAAAGCTACCATAAAGGAAATAAACGCCGCGCTGGCTGAACTTATCCAGACCAATAGTCCGCTGTACCAGAAAGAGACGGAATCCATCAGTGGCACACAGCTCAATTTGTTAAAGGCAATAGCCCTTGGCGCTGAACAATATACCGCTGTAGCTACCATGCAGCATTATAAACTGGGCACACCAAGAAACGTGAGTAAAAACAAAGACATCCTTATCAAAAAGGATTTAATTCATGAGGTAAAGGCAATTTATGAATTCTTAGACCCTGCTTTTGAATTATGGTTCAAAAAACAATTTTTTAACCAGCCATATATACTACCCGAAACGTTATGATTTTTAAGAGCTTTTTTATTTTTATACCAATTGGTATTATACCAAATGGTATAATCTATTTTATTAAAATACTCATGTGTTTAAGGTCAGAATTACAAACTTTTGGCCACCCATTCACTTTTCAACAATCCGGTAACAACAATATCTTCGGGCAGTCCATTGTTTATCACACTTTGGCGGATAATACCTTCTGTTTTAAAACCTAAGCGGGCAGCCACTTTGGCGCTACGATGGTTTAATGGTATAAAATGTATCTCGATCTTATTCAAGCCGATTTTTTCAAATAGAAAATCAATGAATGCCCGCAGGCACTTATTGATAATGCCTTTGCCTTCATATTCTTTACTGATCCAGTAGCCTGCCTGGGCTCTTTTTGTAGCAAGGTCCCATTTGTGCATGCCTATGCCACCTATGATTTTATCGTTATAAAAAATACCGAGCGCCAGAGCCTCCTGGGTGTCCAACTGGTGAATGGATTGTTCTATGAACCGGAGAGAATGTTCGGGTTTCGTGGTCTTATCCACCCAATCCAGCCAGGGATGTAAATGACTTCTGTCATTGTTTACAGCTTCAAAAAGTTCCTGTGCATCATCCACATTGTATGAGCGGAGCAATAGTTGATTATCTACAGTTATTGATACCATTAAGTATAGTCGCTAAGAATTTTGCAGGAAACTTTTTTAATTAACTGTTTCAATAGTTGCGGTTATTACTACTCTTTAGGGATTGGAGGTTTGACAAGTCCCCATATTTCCGGTATGCGTCTTATCCACGAGAGTTCGCGCATCTTAGTTTTAGCTTCACCCACCGGCGAGCCAAAATAAGTCTTGCCTCCTTCCAGGCTGGCAGGTACACCGCTTTGCGCCAGCACCACCGCGCCCTTGCCAATGGTCAGGTCTTTGCTTACACCCACCTGCCCCCAGAGTATTACCTCATCTTCAATGATTGCTTTTCCACCTATGCCCACCTGCGCGGCAAACAGGCAATTCTTACCTATCACTGCTCCATGCCCTATATGCACATGATTATCTATCTTGGTGCCCCTGCCTATTATAGTATCACCGCTCACACCTTTGTCTATTGATGTGCCGGCGCCGATTTCCACATCGTCTTCTACCACTACCCTTCCACAGCTTACCAGCTTGTCATATTGCACATCGCGGTCCCTGCGGCGTTTAAAATAAAAAGCATCAGCACCCAGCACACACCCGGCATGTATCACTACATTATTGCCGATAACGCAATTGTCATAGAGCGTAACGTTGGGATGTATGAGGCAATCGTTGCCAATGATTACGTGGTTGCCTATAAAAACCCCTGGTTGTATATGTGTGCCTGCGCCAATAACCGCTGAATCGCTGATCATTTTTGTAGCCGGTTCAAATGGCTGGAAATGCTTGACAATTTTCACATAAGCGCTGACCGGGTCGTTGATAACCAACAATGTCTTTCCATCAGGGCACGCCACTTCCTTATTTATTATAATTACCGTTGCTGCCGAATTAAGGCAGGCATTGTAATACTTCTCATAGTCCACAAACGATATATCCCCTTTGGTTACCTTATGGATCTCATTAATACCCGTAGCCAACTGGTCTTTATTGCCAATCAGTTTTGCCCCGGTAAATTCTGCGATCCACTCCACCGGTACAGGCTTTTCAAATTGCATACGCTATAAGTTTGCGGCAAAAATACAACTTTGGTTGGGGCATTGTTAAAAAAAGTATGATGAAATGATAATTGCCTGCGCTATTGTTAAAACCGTGGATTAATTCATAAACTTCTTTATCTTTATATAATAAAACAAATCGCAATGAGCGGGGAAATTAAACTTGATCTCATTCAGTGGCTTATAGAAACTACTGATACCGAAATATTGGAAAAAATACAAGCAATACGTTCATCATCATCGGGCCTCACCCGGGAACAGAAAATCGTATTGGATGACCGCATGAGAAAGTATGAGCGGGGCCTGATGAAGTTTTCAAGCTGGGAAGATGTAAAAGCACGAATTGTAACAAAAGGGAAAAATGCAATATAGCCTAGCGCTCTCTGAGGAAGCTGAAGAAGATATCTTTTATGCTTATCAATGGTATGAGCAACAAAGAAGCGGTTTGGGTGACGAATTCAACGCCGCACTCGAAGATTCATTCTACTCCATACAATCTGGCCCTGAAACTTATGGTTTCCGGGAAAAAATATCAGGGGTTGTTTAATAAAACGTTTTCCCTATCTGGTCTTGTTTTTCATTGAGGATAATCACATTCTTATAATATCTGTTTGTCATACACATAGGAAGCCTAAAGCTATTCTTTAACAATAATTCTCTCATGCTTATTAACCATTTCTACTTTGAATTATATCAACCTCAACGGAAAGATTATTAATGCCGTAGAAACTGACATACCTGTTGATAACGGCGCCTTCCGCTATGGTTATGGGTTGTTTGAAACCATGCTTATTGAAGATGGTATCATCGGATTAAAGGAATATCATTGGGAAAGATTATTTAGCGGGTCAAAGCGGTTGCATTTCGACATCCCGGCATTAATGACGGGCGAATGGCTGGAAGAACAAGTGCTGCGCACAGTGAAAAAAAACAAGATGGAAAAACTATGCCGGGTGCGCCTGCAGCTATTTGCAGGCGGCGGTGGGCTATATAGCGCTGCAAACAATCATCCGGGATTTGTAATAGAATGTTTCCCGCTGGAAGCCACATCATTGTCGCTTAACGAAAACGGGCTTGTAGCAGGTATCGCCACAGGCATCAAAAAAAGTATGGATTCGCTCAGTAATCTGAAATCGTGCAATGCCCTTATTTATGCCATAGCTGCCCGGCAGGCAATGGAAAATAAATTGAACGATGCATTGGTATGCAATACCAACGGCAATATTATCGAAAGCACAATAGCCAATATCTTCTGGATAAAAAATAAGGTCATCTATACCCCGCCTTTAACAGATGGTTGTGTAGCCGGAGTGATGAGGCGGCATATTGCCGACAAAATAGTGGTAACAGAAAAAAGCTTGTCGGCAGAAGAATTGCTGGATGCTGACGAAGTTTTTTTAACCAATGCTGTAAAAAAAATCAGGTGGGTGGGAACGATAGATAAAAAGGGATACGGCAACGTTCAGGTAAAGCATATTAGTAACATGATGTTTCCTTAAAGAAATCCTAAATCCCGGTTTAATATCATTTTATCAGGCGCCGTCAAAAATATATATTTTGTAATAGCTATCTTTGGTAATCATATTACAGGCAGCATCTTATTTATATACTCATGAGGCCATTATTATTTTTTGTCCTGTTCATCATTAGTACATCCCGCACCAATGCACAGGTTGGATTTGGGCCAGAGTTAGGTGCAGGTATGAGCAGTATGCACTTTCAGCCTGCTGCGGGCTTTACTGCCGCCTCAACAAGTTCTATATTCAGTTGGCGTGCAGGGGGTATGATAGATTTCGGGCTTAACAAAAAAATATACCTGCAATCGGGGCTTTTCCTGTCGCAAAAAGGACAGAACAGGGATTTTTCCTATTATACCAATGATAGCCTCAATGAAGCTGCACAGCAGAAGCTGACCATCTATTATGTTGATCTTCCGGTTAATATTGTTTACAAAACCGGTTTCCAGGGCAAGGGCAGATTTTTCATGGGGATTGGGGCTAACCCTTCTTACATAATTGGCGGAACAAATAAATTACAGTCGCAGGGAAGCAGTAACGGAGTTCCCTTCAATCGAAACTTTAACCTCAGTATTGTTCCCGGCAATCCAGTAGCAATGTTTGATATCGGGCTGAACCTGACAGCGGGGTATGAACTGGCTACCGGTTTATTTTTCAGGGCATATTATACAACCGGAGTAACGGATATAGGGTTGGGTACAGAAGTAGATAAAAACAGGGTTTGGGGCGCAGGTGCGGGTTATATTTTTGGTAAAGGCAGGAATATCAATAAAGAAACCGATGACCTGATTGATAAAACCCCAGAATAAATGCGTTGCATTTTACCTTTTTTAACGAAAGGTGGGCATTTCTCACAGGTACAAACTATTACCAATAACCGCCATAATGGGAATGAGGGCGGTAATGATGGGCATGCCACATGTGCCAATGTTTTTTATAACCAACATATTTATTGCTATGATAGGCCCGCCGTCCATATACTGTGGTACCACAACTGCTGGCAAAAGCAAGGAGAACCAATAAAGCTATAAGAGTGGTAAATTTATTCTTCATTTTAAAACTGATTACGACACAAAATACTTTATTATTTCATTTTCAGGTAATGTGGCAGCATTTTTTTTGTAAGAGAAAAGATTTACCTTGTTTTAGTAAATATGGCTGGCTTTAAACCGGAGACAATATTCAGGAGTTTAACATTCTGTAAAATCCAAACTTTCTGAATTTTCGTTAATACTATTATACAAACAAATTTTATGAAAACCAAGATCACAATTATCTCATTGATTTTATTATTTACCGCTGTTATGGTAATTAACGCACAGCAACAGGATGAAAAGAAAAATCCTTATTACAATCCTACAGACAAAAGCAAACTGTCTGTAACCGATGGGCAGTGGAAAAAAGTATTGACGCCGAAAGTGTACGGCATAATGCGCGAAAAAGGCACCGAAGCTCCCGATACAGGCCCGTATGTGCATAATGAAAAAAAAGGCGTGTATTACTGTGCATCATGCGGGAACCCGCTTTTCAGTTCCAGCACCAAGTTCGATAGCCATACGGGCTGGCCCAGCTTTTACCAGCCACTGAATGGGCAAAGTGTTGCCAATGCCAAAGACAATTCTTATGGTATGGAGCGCGACGAGGTATTATGCGCCCGTTGCGGCGGACATCTTGGCCATGTCTTTGACGACGGCCCTGCGCCCACCCACCTCAGATATTGTATGAATGGCTACGCCTTGCATTTTGAAGAAAAATAGTATAGCTGGCAGCTTGCAGTTATGGGCGAGCAAAAATTGCAACCTGTAATATTGTAAATTGCCGGTTGTAAATTGCCAACTGAATTATGACTAAGAAAGAACGCTACGACTTTGTAATAAAATGGTTTCAAAAAAACATGCCCGATGCCGAAACCGAGCTGCATTATACCGATCCATACGAATTGCTGGTTGCGGTTATATTATCAGCGCAATGCACAGATAAGCGCGTAAATATGGTAACCCCCGGATTGTTCAAAAAATTTCCCAGCGCTGAAAACCTTGCCAAAGCTGAGTTTGAAGACGTGGAACCGCTCATAAAAAGCGTAACCTTCGCCAACAACAAAACGAGGCACTTAATAGGCATGGCAAAGATGCTTGTGGGGCAATTTGATGGTAAGGTGCCGGATAATATAGAAGACCTGGTGCAGTTACCCGGAGTTGGCCGCAAAACGGCAAATGTGATCGTTTCGGTAGTTTTTAAAAAGCCCGGTATGGCCGTGGATACCCATGTATTCCGGGTTGCTGCACGGATAGGCCTGACCGTGAAGGCAAAAACACCATTACAAACGGAGGAACAATTGGTAGCCAACATCCCAAAGGAATTATTAGCCATAGCCCACCACTGGCTTATTTTGCATGGCAGGTACGTATGCGTAGCCCGCAGGCCAAAATGTGAAGTATGCGGGCTAAAGCCGGCATGTAAGTTTTACCAGAGCGATATGAGGCATATTGTGGAACAATCGCAACAGGAAAGAAATTAATGCCCCTGTGGCGAAGGCATACCAGGCTATTGGCCATGATCCCAGGTTGAAACAAAAGATTTTGAATAATTATCATACGTCTGGTGCCTGTAGGCATTATCACCAAAAAAGGTGAGGAATAACTGCATTTCTTTCACATCCCTGTATCCGGGTATAGCTGTAGGTTGTTGGAAATTTTCCATCATAAACACGGTAGTCGGATAAGACATTCCTTGTGGATTATTTATCTTCATTAATTCCACGGCAAAAGTATTGGCTTTAGACTGAGGATCATAATGATATTCTTTACCCTGAAATGTGAAAGCATCCTGGCGCTCTGCATCAAATTTTACAGCATAATAATTATTATTTATGTATTTAACGAGCGAAGGATTGGTATATGTACTTGCTTCCATTTTTTTACACCAGCCACACCAGCCTGTATAAAAATCTATAATTACCTTTTTAGGATTTTGCTGCATCTTGGCCTGTAATTCGTCTATTGAAGTGATCCAGTGGATCTCATTATTTTTTGTTCCGCTCTCCTGGCAATAACCGATTATTGGCAAAATGAAAGCGATTAAAATTAACGCGGATATTTTTATTATTTGCTTCACAGGTATTTTTGTTTTAATTTATTTAGTTAATTTAATGTCCTGGAGGAGGTGTCATATCAGAAGCTTGACCATTACTCCAAGTTGGTTTGTACGTTTTTTGATATTCCTGGCCATTTTGATGCCTATAGACGTTATCTCCGAAATAAGTTAGTATAGTTTCTAATTGATTAACGTCCATATAGCCTGCATGAATCTGTGGATTTTGGAAATTCTCCATCATAATAACTGCTGTGGGATAAGACAAGTTTCCTTTCAATAATTCTGCAGCAAAGGTATTTGCCTTGTACGTTGGTTCAAACTTGTATTCCTTACCGAGGAAATGTATAACATCCTGTCGTTCTGCATCTAGTTTTACAGCATAGAAGTTAGTGTTCATGTATTTTATTAATGATGGGTTTTGAAATGTGGTGGCATCCATTTTTTTGCACCAACCACACCATCCTGTATAAACATCAAAATAAACCTTCTTGGGATTCTGCTGCATTTTTGCCTGTAATTCATCAATAGAAGTGATCCAATGTATCCCTTCGGCTTCCGGCGGGGGTGGCGGGGTTTTTTTCCACGCCATAAATACGGGGCTTATTACCAGGAGGGCGAAAGCAAAAATCAATACTCGTTTCATTTAATTACTGTTTTAGAAAAACAAATTTACAAATATTCCATGTAGTTTTGTCAAACCGGTAAATAATTTTATGATAAAAATAGCAATTGCGGTTACAGGGGCAAGCGGATCAATATATGCGAAGGTGTTATTGGAGCAATTGCAACGGCTCAAAAACCAGGTGGCAGAGGTAGGTGTAGTATGGAGCGATAACGCTTATACGGTATGGCAGCATGAGTTGGGCAACAAGGAATATGAGCAAATCCCATTCAGGATATGGGATAAAAGCGATTTTATGGCCCCCTTCGCATCAGGCAGTTCGTCTTATAGTGCGCTGATAATATGCCCCTGCAGTATGGGTACGCTGGGCCGCATAGCCGGAGGTATCAGCAACGACCTCGTAACACGGGCTGCCGATGTAATGCTCAAAGAGCGCCGTAAACTGGTATGCGTGGTCCGCGAAACGCCTTACAATCTCATACACCTGCGCAATATGACAACCGTTACCGAGGCAGGAGGTATTATTTGCCCGGCCACGCCGTCCTTTTACAGCAACCCTAAATCAATGGAAGATGTAGCTTATACAGTTATTCACAGGGTGCTGCAATTAGTGGGGCTTGATGCGGAAGGGTATAGGTGGGGGGAGAGCAGTTAATAAGTTAACCAGATAAAAAGTATTCAGACAAAAAGTTTAAATTTGGGATATGGAAACTTTTGAGGTAAAAATAATCAATCCAAAAGCAACAAAGCTTTTAAAAGGCCTTGAAGAATTGAAACTGATTTCTATTAAAGATACTAAGAAGGAACCC
>Ga0302185_10001020_pt1 | contig 20364 bp, 13 predicted proteins | sample II_Bog_E1_1_FD_200231 | JGI IMG/M metagenome (GOLD analysis project Ga0302185, IMG submission 200231) | Peat permafrost microbial communities from Stordalen Mire near Abisko, Sweden - II_Bog_E1_2 | ecosystem: Environmental > Terrestrial > Soil > Wetlands > Peat | place: Sweden: Abisko... | reverse complement strand
TCATTTTGAAATTAATTATTTTTGCCAATTATTTTAAAAGAATTGTTGTCCTTAAAATTTGATAAATCTATTAAACCTCTTGTTCAATTTATAATCATTTAAATGATGAAGGATTATATTATACAAATAAAAATGAAGAGGACATTGGTGAATGATGCTCCAACACCATAATTCTTTTATTAACTTCTTTATTTATCTGTCAATTGGCAAAGATTTAATTAAGATATTTTGATATGAAAAAAGAAGGAAGACATATAGATACAGCTCTGCTTAGAACCACTGTCAATTAAAAATTACAGACTTCTTCCCAGAGAAGACTAATCAAAGATTTGGAAGAGATCTAAAAAGAAAAGATTCCCACCGTTGGAGTGACCGCTCGGCCTTTGGAAACCAATCTTTTCATTTGGCACGCAAACATTCGGGGACCTTAACATACATTGTATTAATCCGGAGTTTTTCATTTGGAACTGATTTTTCCACAGAGCTATCCCAACCACCCTCCCTCTATCCGCATCTATACTAGGATTCCTCATCCAAATGTATTTGGAGATTTTATATGTTTGGATATGCTTCAGCCCACAGAAGGAGTTCGAGCCGAAGGGTCAGGATGGAGCTCAGCATACAGTGTGCAAAGTGTTCTTACTCAACTTCAAAGTTTCCTCTTTGAATAAAATTTAACTGGGGATAAGGCTCAAATATAAAGAGAAATCAAGAAAGCAGTCAAAGATGCAAACTCTTTTAAGTGTCCTACATGCAAACATGGAGGAAAATTAAGTCTTTGGCCTCCATTCAGTCAGAAATAGCAAGTGATATCTGAATTTCAGATTCTGGAAGAAGAAAATGACCTTATTCGTAAGTAACTCATCTGTTTCCACACCAAATTGACCTTCCTCCAAAATCAGCTTGGTCTTGGCCTTAATATATCAAAAATTCCCCGAACTGGACTCATTAAATAAGGTGAAACATTTTTTGATTATATCTCAATTAAAGCCTTTCTCAAGGAATCTATGAACTTGACTTCAAACAATGAAAAGATTTCTCATTGGCTACCAGTTTACTTCGGCACAGAAGACAATGAAGAAAGATTTTTCCATTTTCTTAAGAAAAGTCTTTCAATGATCATGACGAATTCAACTAAGAATTTCCGTCCAGACTTCATTCTATAAGTTTTTCCTAAACTGTTCATTACTCTTGCCTTCCATATAATGGATGAAAAAAAGCATCCTTCAATTCGCATTATTCGTATTCTTACTCATATTCATTCTATGTTCCTTTATAGTTTGAAAAAATTCCCAGAGTTACAGTAGAAGATAACTTAAACAATTAAAAAGTTTATAAACGATTAGGAGTCTAGAACAAAAAACAATTTCCCAAATTTGGGATGCATATTAGCTTTAATCTCAGCTTCTGATTCCTACAAATTTAAAGAGATAGTTGAGCATTACTTCTATGAACAGCTTGATAGACAAGTCTTTTGGATTTTAAAATCTGTTCCATAGCTTTTAAGTGATTCTCTTGAAGAGCAAGCTGATAAACTTAGAACTCAAATAGTGTTTAAGTCCCAGATGACTAGCTTCCACATATTCTGCTTTAACAAATTATTTATTACTTAAATATGTGAGCGCAGAGCCAATAAGCCTCAATTCCTCAATGAGTATGAATCCAATTTATGCAAACTAACGAATAAATAAGAAAACTATTTTCAGCAAGAAATCTTCAACATTGCTAAGAAAATTACTAATTTTAGTTAGTTCTTCAAGTATATGGGACTCAAAGAAAGAAACTAAGAATAAGTTCTTAAAATGTTGAAGAATGCCATTAAAAATTCAGAAAGAAAAGAATACCATAACAAATTTGAAGTTATGAAGTGGTAATAAGCCCTAAGCTGTGAGAAAAAGAAATCCAGTGTCAACAAAATTGATCTTGCTCCAAAATTACCAAGCAGTGAGGAGCAATTTAGAAAACTTTCCGAGAAAATACCAAATTATGGACGCTTTATCCATGTAACAACTATTAAATAGGGATAAAAAGGGGAATTTAAGTTTGACTATAATGAATAAATTAGTCAATAAAGTGATTGGCGCTAAATGTGCATAGCTCGCTGGTCTTGGATCAAATAAGCTATGCTAGCAGATCCTACTCTCTCCTCTCAAGATATTTCCTTGAAAGCTCTGGAACACACAAAAAAAGGAGTGTCAAAGACATAGGATAGAGTTACTAAAATTATCAACGATCGTTATAAATATTCTCACATGCATGAAGACGAGCCTAAAATTAACATTCCATAAATAGATTGGAAAAGACTATTCTTGCGTCTTGACCTTTAGGATTTCTTGAAATATATTGACATGAATCCAGATTTTGGCATTTTTTATCAAAAATTATATGTCTGTGCAAAGAACAACATTAATACCATCCTGATTCCAATAGTAGAGGTTAATAACATCAAATCAGGTTTTTATTATCTCACTGCTTTATTAACAAAACTTATTACTCTTAAGTATATTGAATTCTCAGGACTTCCTCAGATTAATAATGAAATGACAGAAAAAGCAGCCAAGGCTATCAAGAAGGGATTGGTTAACTTCCATCAAGCAAAGGGACAATTTGAAAGCATTTCATTTAGCAACATCAGCACAAGGCAATCTGGACAAGATTTATCCGAATATCTTTTCAACTACCTCAGTCAAACTGAATCTTTGACTTCCCTTCGTTTTAATAGGGCTGATATTCTAATTCATGGAAATGCTATGAAATCACTAAGCAATATTTTAGTCAACCTTAAGGATGTGCAATAAATATAATTGATTAAGTGCTATCTAGATCAAGAAAAATGCAAAATATTAGCTGATGCATTAATGCGCATGAAAAAGTTGAGGATAGTAAGAATTCATTCACAAACTACCCTTGGGCTTGGCTTAGCTTCAATTATTTATAATTTGGCTTTCAGCCCCAATTTAACTATGCTTGATCTCAGTGATATTAATATTGGAGGTCAAAATGAGTTAAATTAAACTGTTGTGTCTCTCTGTAAGCTACTTAAAATAAGCAGCAGCATATAAGTTTTAAAGCTTAACCATATTAATAGTCTAAATAATTGTTTCACTCAAGATTTTTGGAGTGCAGTTGGAGATTGCAAGAGTCTAAGAGTTCTCAATATTTCAAGAAGCGGTGATCTAAGTGCAAAAATTCAGGACTTAGGCCGTGCAATTGCCTTCAATGCAAAGCGAAAGGGATCTTTGGCTTATTTGAACTTGACTGCTACTATTAGTAATTCTGCTACAATAAATGCTTTTTATGAAGGCATGAACATTAGTGAATATGATTAATAGAGTTGGTACGGTGACCCGAATAAGCTGGCAAAAATGATTGCAGTAAATTATCCTAAATCTTACTACAATAATCTGAAGGCTCTTCAGTTGGACACTTGCTCAAATCTTAATCCAAGTTTTGCTCTTTCAAATTATGAAAAATTAGTTAACAAAACTGAACCAGAATATGTGAAGATCCTCGCAGACAGCCAAAACTTATCTAGTCTTCATGTTAAATCCACAGGACTCCAAAAAAATATAGCCGATATTCTTGTTCTTGCTCTTGATGAAAGGCGAGTGGGACTCAAGTGTCAATTAAAAATTTTGGATTTATCTAGAAATAATCTTCAAAAGGATGGCGTCAAGATGTTGGCTGGAGTACTTCCTTACAATAATGTAATTGAGTTTTTAGATTTGAGTAAAACCAATATGGGTGTTTCAGGGGCTGACTAAATCGCCAAAGCTCTTAAAAATAACAAGAGTCTCAAATACTTGAATTTCTTCAATAATAAAATCGGATATGATGGTGCTAAGTCGATTGCTGAAAATGTCATTGCTCATCATCCCAATTTATAATTCTTGGAATTAGGTCATAACAGAATTAGAGACAAGGGATTGGCTTCTATCGTCACAGCTTTACTGTAAAATTCCAAATCAAACATAAAGGTACTTGGGCTACGGTTTAATTTCCTGACTAGTGAAGCAATTTTATAAAACTTTTCCAGTATTCTAAACTCTAAAACCAGCTTGGAAGAAGTATTCATTCGCAATAACTTAATCAATGATGAAGGTCTTTATAAATTGCAATAATTACACAAATAATCCAAATCAAAGCTATCTATTGACATTTTAGAAAGAGTTAAATACCTTGATCAGGATCGCTTGGATCGTACCATATGGGTTCATCCCATCGATAAAATCAAAATCGGTCGTTTGAAGTCATTTTTTGAAATTACTCATCAATGTGGAATTGTTGTCGATTTTAGAGTAAGAAATGGTCGAAAATATTAAAATAAAAAAGGAGAGAATAAATTTTGTTTCATCTAATTTGCCGATCCTGCCAGTGTGATTGAAGCTTTGTCCCTTGCTTCAAAACAGCTTACTGTTATTGAAGGAACAAAGTTCAGAGTCTTTAAAGCAGGAACTGGAACATTCCTTTTCTCCAAGAAAACTGCAAAACAGAAAAACCTTTAGACTGCAAAAATGAGCCTTCCTCGTTTGCCATTCCCAGGGGCAGTGGCGCCAAAGCCTGCAGTAGGTGTTCCAGATATGCGAAGGCAACAATAAAAAAGAATACGTGTTCGCTGATAAATGATGAATCAATTCAATTCAAATCAATTAATTCGATTTCTTTCGTAAATAGTATCTTATGACTTGAGATAAAAGCTATTGTGACTAAATGTAAAGTTGCATTGTTCTCATATTGCATTATTCCTATAATAGTCTATCCTCACGTTTGTAAATCTGTTGTAATTTAAAAAATTACGGTTTTTTTCTTAAAACAATAATTTACTTGAACATAATTACAAAAAGTGTATCGGAGAGTACAATCGAATACAAAATATTATTGAATACAGTAAAACTTTGGAATATATTTTTGATTGAAGATCATATCTCAGATCACTTTCTTGAATATCTAAAGCAACTCAGGCTTTTGAATTCTGTTATCTCCAGACTTATCGACAGCTTTCACAAACTGGTAAACCTCATTTTTGGTCACTTGCCTACTCGATTTAATGAACTTCAAGACATCATTAATAAGATTAAAGACCTCATCAACGTCAAGATATCCGCTGTTGTCCTTATCATATTTGACGAAAACTGCATCGACTGCCGTTCTGAGCTGTTAGTTAGTGTATGACATATCTTAATATTAATTATTAATTCGCAAAACAATTACCAGTAAATAATATGAAATTTAATTTCAGATAAAGAGCAATCTGAAAATGGTATCATTGTATCGATGCTTCTTGGTATCATTCTGCAGCATCTTATATTCCCAAAATTTTTATTCATTCTTAAAGATCATTCTTTCTCCCTTCTCAATGTAGTTAAAAATCAGATTGATATTGTAAGCCTACTACTGTGTAAGACCTATTAAATTGCCCGTTCGCATATCCTTCTGTTTTTAAACTATCTTAACATACTAGTTTGCATATAAATTCATGATCTGCATGTTCAGCTCTTTAACCTGTAGTATTTTAGCTAATAGACTGGCGTTGATATCTTATTTTCTGATTTCCTCTTCCATCTGCTGCGTATTGTTCAGAAGACCGTATTATTTATAGTTTTTTAGGATCAATTGGATTACATTTTTATGAAAATGTTTGCACATCGACTCATATTCACGAAAGTTCCATGTTCGATAATAAAAGGTAAATATGTTGTTGACAAACAATATAGTTTATATGCTATTGACCTATAGGTCTTCCCTTTGCCTCAGTTATTTCTCTACCTGCTCGATTTATATGGCTTAGCATTTTTAACAATCTCCCAGTCTGTGTTTGATTTCTTGCGAATAGAAATATCCAAAGAATGTATAGAAGCCTCCCAAATAAAAAGCACTTGAAGTGATGGTGGTGGCTGCTTTAAAAATATTTCGAAAGATACCCATTGCTAAATTAAAAATTAATTGTCATACAATTATTTTGATGACAAAATTGAATTGAAAATGCAGTCGAATGATATATGCTTAACTCTTTCTATTGAAAGATTGCCCTTAAAATATTTGTGGAGTATGTGAATACAATTGAATCATTATTATTTTATCTCTGGCTGCTTGACAAAAATGACTAGTATCTCAATTGGTAAGCACCAGAAAAGAGTGGAGTTTGTTTTAAGTGTCAGCACATTACGTAGGACACACTTCTTCATTCCTTTAAACTATTGTTTAAAACCAATATTGGTGCTCAGTGTCAAATAAACGATGAATTGCTCTTTTTATTCGACTTAAATTGCAGATCCATTGACTTTTAACAAAAAAGGTGTGTCTTTATCTGCAATTGAACTGCTCATCAATAGTCCTGGCTGCAGTTGCAACCCATAAGTTTCTTGATTGGTTAGCATTATTCGTCCTTCATTCGTAACCGCCTTGTTAATGATAATACGAATAAATCTTTCCTTAGTCGCCACATTCTATAGCATTTTTTTGCAAAGTATTCGTGGAAGTTCTACTTTATACACCAGTTTTATGGTATGAGTGTTATTCTCCTCACTGATATATAACTCTCCGCTGAAGGATGTGCTCTTCAAAATTTATTAGGGGTAAGATGCAACGATGATATTTATAGATGTTCCTGGTTTTATCACTAGATTCATCTAGTTTTTGCAGTCATTTGTGCCTTCCTTCAAAAGAAAAAATCCTGAGCTGATGGCTTTTTTGGAAAGTTCCAAATTTAAAAAAGCTACTGTTACTGATTTGAGAGGCAAAACTATCTCGCCATATTGTCCTGGAAGGACAGCACCTAAATTGAGTAGACTTGGCAATTTTAATAATGATTTACTTTTCATTTGAATATATATGAATACGCTATCATAACAGATGGGATTCTTTCAAATTTAGAGGTTTCGTGTTTTACTCGGCTTTGTAAAAATGGAAAACCTCGCTCATTATGTTGTAAGCCTTTTCGTAATCGGCTGTTATCTATCGATGGTTTACTATTTTGGCCGCTATAATGGAAAGCGACCATCGTAGTATTTATACAAAGCTTGTAAAACCTTTAATTTGATCTTACAAGTCAATTAATACTTCTTCGTTTGTACGATCGTCTTCTTCGTCAGTCTCAAAGATATCACTGAGATGATGGACATTCACAGATGTGTAGCAATTAAGTTCGCGGTCCAGTACAATTTCTATAAGTTTGCGGAAAGCCCATACAGATTTATAGGTGAAACATATTTCTGCAATTTATTAAAGTTTAGCCTACATTAATATAGTATTACTTCTAATTCTGCCTAATTGTGATTGAGGAAGGGCAGAATTTCAAAATTAATCTTCAACGCCTACATATAGTTCGCCATTTTAATAAACAAACTACTACTGCTTTCCATCAACTCAACTCCTTCACTTACTTTATCTTGCAGGCATTTCACTCTTCCTAACAGTTGGTTACATTCTGCTATCCTCAAGCCGCTCTTTGAATACCCCTTAAAAATTTTCAAGGCTTGTTGGATGTCTTTATGGAAAAGTTCATATAAACCTAAATTTAAAAAGGCATTGGCTCTGTTAAGATATACTTCTGCCAGTTATTGAGCCTTATCTCCATATAGCTTTAGGATGATGTTGAGAGCGTGTTCGTAAAATGTTATGACTTTGCTTTACCTTTCCTACTGCTCATCATTTGTTTTTTTGGAAAAGTAGGTGCCAACAATAATATAAACGTAGGCATGGGTAATAGTCTCCTCCTGAAAATAGAAATCCAACACTTCAAGTAATTCTGATAACTTTTTCAAGAGTGGTATTTCCGCGTCCATAGAAATATAAATTTTAAGGTACAAAAGTGCCATTGGAATATGCTAAATTGCCAAAGGAGGTAGTTTTTCCCTGTTGCTGTCCAAAAGTGAAAGAGCCTAATCCTCTTTCTTTCTGTACAGCAGATAGCTCACCTCATACTTTAATTGTAAAAAATTAAACGAACCATTTTGCCTGTCAACCTATTCCCATAGCATTCGATTCAAATTAAGGGACTGCTCAGCTAACTCTTACTTATCTTAATAAATGTATTTCTATATATTTTTCATGAATTAAAGCAACTATAATTCATGACGTTGGATATAGACAGTTGGCTTTACTTCCTTCACCAATTAGTTCTCGCTTTTAGTGTACATACCATTACTGAAATGGAATTTAATAGAAACTGTATTTTGCATGTAAGCAAGAACTGCTGGAGTTGGAACCTATCTATCTAGATAACCTGTTAAGTTAATCATATCCCAAATTTATTTATTTCCCTCCAGGACCAATCTAAAAAAAGATTATTCTTAGACTTCTCCTTGACAACTACTGTAGACAGTCTTAATGGCATTGGCCAATAAAATTTGTTTTAAAATTTGTTTTTGAGAAGGCATAGCCATTTTATCATAATATTCAAGACTTGATTTATTGATTAGCAAAGAAGGAGCATAGTAAGGCAGAAGCGAAGTTTGTTGAATGATAGATTCCATATAAGTGATATCATTAAGATACAGTATCTGATTGTTGAAGTTATTTGCTTTAAGATTCTTAGATGGGCTTTTAGATGATGGACTATCTCCATTATTTTTGGTCTTTGCGTCTTTTGATTCTGGTTTGATGTAGAGAATATAGTAATCTTCGTAATCTATATTTATCTTTTTAATCATGAGTTGACTTCGTGTAATTGGCTTCAGATGTTGATATTTGCTATCATAATTAAGGTCTAACTCTTTTTACAAGATTAAAATTTAGTTGTTGATTTCTTGAAATAAGTCGATATCGATTTCAATAATGTTAGCCAGCTCTTGACAGATGTATTCTATCAAAAAACTCACTCCCTTGTATTCAGCCATATTTAGAAGAGGAATTCTCAAATGAATATTCATTTTCTTTTTTAATAGACTTAAAATGCATCTGGTCAGCAGTTCATACTGTAAAAATCTGTTTTTAAGCTACTAAACCTCATCAGTCACAAATTAAATCTTTGATTATCCCTTTCTTCCTTCGCATAGAGCGTATTGAATCTCCATATTATTACTGAAGACAATCTTTCTTCGACGATTAGTCACTTTTTTCTTTTCCATGAGGTTGATTAATTAACTAAGACTCTCTCGCTGAAACTATAATTGTGTTTGCAATATGGCTTTTTGAATTTCAATTTTAGTCTTGTAATCGCTTTCACTTGCCTATTTATTGATTAATCGCTGGTATTTATGGAATAAATTTTATTATGATTTCATGTCTTTATCGAATGGTGATTAGAATTGACTCACGTGAGCAATTTATGGTTCAAAACTATCTTTTTTGCTTTTTCGAATTGCCTTTGGCTTATTCCTTAATTGAGTTGTCTTCTCTTAATCTTTTTCTTTAATTCTATTTTTTTATAGTTATTTTTTTTATTGCATGAGTTTGGCTTTAAATCTCTCCTCTTCCTCTTTTTCTCTGCTCAAGCGCTATTCCTGCTCTCTTCTTTCTCGTTCTCTTTGTTCCTGAATTAATCGTTATTATTCTTCTATTTTCCTCCTTTCTTCTTCCTAATCATATTATTCTCTCAATTTAGAAAGGTCTTCCTCTTTGGCCATGGCTTCTAACTCTCTCATCATATCAGCTTATTATTTTTACTTTTATTTCTTCTCTTTTTCTTGTCTTTTTCTTTCTTTTTCTTCCTCTTCTTGCTGTAACATCTTAAACTATAATTCCTTTTTTTGCTTCTCAATATCAGCAGCTTGCTTTAATTTCCAATCGTTTCCCTGAACAACTGTAGAGTTAGCATTATTTTTCATCCAGGCTGGCTGATTTGCAGTAGTGGGCGTATTGGTACCGCTGGGAGGATTTGCCGGAGACCCTCCTTTATTTGCCCATGGCGGAGGGGAAGAAGTGTTTTCTGTTGCTGGAGTATTCCCTTTTTTCGCCCATGGGGGAGTAGAGTCAACTGTTGTGTTTGTATTGGGAACATTCGTATTTTTTGGAGTCGATACAGCATTAGTGGGAGTCCCAGTTTTATTTGCCCATGGTGGAGTTGACGCAGTTTCGCTTGTATTAACTGTTAAATTAGTTTTTGCCCAAGGAGGTTGAGATTGTGTTTGACTAGCTCCTGGTCCTGAACTGTTATTAGTTTTCATCCACGGAGGATTGCTTGATATGGATGGCGTAGAATTTAATTTTTCAGTTGAGGGAGGAATGCTTTTTACTAATTCTGGATGGGTTGATATGGTAGGATTTGAGTTTATATTTTAAGTTGACACAGTAGGTTTGCTCCATGGAGGAGGAGTGACAGCATTTGAAGTGCCACCTTGTTTAGCCCAAGGAGGCTGGTTTGCATTCGTATTTGGAGTATCGGAAGTTTGGTCTTTTTTGGCCCATGGAGCTAAGGAAGGAGCATTAGTGTTATTTTTTAGCCATGGAGCTTGAGTATTAGGTGTGGTCTAACTATCAAGATGAATTACTTGGTCGTTTGATTTTGGTGTTTTCCATGGATTGTTGTCTGACATGTGATGATGAATAAAATTGTATCAATCGTTAATATAATCAAATCTATAAGGATAACAACTATAAAATAAACAATTTATCAGCCTTGTTTTATTGATAAATAAAATAACAATTTTACTTCATAAAGATTACAAAGATCAAATTCTAAAATCAAGAAAATGATTATGCTCCATCAACATAGCATTTACAATATAGTCTTCAAAAATGAAGGTTTATACAATCTTTTAAGGGTTTTATTGTAATGTCTAAACTAAATAACAAGTGAACGCTAATTACCTAATATGATAATATTTGTAATATAAATTTAATCCTTGCTTCAAAGACTAACATTTATTGATCATATGAAAGATAATCTAAATTATGAAATAATGTGCTATTATATTGATATATATATCTTAAATTGTTTTGAATGTCGTAATTTAAAACAAATGAATCAAATAGAAATCCACTTCAAAAAAGATAGCCAAAAGAAAAAGTAGATAACAGTCATAAGCAAGAACTTAGTTAACCTTTAGAAGAAGAAATTGTTGACAACTTATAATACAAATAATCAACTTAGGCTCCAAAACTTATCGAGTCTCCAACCAAAAAAAGAATCGATCACAAATAAGTCGGAATTTATGCTGATGCTTCTTTGACAGCCAATTCCGAATTGGGAGCTGGAATAAATTTGTCAATTATCGCAAATGAGATTCGAGGTTCAGGTTTCATGAAATACACAGTATATCATATTTCAGGAGAAGATAAAAATGGAGTCATTGATGTGTTCCGAAGGTACAATTAATTTTTCAAGATGAGAATTGCCCTTGTAAAAAGATTTCCAGGATGTTTCGTACCTTCCATTCCTGATAAGACTATTGCCATTAAAGACGAGTAATTAGTGAGAAAAAGGAAAAGATATTTAAATGATTTTGTTCGAAAAATGACCAAATTGCCTCATCTTTACAACAGTGAATAATTTCAGGCTCTATTGAGGTCAGCTTAAAAAGATCTCAGCTCAACCTTTGAAAAATGGCCAAATCCGAGTACCATTGAAATTATTAACAAATATAAGGAAAATTTTTCATCCCTAGCAGGAGTATCATATTTATAATTTAGAAATTAATCACCACTGAAGTAAGAAGCAAAATTCATGATTTTACTAAACTAATAACTCGCACCGAAGCCCATGTCTATAAATTCAAAATTGTAGTAAAGGCTTTGGCAGAAGCAAGAGATAAGTTGGACAAATACTATCGTAAATATAGGCATATACAGCTCTTCTTTTTTCAAAATACTTGCCATCTTTTGAGCGATAGATTTTAATAGAATGTACATAAAAAGAGTAATTATTGATTTGCACAAACTCATCATAAGCTAAATTTCATGAACATGAAGTTATTATAAAGGAAAGTATGAGCCAAAACCCATTTTGGCTTCTCTATGATTTAACAAAACATGAAGAGCGTGATGGCAAGGCTTTTCTTGAAGGTATCAAAGCAATTGAGTAGTATGAAAACAGAAAGTATGAGCTATAAATAAAAATAAGTGAAAATAATAAGGCCATCAATGACATTATTCAAGGAAAGAAATCCAATTCTGAGCATAAGTATAAACTATAAGTTGAAAACTAAACTTTAAAAAGGGAGAAAGATGAAGTTTAACTTCTGACTGATATCATCATTGCTTTGGTGGCTTTCATCGAAATTGACCGCTTCAAACAGGAAAAATCCTTGTATTATGAGAATGTTCTGAGAAAGATAGGCGGGTATGAAATCAATCAAGTACAAAATATATCAGAGATATGGAAAGATTGGAACAGACGAACCGAAGTACTGTTGCAATAGGTGTGATCTTTGATAAAACTTATCATCAAATCTATTTAATTTAGGGAAAATACATACTATTAAAAGATATTAGAATAGTTGGTTAACGAATGAAGATTATTATCTTAAAAACTATCATATAATTTTAAAATTACTTTATGGAAATTTAAAGACCAAAGACTTCTTTATAGCAAAAATTAGCCCTGCTGAAGGCACTTCAAGAAGGTAACATCGAATAATCTCAAAAATTGCTGTAAAGCCTGTCAAAAACGGCAAAAACTAATCCAGACCTATACAATAAGTTTCACAATTTCGTCTCAGAACATAGATAGGGAAGTACTTTAATGTTTATACAGTCGACAGAATGCAAAGATAATAGAAACAAGATTAACAGTAAATTATCATTGTTGATGGAGATAATTAGGATGATTGGGAAACTGATGAGGAAGTAAGCTATGGAAGTTAAGACTAAGAAAAACAATAACGATAAAAAAGTCCCAAGCGATTAGTCAAAAATATGGGGCACAGCAAGTCTTCGATTTTAATTAAAACAATAAAAGAAGTTAAAAAGCCGTATTTTATTCACTCATTACAACCATAAAAGCCAATCTATAGTTCAACAGCAAATTTAAAAGATCCCGAATTTACAGGCAGTAAGACGATTGACAATCATAGTTTAGTGACTAACATATCAAAGGCAACCAATTTATCTCGTAAAGCTAAATCAAAGCCTTATTTTCCTCCAATTCATGGAGCAAAGACTACTCTTAAACTTTCTAAAAAATGATATAAATTCATGTTTAATTTTACGAATTGTTAAACTCAAATAATTCATTTTGCCCTTTCTGTAGCATTAAGTTATAATATTGATGTCCTTAATATTAATCATTAATCTATTATTATGAGAGTTGTAGTTTTGATAGCTGTGATTACCCTTGCCGCCTCACTAATGATCGGATAGTAAACAATGGCTCAGTGCTTTTCTTAAACTAAATTGTTTCAATCGAATGTCAAAAAAGCTGTTGAACAAATGGACCTTTAAAAAATTATAGATTCTCTAGAAGAACTTTCAGAAGAATTTCCTACAGTTCTTGACACATGTGGAGCAGAGGGATTAGCTTAAAATTATAGAGAATAATTTCCAGACCCTTGCTTAAAAGTATTGGCTCGAGAAGCGAAACTCTTAGTTAAGATAATGAGATTGTCAGCCGAAGATAAGGATAAAAATCAGAAAGCCATCTTAGTGTGTAAATATCATCTTATTTAGATTTGACTGCATTTGAAACTATCTATAAAACTCAGGCTCAAAAAAAATGCCCTTTTCTTAAAGATCAAGAGCTACTTGAAGTTGTCAATAAAGGAGATTGCGCAGAAGGAGCTTATAGACTTTCTTTAACATTTGAACAGATGGACCATGATCTTCTCATTGGTAAGTTTAACGAGTCATTGACTGATTTGGGAAAAGTCATTGATTAATTACCATTTTTCTTGGACGACTGTAATCAAAAGAAAATGGCCGAGTTTATCAGATACAATTATCCTGAATAATGCATCAAAGCCCTTGGAGGAATTGTTCGAGAAGTAGTTTCAATTGAGCACCACTATACACATTTAGAGTGGATTCAAAAGCACTGGAAAGATTTCACCAAGGCAATAATTAAAGTTAGAGATACATGTCCCGCCCTCGCACATAAATGATGGTTAATCCAATAAGATTTCTATGATCTCAAATATTAATCTAAATTAATATTGCAATAAATGACTAATGATAAGCTTAAACAGAAATCAGCTTGCTTTCATAGACTCTTTTGCGAAACTAATTTAGTTTCAGGATTAATCAAAGGGCTCATTGAATTCTCCTAGATCATTTATATATTGATTCGTTATGGGTGCTTTAAGCCGAAACATGATCTGCAAACAGGTTTATAAGTCTCTTCTCCTCCTATAAGCTCCACTTATTGACTATCTACAGTTCGACGAGTAAAAGCTGCCTCTTTACCACAGTCAATGCACACTGAAGACAATTTAGAAACCTGTTCAGCAAGAGGAACTAAATTTAAAATATTTCCAAAAGGCTTTCGTTGAAAAGTTCCATCCAAAGCAGCAATTATTACAACTTTTCCCTCATTGGCTAAGTACTCACTGACTTCCACAATATCTGGGAAAAATTGCCCCTCATCAATAGCAACAACATCATGGATAAGAGCTCTAGAAATGATGGAAGTAAGAGTAGCAGTCTTAATAGCCTTCATCGAAACCCTAAATAAAGATATATTTACTTATCGTGAGTTGAGGCAACATCTTAGATTGAGTAACGATTGTCATTAAAGTAGTTAACAATTAAGCATTTTTTACGAGCGTGCTCATATCTTCTTACTTTTCTCAGCATTTCAGATGATTTGCCGGAAAACATAGGTCCAAGGATGAGTTCAATGTGTCCAACTTCTTGCATGTTTTATTATAGGGCGCCAATAAGCAGAATTTAAATTAATCTTATATGATGATTGATGCCACAAATTAAATTTATTTAGAAATTGGATTATTGTTCTATTAGACCTTCTTTTATCAGTGCTCAATTTAATGACCTAAACCTTTCCAAGATAATGAAAAAAAAGTAGAAGTTAGGTGTATTAAATTTATGTCAATTTGCAAAATATAAGAGTACTTTGATTTATTATTTATAAATTTAATAGGTATACTTTCTGTAAATATAATTGGCGAAAAGGGATTAATATTATAAAATTGCTAATTTGCCAAATAATAATATGGAGAGCTAAAAGTAATCATATCTTCAATAAACATCTGATAGTGATCATATCATCTTTGATTCCTTCATGTAGAACCAACAATTTACCGATCTGTACCTTTATCCCAATGAAATTAAGCTCATTCAAAAAAATAAGGTATTGAAGATTCCTATATCTTTGGACCTTACCTTTATAATCATTTACGACCCGAACGGAATTGCTAATGGACTATAGTTTACTTTCAATGATTTGAAGATCCGACTAAATAGAGATTTTTGGTCAAGAGGCCTTGAATGGGAAAGAATATTAATACAATATGTCACTCGTGGAGACTTTCATAATCAGTTTAAACCTATGCGTAAAATAGGAAAAGGTACTTTTGCATCAGTTTATGAGGCTATTGATTTTCAAAAAGGTTCGAATTAGAGAAAAGTTGCCATTAAAAGTTTTTGTAAATAAGCGGCATTCAAGGGGGAAGGTAGAGCAGCCATTTAAAATGAAATTAAGTTAATGAGGCGCATCAACAGTCCAAACATCGTTAAACTCTATGGAGTTTGTTCATCTATTAACTCCCTCTACCTTTCTATCGAGTATTTATCTGGAACAACTCTCGATATTTTTCTTAAAAAAAATCCCAATCTAACAATTTAAGAAAGAAAAATAATATTAAAGTCTTTGTTAGTAGGAATAGCTGATCTTCAAAAACTAAGAATTCTCCACAGAGATTTAAAGCCTTAGAATATCATGATTAACAGCACTCTTGACTCGATCAAAATTGTTGATTTCGGATTAGCAACTCACATTGATGATCCCAAATATATCTTTGTCCGGTGTGGAACTCCTGGCTTTGTGGCCCCTGAAATTATCAGAATAAAAGATATTTAATCAGCTCGTATGAGAATTTAAAGTGACATATTTAGCCTCGGAGCAATATACTATCAAATTTTATATGGTAAACCTCTTTTTTATGGTAAAGATGCAATGGATATTTTGTTTCTCAATCGCCAATGCAAGATATATTTCCCTCATAAATAAGATATTGGAGAAGGATAACTGTAATTGCTAGCTGAAATGCTAAAAGTCTAACCATCTGAAAGGATAAGCGCATAACAAGCTTTAAAAAGCCAATTTATTGGTGAATAAGAACATAGATAACCTTTTTGCGAATTATTTAGAAGCATTAACAGTACAACTCCAAGTATTAACTGGTCTAGTGATTTTGTACGCTAGCAATGATTAAGATATTTTTCATATTAACCTATCAATTCCAGTAAAAAATTGAATATATACATCATTTTGATTATTTGTATTTTCACCATCTTTTGATTGATTTAAGAGTTAGATGATCGTCATCTTATATATACATGCTTGACTTACGTGGTCTACTTTCCTTTAACTTTTTATTTAATTTATGAGTAAGACTAGTGCTTTTAAAATTGGCCCCTGTCATGATGTGACTCATTCTCATCATTTATTCCACTCCAACAACGTCTCTTATGCCCTTTGGAATTTGTTTCTACAACATCATTGCAAATTATTTATTATCTGGAGCATCGTTGTAACAAAATGCAGAAGCGCAAACGTTAAGATTAAGCTTACTCTTTAGAATATTAATTATTATAGCTCGATCAATACCGCTTCCTTTTTTCAAAAAATTGACCTTAATTGTAGGATTTTGTTGAGGTTTATCAGTTTGTGATACAAGTTAAAGGCTTTCACATTTTGATTTCGTACGGATGACTTCGAGAGGAGAATATAATCTGCGATGACATCTTTCTTCAGTAAAAGGGCGACGAATGCTTGATGGATCAATTTTAGCATCATAGGGCGAAGGTGTTATTGAAAAATGGATATTTTCTGCAAGGCGGTGGCGCTTTGACGAAGCAGTAAAAGGAGTAGATAAGTTTTTGTTGTTAGTTTATTGTCTAAAAAAAACATTTTTAGAGTATGACTCTAATTATCTCTTTCTTTTCTCCAAAGTAGATTGAGGTTGGGGCATTAATGTGCCAGCAGATCTTATTCTTTATTGCATTTGATATTTTATTGTAAAATAATTATTAAAATATTTAAGGATCATCCCACCAGTCGATGAGATTATTTCATTTTGCGATTGATTCTTAACATCCTTTTCCTATTTTATTTGATGTATTAGAGATGACTGGAGTTGATATTAAATTGATTATTAATAAATGATTAGAAAGCTAGCTGTAAATTTCGTGAAAAGATCCATCTCATATAAGCCTTATTTTACGTTCAGCGGAGGAGAACACCACGAAATCGATTATCAAGCAATTGTCACTAAAAACCCTAAGTCTGGTACTTTCGTTAATACTTAGGATACTATATAAATCCAAACGAAGTTGCGCGAAGAATCGCAAGAGTTATAGCTTGTATGGACGGCGTTCAAGATCTTTAAAAAATGACTATGCGAACTCAATGGTTTGAATTGGGTACATTCTCAATTATAAAGGTTTCAACGAGATGGATTATGTCGAACTTACAGTGCTTGTATAAGAGGAATTCAAGATATAATTCCCTGACGACGCTGCTGAGAAATTTAAGGACGTTAACGATATGGTCGAGTATGTTGCTCGCTCCTTCTGGGCAGCTTGAGTCAATCATGCTTTACATAATCTAAAATATGTTTGTCTCGCTATTTAAACATAACTTGTTATTCATTTATGTTATTTTTGAAGTCAATTGATAAAAGTAATTTTTTTTTCATAGTGCTAATCAGCTTTATAATATGATATTTATGGAATTTTTTTTAATAGGATCATAGTATGATAACCCATCCAAGGCTTTTACAGAGATAATTGAAATGTTTGAAAGATGGTAATGAATCAGATCAAGCAGGGTGGCGTAGTGGTATCGCGTTGGGCTCATAACTCAAAGGTCGGAGGATCGAAACCTCTCTCTGCTATATTTTTCTTTTATATATTTTAATATTTGTGACAACAATCAAATGGCAGTCAATGATCTGAATGGAATTCAAACGCATGACTTTAGATGTGATCCATTTCAGGAGTTATTTGAAGAAAGCATGTTTATGTTTGTTCAATAATCTTTGTTTAAAATTTGGATATAAATATTCAATTTGCAAACATCTCAATATAAAATAATTCTTTCATTTTAAATTGATGCATAAATCTTTGTGATATTCAAGTATTTAATATTTGCAAAACTATTAATTGTGAAAATGAAAATACTGATTGAAAACAGGAAATTGAAAAGAAAATGAGTCTTTCGAGTAATAATTCGGTTGTGAATAATCTTAATTAAGCTAAATGTAATTAGTAACGGCATGTTATAAATATAGCATAAAAGTAAATAAATAAAAAAAGTACCAGTAACTCGGATAATAAATCATTTGCTACTAATTGGTGATGATAAACCATTGTGAATCAGCATGCAATTTTTTATTATCCGTTACATATTACTTATCTAATAAGAGCTTCTGCGTTAATATATTAACATCCATTAATTTTAAGTTTGTATTAAAAACATGATGATTATGGAGGGATCTCAATAGACTTAGCTATTCATCAAATCATGCAATGATAGAATTAACGTTCAATCGAAAATTCACAATATATATTTATTTTAAATTCAGCCCAAGCAATAAAATTATACCTTAATATGTCATCCCTATAAATTGAAGAACCCGAAATCTTAGAAGTCGCAGGATTCATCTCCAAGACCTTCTAAATACTCAATGTAAATTATTCTTTTACTCAGAACGACGAATTCAGCAAAGTTATTTTCTGGACACCTTCAGGAAACGAGTTTATTATCAAAGACGCAAATAAATTCCAGCAAATCGTGCTACCCCGCTATTTTCGACACAACAAAATGAACAGTTTTATTCGACAGCTCAACATGTATGGTTTTCATAAATCACGAGCTGACCACTCGAAGAGCATCTTTAGTCACCCGTCTTTCTTAAAAAATAGACAGTATATTTATACTCATTTAGGGATCTGCTCATCACCATAAAGAGAAAGATTAAGGGGAAAAATTAAAATGGATTAGATGCTCCAGCTGAAACACCTATAAAGAGATAAAGCGGAGAGGAAGTTTCGACTACAGTGGCCAAAGAAAATCCTGAGACAGGATTAGAACTAACTTCTCTTAGGAGCATCAGTTTCCCAGATTTAAACTTAAATAACTGCATTTCATTTGGGATATGTCCAAAATAAAAGCAAGAATATGTGATGAACCTCAATGTTTCTCTGAATAGACTTCCTCAAACTGAAATGGCTGAAGTGCTCTATGGAGATGAAAATGAAGCTGATGATTAATGCCTCAGCATCGAGTAAAAGATGGAGGAAGGTCAGCTGATGGAAATGACTGAAACTATCAAAGACAACTAAAATTCCCTCAAATTTACTAATCCGTCTTGTTTTTTTGATTCGATGAGAAAGGGAATATGAAATGTTCATGATATTACTCACTTATTTTCATTGCTGTTTAGATATACCAATATCATTTGATGAGAACAAACTGAATATTTGTTGATTCTCCAACTATAGGTAAAAAATGATGAATTCATAGAGCAAAGTATATTTTTTAATTTTTTAATAAGGAAATAATTTAATATTTATATTAATTTACCACAGATGCCTCCTAAAGTCGATCCCAGCGAAGTTCGTTTCAGTAACTATCCTATCATGCAGTTAACATTAAAGTTTTTGGTGGAGAAGCCGGTCCTGCTGCTACTCTCGCTCCTAAATTGGGTCCCCTCGGTTTGGTACTTAAAACATTATTTAGAATGCCAAAAAGGTTGGTGAGGATATTGTGAAAGAAGGAAATAAATGGAAGGGAATTCGTGTGATGGTTCAACTTAAGTGCCAAAACAGAGCAGCAGAAATTACTATCAACCCAAGTTCTTCAGCATTATTGATCAAAGAATTGGGCAACTACGAGCGTGACAGAAAAAAAGTTAAGAATGTCAACCACAAGGGAAACCTCACATTTGAGCAAATCAAGAAAGTAGCCAAAGTCATTGAGGAAAAATCGATGGCTAAAAGCTTCGCAGGAACTGTCAAGCAAGTCTTGGGCACCTGTCTTTCACTGGGCTGCACTGTTGATAAGCAAAGCCCCAAGCAAGTTATTGCCAAGATAAACAATGGTGAACTAAAAGTTTGATCCTATTTAAACCCATTAATTCTTTGATAAATACTATTTGAAATGCAATGGTTTATAAATTTATAAGAAGTTACTAACTAAATAATGTTTCCTAAGATTTGAAAGATTCTTGCTATAAGCATATATTCATTATCTGGAGATGAAGACAAAATCAATATTTTAATTATAAAAATGTGGGGTTGGGGTTGGGG
>Ga0302185_10001018_pt1 | contig 20407 bp, 14 predicted proteins | sample II_Bog_E1_1_FD_200231 | JGI IMG/M metagenome (GOLD analysis project Ga0302185, IMG submission 200231) | Peat permafrost microbial communities from Stordalen Mire near Abisko, Sweden - II_Bog_E1_2 | ecosystem: Environmental > Terrestrial > Soil > Wetlands > Peat | place: Sweden: Abisko... | reverse complement strand
GCCTATAGCGGATAAGGGCGTATTCGGAAAAATAATCTGCCAGCACTTCTGTTGTCTTCCTGTATCGGCCATCAATAGGCGAAATGGCTGTAAGGGCAGTTATTTCGGGTTTATTTGTCATGAATACTTATGAATAAGCTTAAAATGATTTGCTAAATTACAAAAAAGAGGCGGAATAAGTATAGGAAAGATATTTTGGATATTTTTGCTCACAATACCATTAAAACATATAAAGTGAATGATATATTAGTTGCTGCAAACGAACCCCGCCGCAAACATGCGCATCCCATTGTTTATATGTTTTTAGTGCTTCCCTTTGGCATTGGAGGAGGTTACGTATCAGTTGGTCTTGCCTATCTTTTTAGAAACGGGGGTATTTCTATAGAATCAATAGCAGTATTATCTGCAGCCGGAATAATAGTAAATGTTGCTAAATTTTTATGGGCTCCCCTCGTCGATGCATTTCTGACTTTAAAAAAATGGTATGTACTATCCTGTCTTGTTACTTCTTTGGGGTTATTATCTATGGGCTTTTTCCCTATAGTGCAATCCAGTATTATTCCTTTGGTTTTAATAATTATAATATCCAATTTCGCCTCTTCTTTTTTAGGTACAGCCATAAGTGGTATAGCTGCGCATGATGTACGGGAAGAATTAAAAGGCAGAATTAGCGGGTATTATAATGCCGGTAATTTAGGTGGTGCCGGTGTTGGTGGAGGCATAGGGCTTTGGTTAGCTCAAAATACCAATCATTTATGGATGCCAACAGCTGCTTTAGCAATATTATCTATGCTTTGTTGTTTTGGGTTATTTTATGTGCATGAGCCCCTTGCCATTATACGCGATTCAAAACTGAGTAAAACAATGAGTAATCTTCTGAAAGATATTTGGAATACACTAAAAGTGCGCACAGGTATATTGGCCATGGTTTTATGCTTTCTTCCATTAGGTACGGGTGCAGCGCAGAACTTATGGGCAGCCATTGCCGGAAACTGGAATGCAAGTGCCGGTACGGTAGAGTTTGTTACAGGTATAATGAGCGGACTTATAACTGCAGCAGGTTGCTTACTTGGCGGCTGGATTTGTGACCGAAGCGATCGTAAAAACGCTTATGTTGTATTCGGTTTATTATTAGCGCTATCTGCTGTTGCAATGGCCTACTCACCTCACACCGAACTAATGTATGCCCTCTGGACATCCATTTATGCTTTTGTGCTCGGTTTATGTTATGCTGCCTTTAGCGCCTTTGTTTTTGAAGCAATAGGTAAAGGAGCAGCCGGAACAAAATATACCATATTTGCTTCTCTTTCCAACGCCCCCATTGCAATTATGACTCTTGTTGACGGCTGGGCTTATACCCATTTTGACAAAACCGGCAAAGGCCCTGAAGGCATGCTTGATATTGAAGCTGTCATTGGTGTACTCGGAATTATTATCTTTTTAATTCTGGTAAAGGTTTTGAAAAAGAAGCCGGAAGGGACTGCGGCTGCCGCTTAAAAAGCCCTTCCAATTCCAACTACAAACCGATACTCCAAATAGTTAGGGCCGGCATTATTTTGAGGATCATTCAGTAGTAAGGGCACATCAAACCTGATGGTTAACGGATGCACTAATTGCAAGGGCCCCCACTTTTGTATGGTAAGCGCTGCACCAATTCCTGCATCGGCAATAAGATTGGTGAACATTAGCGGAACATGCTGGCCGGGATAAGGCGTTATATTTATGACACCGGCATCGCCGAATAAGTAGGTGGTTAGGGCAAAATCATTTCGCAGGAAGCGTGGGTTAAAATGAATGAGTTTGTTAAACTCTAATTCTCCATTTACTGAGGCACCTGAGTTACCATAGTAAGTAAATACAGGATACGATTTGCCTCGAAAATTGTAGGATGATACGAATGTATAACCGGAATATCCTCTAATATTAAGCCCTCCGCCTTCCTGTAAATAATTCAAATCATAGCTATAGTTCGCCCAACTGGAAGGTATAATTCCTGCAGCACGTGTGAATGGATTATCCGCCATTTCTTCGGGATTGGCACCTGCTAAATAAAGCGCTGACTCAGTTGGAGTATTGCTTCCTGCACCATACTGAGCAAATACACGGGTTTTCAACACTAATTTTTTAAATATAGTTTGGTTATTTAGCCAGGTAAATGTTGATTGATTATAGTCATAATCATTGGTGAAAGCTGAACTGCGGAATTTAACTTCATAACTGCCGTTTCCATAGGCAGAATAATGATATTCATGTTTTAACCCCAGCGTAATGGAGTTGTTAAACTCTTTGTATTGCCATGTTGAAATAAGATCACCATAATTGTCATACATATGCGGAGTGAGTTCATAAAGGCTATCATTGACAAAAGGGCGGTACATGGCTTTTAATTGGGCATAAAAGGTGTTTTTAAGAGAATGGTCTTTTACCTGGAATAATAACTTGCCTTCTTCCAACCCGTCAAGACTTTGAGCATATAAATTTATCGAGGAGTTATTGATAAAGCCATCAGTGGCAGTCTGGTAATCTAATTTAAATGCTGCAATCTGGTTTTCGTTTGAATTGGGGGTGTTAGAGGGTAGGTTGGTAAGTATATGGGTATTGAAATAAATGGTAGCATTAATGTTATCCTTATAAAGCATGTAATCCCCATGAATATGCGCACCAAGTTGCAAGCCGTCATAGCTATTATACCAAATAGATGGGCCGACAAATGCTTCGTAGTTTGTCCAGTCAGGGGTATTTGAAATTTTAGAATCAAAGTAATACTTTATTGGGAAAGGCTTGGTATTATTGAGCATGTTAATATCGGCAAGGCGATGCGAAGTATCAATTTGCACTTTTGCAATTCCACTCGGAATAGTAACGGTTGCATCGTAGGTGGGTTCTACTTTTCCCCAGCCAATCCAACGAGGCAAAATAATGGCATTCGTTTTTTTCTCGAACCAGGAATTGGGAATATAATACCTATAGGTGCTGTCGTTTTTGCCTGTTACGGTAAAGTCGATAGGCATTTGCATTTCGCCCTCTCTTTTAAAGGTGATTATATATTGATCTTTTACTTTTCCTTTTTTAATCCTGCCAATACCATAGTCCATTGTTTTGGCTGTATTTAGCCATTCATCAAAAAACCAGGTCATGTCGGTGTGAACATATTGTGTGATAGAATTTCTGAAATCATTCAGGTAAGGATGGCAAAATTTCCACTGATTGAAATAGTGCTGCATGGCCTTAAAAAACAACGAATCGCCCAGCACATATTGCAAATTATATAACATGGTTGCCGTTTTAAAATAAACTTGTCCATACCCCCCGAAGTGCCCTAATGCACTGTTGAAGTTATCAGATTGCGTATTAAGCGTAACATTTTTGTACCCAAGACTGGAGGCAGCGCGTGCTGCAAATAATTTACCCTGGTAGTTTTCAGTAAAGTCGCCAATACCAATTATATTATTAATCAAATAACCAAAATAAACCTCTTGCATTACAAGCAAGGTCTGCCTGTAATAGCTGCGTACATAACTATTGACAGGTTGTCCCTGCACTTCGTACGGGCCATCCATTTTATTGCATATCCAGCTTTCGGCAAATTGGGTAAAGCCCTCGTCCAGCGCAGCTCGATAGGTTTCATTGCTTCCCACCATACCGAAAAACCAGTTATGGCTTACTTCATGTGCCAGCAAGGTACGGTAATCGGGGTCGCCGCCACCGTCAAGGGTTAGCATTGGGTATTCCATACCGTCTCTTGCATCTGCTACTATCATTTTAGGATAGCCGTACATTCCAAAATACTTAGAATTGGTTGCAATAATTTTTGCCGTGTAGGAAGCTGCATTTTGCCATCTTGCTGCATGCATTTCTTCTGCCAGAGCAATGCATTGAACGCCCATCCAGTTGGAAAGACCAATGCGGTAAGTAGGGTCGGCCGTAAGGGCAAAGTCATGCACATTGGTTGCATGAAATAGCCATGTTTTAGGTTTATCTGTTCTTGGTATCACGATCGAAGGAGGTGAATTCCATGGCTTGCCTGCGAAGTTACGGACATCTAATTTTTTCAGCAAGGTATCGGGTAATACTTCATCTTCATTGAGAAGGTTCCCCGTGGCTCCAACCACATAATTGTTGGGCAAGGTAAAGGCTACGTCAAATGTGCCGAAATCCCCATAAAATTCATGAGCAAGATGTTGTTCCACATCCCAGCCGAATTTGGTATCATAAACGCATATCCTCGGGTACCAATGCACTACATCATATTGTTTGAATAATGTGCTTTTGTCTTTATAGGCTATGAACATCTTCATGCGGTTGCGTGCTCCGCCCGGATCAAAATAGGTATTGAATTTGATTTGAAAAGTAACAGATCCATTCGGTGGTAAAGGTGCCGGAAGTAATACTTTCATAACGGTATTATCTACTTCTGTTTTTAGTTCTTTGTCCCCTAAGCGTATAGATTTTACATAACATCCGCTGTCCTCGGATTCATATTTTCCAAAATTCAGTTTCTGCTTATTGCTTTTATAAAGATTACTATAGTACGAATCTTTATTTTGCGCATTAGAGTATAGATGAAAGTAGACTTCTTTTAAGGTATCGGGTGAATTGTTGTAATAGGTTAATCGCTCATCCCCGTTTATAATATCACTGGAATCATTTAAAGATGCAACTATAATATAGTGCACATCCTGCTGCCAATAACCCGTATAGGGAGGACGGTTTTTCCAGTAATAACGGTTATCTGCTGTGCGGTAATTATCGGAGGGAAAGTTAAAGTCCTGGCTTTGAGATTTAGCAAAACCGGCTAAAAAAATCAAAGTAAGAAGAATGTATAGTTTGCGCATTTATTTATGTATAGTCAGGCAATATTACGTACAATTGTGAAAAGAAGCTAATATTTCTCAAAATGAATGTACTTTTGTGAGAATTAGTTGTAAGTGGACAGTGTTCAGTTGTCAGTTCAGGTATTTCTTAAATACCCATCGACTACTGCTAACTGACTACTGCTAATTGACTACTGCTAACTGACTACTAAATTATGAAACCTTCAATACCTAAAGGATCAAGAGACTTTTCGCCGCAAGAGATGGTGAAACGTAACTATATTTTCGATACCATACGGAAAGTATATCAAAGCTATGGCTATCAGCCTATAGAAACCCCTGCTATGGAGAACTCTGAAACCCTTATGGGCAAATATGGAGATGAAGGGGATAGGTTGATATTTAAAATACTAAATAGTGGAGATTTTATGGATGGGGTTCCGTCCAATACCATAGAGTCTAAAAGCCTTACCAAACATATTTCCGAAAAAGCCCTTCGATACGATTTAACAGTACCATTTGCCAGATATGTAGTTCAACACAGAAATGATATTACTTTCCCTTTTAAGCGCTACCAGATACAACCCGTGTGGCGAGCTGACCGTCCGCAGAAGGGACGCTATCGTGAGTTTTACCAGTGCGATGCTGATGTAATTGGCAGTGATTCTCTCCTGAATGAAGTAGAACTGATACAAATAATTGATGAGGTGTTTACAACGCTTGGAGTGCCCTTTATTATTAAACTTAATAATAGAAAAATATTGCAGGGCGTTGCAGAATTTATCGGAGCACCTGATAGAATGATTGATATTGCCACCGCAATAGATAAGGTTGAAAAAATTAACGTATCAGGCGTTTATAAGGAACTTCAGGATAAAGGTTTTACGGAAGAACAAATAGAAAAGCTTGATGATTTTTTACTGCTCAAAAAACCGGCTCAAAATCCTAAAAGCATGGATAGTTATGAATTGGCAATAGCCGATTTGAAGTGGTTAAGAGATCGCATTACAGATGATTCACTTGAGTTTTCTCAGCCGGAAAGCATTGATAAGGGAGCAAATCAATTGGAATATATTTTTAAGAGTATCCGCGCCCTCAATTTGGATTTGTCTCAAAAAATAGAATTTGATGTATCCCTTGCCCGTGGCCTTAACTATTATACAGGCACTATCATTGAAGTGAAGGTTGATGTTTCGAAATGTAAATCTGAATTTACAAGCAGTATTTGCGGTGGAGGCAGATATGATAACCTCACTGGGATATTTGGATTGCCTGATGTTTCAGGAGTGGGTGTTTCTTTCGGCGCTGACCGTATTTATGATGTGCTAGAAGAACTGAATTTATTCCCTAACGATATTGTGGCAAGTACAAAAGTACTGCTGATTAATTTTGGGGAAAAAGAATCTCAATTTTGCCTTAAAGTATTGAAAGACCTGCATAAGGCGGGAATCAGTGCAGAATTATATCCCGATGCAAAGAAGATAAATAAGCAGTTTGAGTACGCGGATAAAAGAAATATTCCATACGTAGTTTCTATTGGCGAAAAGGAAATGGAAAGCGGAAGAGTTGCCCTTAAAAATCTGCTGACCAAAGAACAAATAGAAATTCCCCTAAGTGATTTAATCACGCATATAAAATGAAACTCTATCAAATAAATGATAAGCTGGATATAGCCACTATACGCAGCATTTTTAGGGAAAATGGCCGAATTGCTCTTTCCGATAAAGCGGAACTGCGCATTCTTAAATGCCGGAAATATCTCGACAAGAAAATAGCATCTTCTGACATCCCTTTTTATGGTATTAATACAGGTTTTGGCGCATTGAGAAATGTAAAAATTGCAGCTAAAGATTATTCTAAATTACAAACTAATCTTTTGCGTTCTCATTCCTGTGGGGCGGGAGATGAGGTGCCAAAAGATATAGTAAGGCTTATGTTATTACTCAAGATTCAATCATTGAGCTATGGCCATTCCGGTGTTGATATTTCAACGGTAGAGAGGCTGGTAGATTTTTTCAATCATCATATTACGCCGGTGGTATATCAGCAAGGCTCTCTTGGGGCCTCCGGAGACTTGGCTCCCTTAGCACATCTATGTCTTCCATTGATTGGTGAAGGTGAAGTGTATTATAAAAATAAGCGTCTTCCTGCCGCCCAACTCTATAAAGAACTAAAATGGAAGCCGCTTTCGCTTAAATCCAAAGAAGGCCTCGCTTTGCTTAATGGCACGCAGTTTATGAGCGCCTATGGGGTTTGGCTAATTATGCAGGCTGAGGGTATCTCCCGCATGGCGGATACTATATCCGCACTCTCATTGGATGCCTACGATTGCAGGACAGAACCTTTTGATGAATTAGTGCAATTTGTCCGTCCTCATCACGGGCAGCGAATTTGTGCAGCTTTTATCCGGAACTTGTTGAAGGGAAGCAAAATAAGTTCCCAACTCAAAAAGGATGTGCAGGACCCTTACTCGTTCCGATGTATTCCGCAGGTTCATGGAGCTATACGCGATGTTATAGAACATGTAAAATCTATATTTAATATTGAGATAAATTCAGTCACCGATAATCCCCTGGTCTTTCCTATCGAAGATAAAATTATTTCAGGCGGAAATTTTCACGGGCATCCATTGGCCATGTCTCTTGATTATTTGTCCATTGCTTTAGCAGATCTGGGCAATATTTCAGAAAGAAGGACATATTGCATGTTGACCGGCCAAAGAGGATTACCTGCATTTCTTGCCAAGAACCCCGGGTTAAATTCCGGCCTAATGATCCTGCAATATACGGCTGCGTCCATCGTGAGCCAGAATAAGCAATATGCAACCCCGGCATCTATTGACAGTATTGTATCTTCCAACGGTCAGGAAGATTATGTAAGTATGGGAGCTAATGCTGCTACCAAATGTTATAAAGTTTTAGATAACCTTAAAACTCTTTTTGCCATAGAACTCATCAGTGCTGCACAGGCTATGTATTTCCGCAGACCGGCCAAATCATCTCCTGAACTGGAAAAGGTACTATCTGAATTTCAAAAGCAAGTCCCCTTTATTGCTCAGGATAGAGTATTGAGCGGGGATATAAAAAAGAGCAGGGAGTTTATTGAAGAAAGTTTTTAGGCAAATTCATTTAAGGGGTTAACGATAAATCTTTTTACCTTTGATGCTATATGAGTATAGAATCGAAGCTAGGCAGGTGGGATCTTACCATGATGGTAATAAGTTTTATTATCGGCGTAGGTATATTCTTTACACCGAGTACTATTGCTGCTAAGGCCGGTACGCCCTTCATATTTTATGCTTCCTGGATTATTGGCGGATTTGTTAGTGTTTGCGGAGCATTAACCTTTGCCGAAATTGGTTCGCGATTACCTGCCGCCGGTGGGTATTATAAAATATTTTCCAAGTGCTATCACCCAGCCTTTGCGTTTATGGCAAATTTGGCGCTGGTAACAATTAATGCTGGCAGCGCTGTTACGGTTGCCTTGCTTGGTGCGGAATATATAAAACCGGTTATTATTCCTGCTAACTGGCAGGACAGTATTTCTGTCACTGCAATTACTTTCACAATACTTACGGTTTTATTCCTGCTCAATTATGCCGGAATTAAAATGGGTTCCCGCATGCAGAATTTTCTCAGCGGATTAAAAATTCTCATGATACTTTTACTTTGCTTTGCCGTTTTCGGGAGTAAAAATACGGTTAATCCGGCGGTAATTATACATCAGTCAGCTACCACCGCCATTGCAGCCCTGGGCCTTTGCCTTGTCTCCGTTTTCTTTTCATGCGGAGGATACCAAAATACTATAAATATGGGGGCCGATATAAAGAATCCTCAACGTAATATACCACTAGCTATTATAGGAGGAATGTTTATTGTGGTTACGCTTTATTTACTTATAAATATTGCTTATGTTCAGGTAATAGGTTTTGAAAACCTTAAAGGGAAACAGCTGTTAGCGTCTGAATTAACAAAAAGTTTTTTCGGCGATATCGGATTTAAAGTAGCCTCGGTAATTGTATTTACATCTGTCTTAGGTTTTTTAAATGCATCTTTAATGAGTAATCCACGTATTTTTTACGCTATGGCAGAGGATAACATATTACCTGCAATTTTCAAAAAGGTTAATCCTAAAACACAAACACAGGCCTTTGGACTCAGTCTTTTCTTTTTGATTATTCTTGTTACGCTCTTTTTTGTAAAAGATAAAGATACGCTGATAAATTATATTATTTTCATCGATAATCTTTCCCTGGTATTTGCCACAATAACCATTTTCATACTGCGGAAAAAGATGAAAGGGTTGGATTATAAAGGTTACAAAATGAAGCTGTTTCCGGCAATACCTATTATCTTTATGATTGTTCTGCTTTTTGTTTGTGCCAACATATTTATAGCGAATACCACGGAGGCCTTGGTTGGACTGGGTATATTTGTGGGAGCCTTTCCCTTATACCTTATACTACGTATGTTAGTAGGAGGGAAGCAAAAGGTTAATTAAAAAACCTTGCCTATCGTTTTTAGAATAACCTTAATATCTGTTACCATGTTCATTTCATTTATGTAGCGCAAATTGAGTTTAAGCTTGGCTGGCATAACTTTATTAATGTAGAATTCTTCCGGGTTTTCTGCAGTAGCCAATAATTTATTTTCCTCTGAATAAACGATGGAAGCATAATCAGTTAGCCCGGGTTTTACTTTTAGTACTTTTCTTTGCTCATTGTCGTATAAAGCTACATATTTAGGCACCTCAGGGCGGGGACCGACAAAACTCATGTTCCCCCATAAAATATTAAATAACTGAGGAAGCTCGTCCAACTTATATTTTCGAAGATAGAAACCTAGTGCAGTAATACGGCTATCCTTCATTCCGATTGTAAGTGCCCCTGATTTATCAGCACCTTTGCGCATAGTACGGAATTTGAAAAGCTGGAATTCTTTCCCGTTTTTACCCACCCGTATTTGTTTGTAAAAAGCTCCTCCGGCTGATGTGAATAAAGTAATAAAAGTAATAATGAATAAAAAAGGTGAAAGAATGACAATGCCTAAAAGTGAAAATACAATATCAAATAATCGTTTTGCCATTATATCACTTCAGTTACCGATTCCTTCACAGCCTTAGTAACAATACCAACCTGTTCCATAGTTAAATCGTAGTAAACAGGTAAAGATATTTCACGAGAAAAATTATCGTATGTGTTTGGATAGTTCTCCATTTTGTAACCTAACTTTTTGTAAAAGCTCATCATGGGTAAAGGAATGAAATGCACATTTACAGAAACATCTTTATCAAATATCTTTTGTATTATTTTATCCCTTTGTTCTTCTGTAATATCCTTAATACGCAACGGAAAAAGATGGTAGGACGATTCCCTGTCCATATCCTTAATAACAGGTAATTCAGCCCAACTGTATATGGAGAAAAAATTATAATAGGCTTCTACAATGGCCTTTCGTTTGGGTAGTGTATCGTTTTTATATCTTTCCAATTCAATTAGCCCGATAGTAGCTGCTAAATCAGTCATGTTGCATTTATAGCCTGCTTCCACAATATCGTATTTCCAGTTTCCCTTTTGCATTTTAGCCATCGCGTCTTTGGTTTGTCCATGAAGGGATAGTATGCTGAGTTCTTTATAAATAGTTGCATTGTCGAATGGTGCCGGAAGATTAAATAACATAGCTCCACCTTCGGCAGTGGTAAGATTCTTTACAGCGTGAAACGAGAAAACAGAAATGTCCGTCAGTGGACCAACATTTTTTCCTTTGTAGGTTGCTCCAAGAGAATGCGCTGCATCCGATAAAATCATTATTCGCCCAAGTGCTTTTTGGAGTTCGCCTGATGGTTTAAATTTATTTTTGGTTTTTTGTACAATTGCTGAGATGGCATCATAATCGCAAGGCAATCCTCCAAAATCGACAGGCATAATTACTTTTGTTTTAGATGTAATTACCTTTTCAATAGCATCAGGGGAAATACAAAAATCATTTTTGTTTACATCAACCAATATTGGTGTTGCGCCACAATGAATAACCACATTGGCAGTTGCTGCATAGGTGTAGGCAGGGACAATTACTTCATCCCCCGGACCTACCCCAAACCACCTTAATGCAAGCTCCAAGCCGGCTGTTGCCGAGTTGATACATAGTGTTTGAGACACCCCGCAGTATTCCGATATTTTTTTCTCCAAAAGCTTAGTCTTTGGGCCTGTGGTAATCCAGCCCGAACGCAGTGTTTCGGAAACAGCTTCTATGGTTTTTTCATCAATACGGGGTGGTGCAAAGTTTATCATACTATTCTTATATCACAAAATTAAACATTAAGAGGGAATTGAAAAGTCCATAAAACATGGTGCCGGCTTGTTGGTCCAGCATGGATTCTGTCAGAAAATTGAGGCAAAGTATAAGCAAAAATAGTAAGTAGACGAATTGTTTTCGTTTAATGGCAATATACATAGGGATGAATAAATTTGCCAAAAGAATCAATATCCCAGGAATACCTACTGCCACCATAGTTTGTAAATATTGGTTGTGCGCGTTAAGCTTTTCGCGGTGTGCTCCTGCCATTCCTTCTTTCTGGTATTCCTGCATTAAAGAAGCAGTATCACCCGTACCGTAGCCAATCAAAGGACTGCTTTTAATAACCTCACATGCAGCGCCCCAAACGAGTATGCGTGCCTGATTTGATTCCACAGATTGCACATCTACTTTACTGCCTGAAAGTACATTACCCAAAGCATTGAAGCGGGAAATTTTACTTATTCCTATAACAAGTAATCCCAGCACTGCAACTACAATGGCAAGCGCTTTAAAGGTAGAGTGCTTAGATAAAAAGTATTTGAAAAGCATTGCAGGAATAAGTAGTACTGTTGCTATTTGCCCCATTTTAGATTCAAGAAGTATAACTACAAGGAGGAGGAAAGGGGAAGATATATATATAAACAGCTTTTCCTTTTTGACTAGTTGTTTGCTTTTAGTTGTAATGCCATAATACATAAATACCAGTGCCAAATCAATATACATAGAGTAATAGGTCGGATGCACAAACCTGGAAAACTGCATATAGGTGAATTGAACTTTTCCTTGAGAAAAGTATAGCCAGGAAGCATACAGGAGGCAGAATACCCCGTGTAGAACGGCTCCGGAAATAAACGAAAAGCCAAACCATTTTTGTTTGCCGAAATCCATTTTGCCTTCAGATGAAAGAACGATAGGGAATAATAAGATGCTGAGTTTTATCTGCATGTCCATCCAGCCATGGCTAAAGTTTTCGGTATAAATCATTCCGGCAAGGTATGTAAGGTATAATGCAACAAACAGCAAAGCATATTTATTTTTTATCCAGGCCGTCAGCTTTCTTATCAAGTCCCCCTCCAATAGCCATGCAAGAACAAAAAGAATGATACAAAGCGGGGTAGCAAAAATATAAAATGCGAGCATGAAGCCTATCAAGCAAAGCAATCCAAACTTTATAGCAGACAAATTACTTTTCATCTTTCAAAAAATTGTAAAATTTTTCAGCTATAATATCCCTGTCAAAGTTAGCTTCAACATAATTCCGGCCATTTTCTCCAAGCCTCTTTGTTTCTGCTTTGTTATTAAACAAATACAAGGCATTTTTCACTAAATCATCCGCATCTTCAGGTATAAAAGCAAGCCCGGCTTTCCCTTGTTCAATAAAAAGTTCTTTCGATTCTCCATCTACTCCCAATAATAAAGGTTTTTTCATAGCCATAGCTTCAAATACCTTAGAGGGTATTATTCCCAAAAAAAGATCTATTCTTTTTAAAGGAACCAAAGAAGTATCAGCTGCCTTTAAAACCTCCGGCATGTTGGATTTAGGAACCGGAGGATAAAAATAGACATTAGGCAATTTCATTTCCTTTTGCAGGGCAATTAGTTTCTCCTTTTCAGGGCCGCTTCCAAGAAGAACCCATTTTATTGACTGCTGGTTTTTAGTAAGCTCCGCTGCCTTCAATACTAATTCCAATGCCTGTGCATGACCTATTATTCCTGCATAAAGTATTATAAAATCTTCCGGTGAAAAATTGTTTTCTTCACGCCAGTGAGTAACAATATTATCGGTGTTATAAAATGATAAATCAACACCATTGGGAAGCCAATAGACTGTTTTAGCCGGAAAGCGGTCTTGAATATTTTTCACAATTCCCATAGCCTGCCCGGTAATTAAAGCCGATGATTTATAAAGATATTCTTCCAGCCGGGTTGTTATTCGTAAAAGAGCTTTATTGGTTATAAGCCCTAATTTTTCTGCACTTTCCGGCCAAAGGTCTGCCACATTAAATATGAGTTTGGCTTTTTTTATTTTCTTTAAAAATAGCGCGGAAATACCCAAAAATAGGGGAGGGGATTCACACAGAAGGTAATCAGCTTTACTCAGTTTGAATGCTCCTATCCACATGGATGAAAACACAAATGAGAAATAATTTAATAGTCGGGGAAATATCTTTTTGCTTGATCCGACCCAAATCCAGGCACGATGGATACGCATTCCATTCATTTCCTCTTTTACATACCATTTACCTTTATATTCTTCGTGAATTTTCATGGAGGGATAATTAGGCATTGCTGTCAGCACTTCTATTTCGACTCCCTTCTTTTGTAAACGAGTAGCCATTTCATACAGCCGGTTTTGAGGCGCGCCTACTTCCGGTGGAAAATATTGAGTGAGGATAATGATTTTCATTCAACCGCTAAGATAGGGTGATTATAAGTTATACGTTATTAGTAATACGCTATAAATTATAAATCCATCGTTCATGATTTTATATTTGTTTGATTATCATATATATACATGAGGGCGAAATTGGCTAAAATAGATTCTTCTGATGGATGTTTTTCAAAAATGTTATGTGTATTTTGAAAAATAAAAAAATAGTATCTATCTTTGTGCCTCGTTCTTTTAAAGTATTACTTATCAAGAAAGGTGGAGGGATTGGCCCTGAGAAACCTTGGCAACCTAATGTAAATGGTGCTAAATCCAACCCGGTTTGCGACCCGGGACAGATAAGTCTAAGTTGAGATAATTAATAAACACAACATATTAAAAGCTCTTCTGGACCTATCCTGAAGAGCTTTTTTCTTTTTAAGAATGCCTTTGAATAGCGAATATGTAAACGGGATGATTAAAAAAAATTATAAAATGAATAAAAAGCTAAGGGTCGGGTTATTTGGTTTTGGTGTAGTAGGACAGGGGTTGTATGATGTATTGCATAAAACCAAAGGTATTAATGCCGAAGTGGTAAAGATATGCGTTAAGCATCCCGACAAGCAACGCCCTATAGATGCAGGATATTTTACGTTCGACAAGAATGACATTTTAAATAACAAGGATTTGGATGTTGTGGTAGAGCTGATCGATAATGCAGATGAGGCGTTTGAGATAGTTTCAACGGCATTACGCAGTGGTAAGGCAGTGGTATCCGCTAATAAAAAGATGATAGCAGAACATTTGCAGGAATTATATAACCTGCAACAGGAAACTGGGTCATCCTTTTTATATGAAGCATCTTCCTGCGGCAGTATTCCTATTATCCGGAATCTGGAAGAGTATTATGACAATGACTTGCTCGATTCACTAGATGGGATATGCAATGGTACTACCAATTATATTTTAACTAAAACATCCGAAGAAAATAAAACCTATGCCGAAGCCTTAAAAGGAGCGCAAGAAAGGGGATTCGCAGAAAGCAATCCGAGGTTGGATGTTCAGGCATTTGACCCGAAATATAAATTGATTATTTTGTTATGCCATACGTTCGGAGTTTTTGTAAAGCCCGAGAATGTTTTCAATTTCGGTATTCAAAATCTTTCCGATGCTGATTCTACGTTTGCCCGTGAAAAAGGACTTAAGATCAAACTTATTGCACATACTTCCAGATTAAATGGCAAAGTGATTGCGTATGTAATCCCCACACTGGTAAATGCCGAAAGCATGTTTTATGCAGTACGCAACGAATTTAACGCCGTTCAGTTAGGAGCTGCATTCAGCGACAAGCAGTTTTTTTATGGTAAGGGAGCGGGAGGACATCCTACGGCGTCTGCCGTTTTGTCAGATATTTCTGCACTTGTGTATCATTACCGATACGAATATAAAAAGGTAGAACAAAATGGCGCCATACCCTTTTCCAACGATCATTTGATAGAAGTGTACATACGCTATCCGAATGAAGCATTCCTCAACGAATTACAGGTAACGGATATTAAACAACGGTTTTCGTCAAATGAAACCCAGTACGTGATAGGTAAAGTGAGCTTAGATTCACTTTTGAAAGCTAATCTTAATGACAGGGATGATGTCTTTGTCGCCAAGTGGAATTAGATTTTTAATGAGTAATTTTGTTTTTTATTAAACCACTATGGCTAACCTGTTTTCTCCACTAAAAATAAAGAACATCGAACTTAAAAACCGCATTGTTGTTTCCCCCATGTGCGAATATTCGAGCGAAGATGGATTCGCCAATGACTGGCACCTGGTGCATTTAGGCAGCAGGGCTGTGGGTGGTGCGGGATTAATAATTGCAGAAGCTACAGCCGTTTCTCCGGAAGGAAGAATATCTCCCGGCGATTTAGGAATTTGGAAAGACGAACATATTCCATTTTTAAAACGTATTACTGAATTTATAGAAAAGCATGGTTCCATACCCGGAATACAGTTGGCTCATGCCGGCAGAAAATCGAGCATGTCGACACCATGGCAGGGAAATAAGGCATTGGATCTGCAAGCAGGTGGATGGCAAACCATGGCACCCAGTTCAATGGCATTTAGCCAAGACTATAATATACCTAAGGAACTAAGTGTTACGGAAATAAAAAAAGTAGTTCAGGATTTTCAGGATGCTTCGCTTCGGGCAAAAAAAGCCGGGTTTAAATTACTTGAATTGCACGGAGCCCATGGCTATCTTATAAATGAGTTTCTATCACCCGTCAGTAATCTCCGTAAAGATGAATATGGTGGTTCATTTGAGAACCGTATCCGTTTTTTATTAGAGATAATTGAAAGTGTAAGAAAGGTCTGGACAGAAGAAAATCCTTTGTTTTTGAGAATATCAGCTACTGAATGGAAAGAGGGAGGCTGGACTGAGGCGGATTCTATTAAACTGGCAGAAATTTTAAAAACAAAGTCTATTGATCTTATTGACTGTTCTACCGGTGGTAATATAACTGGGGTGAAAATAGAATTGAAACCTCTTTACCAGCTTGGTTTTGCTGAAAGTATTAAAAAAGCCACCGGGATACTTACCGGAGCCGTAGGCTTAATTACCACTCCGCAAGAAGCCAACAGCATCATAGAAGAAAACAAAGCAGATTTGGTTTTTATGGCTCGTGAATTTCTACGCGACCCGTATTTCCCTTTACGGGCAGCATATGAATTAGGAATTGATATTCCCTGGCCGCTGCAATATGAAAGAGCTAAGAAAAAGATCTGATTTTTTTCTCCCCGGAAATGCTGGTAAGCAATAAAAAATATTTTATTTTAGTTTTAATCGGGCTTCTATCCTTTGTATCCTGCAAGAAACCCGGGGTTAATAAAACAGAACGTGCATTTTACTACTGGCGAAGCAATTTCAATTTATCGGATAAGGATGTTGCCTACCTGAAAGATGCAGGAATACATAAAATTTACCTTCATTTTTTTGATGTTGCACGGAATGACCAATACAATAGGGTGCTGCCTGTAGATGAAATAAACTTTGAAACGGCCCCAATGGATACATTTCAATATGTCCCTGTTGTTTACCTTGCCAATAAAGCATTGGAAGTAACTCCGGCAGATAGTATCGACAGGCTTAGCAAGCATATATTGGATGAGGTAGAACATATTGCCTTGTTGCATAAAGTGGAATATAAAGAATTGCAATTTGATTGCGATTGGACGGAAGCCACCAAGCAAAAATATTTTGAACTCTTAACTTTCATTCATCAAGAATTAAAACAAACCGATAAAATTTTATCGGCTACCATTCGTTTGCATCAGGTAAAGTATGCCGATAAAACAGGTATTCCACCGGTAGATAGGGGCATGCTTATGTTTTATAATATGGGGCAGGTAAATACCGTTGCCGGGTATAATTCCATTTATAATAGCAAGGATGCTGATAAATATATTGCATTCATTGAAGATTACAGACTTCCTTTAGATGTAGCATTGCCAATATTTAGTTGGGCCATATGTATCAGGCAGGGTAGGGTGACAGGGATTATTGAAAAGTCCGGTTGCAAAGATTTTACTGATACTTCACAATTTAAACCCTCAGGAAACAATATATTTGTTGCGCATGGTTCTTTCTTTTTTCATGGGAAATATTTTATGAAAAACGATACTGTTAAAATGGAACAAATAACTCCTGATGTTTGCAAAAATGCAGCCGATAATGTACGCCGGTATTTAAAAGATGAAATACGCACAGTAAGTTTATTTGATTATGATTCACTTTATCTTTCAACATATGAAAAACAAGATCTGGAAAAAATCTTCACTCCTTCCTATTAGTGTAATTACGCTTGTAGCAGGCATTATATTGGCTTGCGCCGATATAGATATGCCGGATTATCCTAATTCATTATTTGCCCCTGAAGTAATCCAAAATGATAAATATGCTCCTTTCTTTCGTTCGTTTTATCCCTTATACCAAGGATCATATAAAGAAGATGACAGTTATCTTACTGATTTTAATAATATCAATATCACAGAATGGCAGGGTTATTTTCAAAACCATGTAAGGGACCAGGATTTGAGATATATACTTTACAAAGCCCGATTAGGTGAAATCGATACGCTTATATTTTCCATTAAGAAACCGGGCTATCCAATCAATAATATATTGAAGAGCAATTCCGTGCTTAAAGTAAGCGATACCCGTTCTGCCCTTGACTTTCTTTACTATATGGGCTTTGCCAAACGCTGCGAAAAATACTCAACCTATTTATCAGCTTGGTCAGATGAAGGATTATCACAGGATAAGGAAGATCCCAGGAAGGATAAATTAGGTATTACCACGCTCGAAGATGGTGGTATAAAGCAAATCACCAATACAAAAAGTGATTTTGTGCGCCAGCGCTATGCATTCCAGGTATTGCGCTTATATTTCATGGGCCGCGATTATGACAAGGTTATTCAATTTTACACCGCTCAAAAAAGCACCATTGAGCTTACTGCGAATAGTATAAAATACCGCTCTATAGGCTATCTGGCAGGTGCATACTGTAAGGAGAAGCAATACAGTACGGCCAATTATCTCTATTCTCAGGTTTATGATCAGTACGATTCATTAAAGGTAACTGCCTATTTTAGTTTTAAACCCCAGGAAGAAAAAGACTGGCAGCAGACCCTTGCCATGGCCAAGAATACAAGAGAAAAAACGGTATTGTGGCATATGCTTGGCATGTATTATGATCCGTTTAGGGCCTTGAAAGAGATATATGCACTCGACCCCAAATCAGATCTGCTTGACCTTATGCTAACCCGTTCGGTTAATATAGAAGAAGAGGGGTTTTTAGACCAGGCTATGGAGGAAGACTTTATGAATACCGCCGACAGTATATCCTTTATTAAAACTAAAAACATTGATAAGGAAATGGTCAATTTTATAAAGGGAATTGCCGATAAAGGGAATACCTCCAAGCCCTATGAATGGGATTTAGCTGCAGGTTATCTGGAGTGGACATTAGGTGATAATAGCTTTATAAAATATTTGGAAAAAGCAAAATCAGAATGCGGGAGTATTAGCCTTGTGCTGGAACAAGTAAGGCTAATAAAGCTGTTGGATCAAATAAAGCAGGGCAAAGCCGGCGATAAAAAATTTGAAGAAAGCGTGGTGCCTGAACTTGTATGGCTGAAGGGTGAAAATAATTCAGATGGCTTTCGTCAGAGTTTTGCACACCAGTTTGTGTTAGGTGCATTGGTGCTTAAATATACTTCTGCCGGTGATATTGTAAAATCCACTTGCTTAAGAGGGCTGCTGAATGAAGCAGCAACAATGAATAATGGCCTTTTGAATTCCATTGAAACCTATATAAACAAAAAGGATAAAACCGCATTTGATTCTTATGTTTTGAGTGAATTTCCTTACTCAAAAGCAGATATGGTGGAAGTGCAAGCCGTTAATTTAATGTATAAGCATAAATATAAAGAAGCGTTAACGAAACTGAATGAAGCCGACACTGCCGGAAATGGAAAGCTCTCCGCTGATCCGTTTTTAATACATATAAATGATAACCATGATAGCGATGCATCATTACAAAACAATACTGCCTATACCAAAAAGAGTTTTTTGCAAAAAATGGTTGACCTTGAGGCAAAGGCCACAAGCGACCCGGCACATGCAGCGGATACCTATTTTCAATTAGCCAACGGATATTATAACATCAGCTATTTTGGAAACAACCGCGTGTTTTATGATACCCGGGCCGCAAGCATGAACAATGTTGATTTTAGTTTTAGAAATGAATATAACACGGCACTTAATAAAGATACTATGCCCGATTATATGAGTTCAGCCATTGCTGAAGAATACTACAACAAAGCCATGGGTGCCTCAAAAGACCCCGAGTTTAAAGCGAAATGTTGTTTTATGGCTGCCAAATGCGAACAAAATACTTTTTTTTGTCATGAACCAAAAGACTATAAGGGCGATTTTAAAGCCGGAAAATATTTCACTATGTTGAAATCGAATTATTCAGCTACTAAATATTACCGGGAAATAATTGAGGAATGCGGGTATTTTAAAACATATCTTGGGTTATAAAGTTTCCTTGGCAAACTTGTTTCATTTCCTGAAACAAAAACAAGCCATATACTAATTTTTAGAGTGATAAAATGTAACATTCTTCAACTTTAGCTCAAAAAAAATAAATGTTGCCTTTTTGTCAATTGTACTTACTTTCTTATATAAATTTGCGTCCTCAAATTATTTCCATCCTGTGGAAAACATGAATGGGTTCTGTTTATTTCGAATTTGTCTACCTCTGTATGGTGGATGCGAGCCTAAGAATACCATGCCCCAATGACATCAGAACATTTTAAAAAAGTAACCGCTGCAGGGTTGTTGGTTACTATTGGAATTATTTTCGGAGACATTGGTACATCCCCGCTATATACACTTCAACTTATCATTAAAGATGGGGGAGGAGCCTCAAGGGAAATTGTAATGGGTGGGATTTCCTGTATTTTTTGGACACTTACGTTGCAAACTACTTTTAAATATGTATTAATGACCTTACAAGCCGACAACCATGGTGAAGGGGGGATATTTTCACTGTATGCTTTGGTGAATAAGTTAGGTAAAAGGCTGTTTTTGCCTACTATAATTGGAGCAGGAACATTGCTTGCCGATGGTATTATAACTCCTCCCATAAGCGTTTCTTCTGCTGTAGAAGGTCTTGGCGGGGTAAAGGGATTGGAGAATACCATTGTGCCGGGTAATGATTTAGTCATTGGAATTGTGCTTGGTATTATTCTGGCACTATTTCTTTTTCAGCGCTTCGGCACAAAAATTGTTGGCAGCTCTTTCGGCCCCATAATGCTTGTATGGTTTACGATGATTGCAGTTTTAGGCACCTTGCAAATTGTTCAAT
>Ga0302185_10001015_pt1 | contig 20418 bp, 10 predicted proteins | sample II_Bog_E1_1_FD_200231 | JGI IMG/M metagenome (GOLD analysis project Ga0302185, IMG submission 200231) | Peat permafrost microbial communities from Stordalen Mire near Abisko, Sweden - II_Bog_E1_2 | ecosystem: Environmental > Terrestrial > Soil > Wetlands > Peat | place: Sweden: Abisko... | reverse complement strand
ACTTTCCGCGGTATTGTTTAAGGCTTTCGTCTTTCAATACTTTTTCCATAAACATCCCGAATATAGGTAATGCGGTGCGGCTACCCTGTCCTAATTCACCGGTGCGGAAATGTATACAACGTTGTTCGCCACCCACCCAGGCACCTCCGATTAATTTAGCAGTAACTCCAACAAACCATGCATCCGAATGGTTGGAAGAGGTACCGGTTTTACCACCAAAGTCGGTGTTGTAACGGAATAGATCCCAGCTCCAGAGTGCCCTTGACGTTCCTCCGGGTTCTGTCATTCCACCTTTCAACATTTCAGTCATTAACCAGGCGTCCTCATAAGGAATAACCCTTTTCTGCTCAGTTTTAGGTTTGTAAATAACATTACCATCTTTATCTTCGATACGTGAAATCATAATAGGATCGTGATAAACGCCTTCATTGATAACCGTCCCAAATGAATTTACCAGTTCAAGTAAGGTAACATCCGACGACCCTAAACAAGTAGATGGTTTGTTATCGAGAGGTGTCCGGATACCCAACAGGTGAGCATATTTAATAATTTCAGGTATTCCGATTATTTGTGCTACCTGTACGGCAATGGTATTAATAGATTGTGCAAAAGCATTTTTCAACGATACCTGATAACCTAAACTATACCCGTTTGCATTTCTGGGACTCCATGCTTTATTGACAGTCCCTTCTTTGTATTTCCATGTAACAGGTTTGTCGGTCATCATGTCACAGGGAGACATGCCGTGCATAAAGGCAGCAGTATAATCAAAAAGCTTAAAAGTAGATCCCGGTTGCCTTTTTGACTGAGCTACTTTGTCGTATTGCCAGAATTTAAAATCAATATCGCCCACCCAGGCTTTTACATCACCGGTTTCAGGTTCCATAGCTACAAAACTACAATGCATAAACCGGTTCATATACCGTATGGAATCCATGACGCTGAGATTCATCTCTTTTTGTCCCTTGTCATAATCGAATACAATGGTTTTGTGAGGCTTATTCAAGAAATAAGTTATTGAATCAGGTCTGTCTTTGTATTTTGCTGCTAGCTCTCCATAAATTTTGGTTTTTTTTGCAATGTCTTCAATGAAATTGACAATGTCATGGTGGTTTTCGTCCTGCCAGGGGTTCTGACCACGCCAATGGCTGTCAAACTTCTTTTGTACGATACGCATTTGTTTATTTACTGCTTCTTCAGCATATTGTTGCATGCGCGAATCGATGGTAACATAAATCTTCAATCCATCAGAATAAATATCGTATCCGTTTTCATCCTCCCAATTCTGCAGGTATTTTTCAAGATAAGCCCGGAAGTGAAGTGCTTCGCCATCATAGTTTTGTTCTTCACTGAAATTCAGTTGAATCGGAATTAATTTCAATGAATCACAATCGTGCTGGCTGATTACTTTCTGTTTTACCAGATTCTCCAGGACTACATTCCGTCGCTCCAGCGACCGGGTAGGATGAGCTATGGGGCTGTAAGAAGTAGTTGCTTTTAAAAGTCCTACAAGGGTGGCGGATTGTTCAAAATTTAGTTTGGCAGGAGTCGTATTAAAGAATGTTTTTGCCGCGGTATGAATACCAAATGCATTACTTCCAAAATCAACAGTATTGAAATACATGGTCAAAATGTCCTTTTTGCTGTAAAACATTTCAATTTTAACTGCTGTAGTCCATTCCTTTATTTTACTTATAATCAGTTTAACACCCGGAATATATCCAAAAAAACCGGTCGAATACTGATTCCGGGTTTTGAACATGTTTTTTACCAGCTGTTGGGTTATCGTACTTGCACCCCGGCTTCTTCCCCTGGCCATGTCTTTTAACGCAGCAAAAACACCTTCAAAATCTATTCCGAAATGATGATAAAAACGTACATCTTCTGTTGCAATTAAAGTCTGAATCAATATAGGAGAGATCTCACCGTAAGTGACAGGAGTTCTGTTTTCTTTGAAATATTTACCAAGTACTTTTCCATCAGAAGTGTATATGATGGATGCTGTACTTTGGTTAGGATTATGGATGCTACTTAACCCCGGTGATTTACCGAATAACCATAGGAAATTTATATCAACAAGAAACAGGCACAGCAGAAATAAAACTATGAATGTTAAAACCGAATTGATAATTTTTCGATACCAGACGAGGCCACGAAAACGGGCATACCTTGCTTTACGCCATGCAACAAATTTCAACGTCCGGACTTTTATAAACTTCCATATACCAGGAAGTAAAGCCCGGAACTCTTCTAACAAATGCTTAATAAATTCCCAACTGACAATATTTTGTCCCGCTTTTTTATTCGACATAGTATGTTCCTGAATTTTGATACAAAGTTACAGTAAAAAGATTGAATTTTATATCACAGTTGATCTATGTTAAGAATCTTTTTTGATTTTCATGAGTTGGTGAATAACATGATGCACGTTTACCAAATATCCGATATCTTTTTTTAGCTGTAAATCGATAGATGCCATCACGTATCGGGTTGGGAATTAATTTAAATACCGAAAATAATTTCCATATTCCTCCTAAATCTTTTAAAATTTCCAATACGGCAGATGACTCCCTGAAACAGACAGATCCTTTTATATAGACTATCGATTCCATCATTTCGTTGCCGATTCCTAAAGAATTCAACAAGCTTTTTCCAATTGCCGATTGATTGGAAGCAAATCTGAACTTCATTTTATTGTCATGGTGGATAAGAAACTGAACCCAGCCACAACACAAATTACAAATCCCATCAAATAAAATTACCCGCGATTGAGTCATAAACATTTTATTTTATAGAACAAAGAACAAAGAACAAAGAACCATGACGATGTATACAGTAGATTTATGTTTTGCAAATTATTATTTCAGTTTAATTTACTCGATGTATATAAGAAATAGGAAATAAATAGTGTCCTTCTATTTAAAAATCATATAAAATCCTCAGTTCTATGGTCCACTCTTTGAATAGCTTGCTGTGTAAACAAGAAACTATTTTTAAATCAGATCTTACAAATTTAAAGTTGGTTAATAATTTTAAAATAATGAAATAATGTTTTATACCTTGTGATATGGTTTTATATAAGTTCCACGATTTGGGATCGAACAACAATAAAGATAACTTTGAAGGGCTAAAAAATGCAATTTATGATCAACTGATTAATAGTGCATTATGATTAACTATATCGTAGGTAAGATCTGATAATAAGGGTATTAATTAAAACCTTATTCTTATTTTTTCACCCTTAGTAGAAATATTAAGTAAAAAAATCCAGACCTTATTCCCTTATTTTTTTTTGTTATATCCTGTAAGTCTATTCAATTTTCAATTCTCTTAACACAGCCTCACTTGTGAGAGGGTAGAGGAAGAGGTCATAATCTATGACGAATTAGAATAAGACATTTTATTGTTCTTATCACCTAATTGATTTAAACGAATGAAACTCCCTGATTGTTTTATAGAAATAAAAAAGCACGATCTACATAGTAAATCGTACCTTCTAAAATATCAGTTAATTGACAGAGTCTTTTTATAACCCGAATTCAGTTTTAATCTCATCTACTTTATCTGTTTTTTCCCAGGTAAAGAGTTCGACAGTCTGCGTGAACACATTGTTATTTCCATCCCTGAAACTCTTGGTTTTAACTTCAGGTTGTCGTCCCATATGACCGTATGAAGCTGTTTCTTTATAGATCGGATTACGAAGTTTCAACCGTTCTTCAATTGCTCTTGGGCGCATATCGAACAACTTTTCAATTTTAGTGGCAATTTCACTGTCGCTGAGTTTAATCTGGGCTGTACCGTAAGTATTTACATACAGGTTCATTGGTTTCGCAACACCAATGGCATAGGCTACCTGTACCAGCACTTCATTGGCTAACCCTGCTGCAACTATGTTCTTCGCGATGTGACGGGCAGCATAGGCTGCCGAACGATCCACTTTCGAAGGATCCTTACCCGAGAAAGCTCCACCACCGTGAGCACCTTTACCTCCGTAAGTATCGACAATAATCTTACGTCCTGTCAATCCCGTATCACCATGAGGTCCCCCGATGACGAATTTGCCGGTCGGATTGACATGCAAAATATAATCATCTTTGATCAGTTGGGCGAATTGTTCATCCAACGCTTTTACACGGGGAATCAGAATAGTCCTGACATCTTCTTTGATGATGGCCAGCATTTCCTGGTCATCCTTTGCTGTCGGTTTGGCATTATGAGCCGGATGAACCATATCATCATGCTGAGTCGAAACGACAATGGTATGAACTTTTACAGGCTGGTTGTTGTCATCATATTCAATGGTAACCTGTGATTTTGAATCCGGACGCAAATAAGTCATCTGGACTCCTTCCTTACGGATATTTGCCAGTTCCTGCACCAATGCATGTGATAAATCAAGCGCAACAGGCATAAGGTTTTTTGTTTCGTTACATGCATAACCGAACATCATTCCCTGGTCACCTGCACCCTGTTCCATTGGCTCTGCACGTTCCACACCCTGATTGATATCAGCCGATTGTTCGTGTATGGAAGAGAAAATGCCGCAGGCATCTCCACTAAACATGTATTCGCCCTTGGTATAACCTATTTCGTTAATTACTTCACGGGCTACCGATTGAACATCAACATATGCCGACGTTTTTACTTCACCTGCCAATACTACCTGGCCTGTTGTTACCAATGTTTCGCAAGCCACTTTCGAGTTTGGATCCTGAGCCAGAAAATTATCCAGCAAGGCATCTGAAATCTGATCGGCAACTTTGTCAGGATGACCTTCCGATACCGATTCGGATGAAAATAAATATCCCATAATTTTTTGATTTACAATTTTACAATATCCAATATCCTTTTGCAAAGAGCAAGGGTAATCGATAAATGTAAAATTAGTTTACATTTTATTGATGATTAGTTGAATGTAAATACGTGGAAGGAATAATTGGTGGACTTAGTAAGATGCAGAAAATAGGTTGCGATTTAGCATTTTTTTCTGTGGTTGCAAGCAGTCCAAATCTCTCCACATTTAATACACTGCAAAAGTACAGAAACTATTTTAATTGGCAAAATGATTTTATTGTAATCGGAACAATTAAATGATTCATTTAATAAATAGACCATTAAATTTTTTCCGGTACTTCTATTCAACGAGTAAATTAATCTGCCATAATAATTACCAAGACATTCATCTACTGTATATCCTGTCTTTGTTCTTTGTTCTTTGCTCTTTGTTCTATTTTACATTTCCTGCATTTGTTGTGGTACTTTTCTTACTCCGGTTTTTAAGTATGCTTTCATAGGGTTCCAGTAAATTTGTTTCCACCCGCTTTTTAGTTCCTCCACTTTATGTGCCGGAACGCCTTGTTGTGTAAAGGTAAGTCGTGTCTTATCGCCTTCGGGTTTAAAAAGGAAGGTACAGATGGAATAATGGTCATCCGGCCATCCGTCTTCCTGAAAATGCCATGCCTGTACGATTTTTTCGCCCTCAATCAATTCAATATTATATCCACGGACATAACCGTCAAAGACGTCGAATTTGCCTTTTACTTTTTTACTCATTACAACATTTGTACCTGTAAAAGCAGCATGTTTTTTTTGATCCATAATCAGATCATATACTTTCCGGGCAGGAGCATCAAATGTTATTGTCTGTTTAATTGATTTAGTTTCCATACTTGTTAAATTAAAAATTATTTACAACTGTTTGAACATAAAACGATTTGGATGTACAAACAATCCGACAACCGATTAGTTTACGGAAGACAGATAGTTTTAAACAAAAAATGCTTTTTTAAAAACGAATTGATTTGAACACTGAACGCGGAACACTGAACGCGGAACACTGAACACGGAACACGGAACGCTGAACACGGAACGCAGAACACTGAACACGGAACGCTGAACACGGAACTTATTTTCCGACCAATGAACTGAAAAACTTTTTCATGTCATTCCATGAATTCACATCGGCAACGACATTATATTCAATTGCCAGATTAAACTTTTTACCTAATGCGGTAGCCTCAGGATTGCTGAATGCATGCTTTGCACCGGGATAAGAGATAAATGAATACGTGGCCCCGATTGAATCCAACTGATGCTTAAACACGATCTGATCGGCTTCCGGTGAATACGAATCACTGCCACCCTGACAAACAAGAATTTTTGCCTTTAATAAATCCTTATCGGGAGTAACTCCTTTAAGCCCGCCATGGAAACTCACCACACCTTTTACGTCCCCTCCCAGTTTGGCATAATTCAATACGACACCTCCTCCAAAACAATACCCGATAGCAAAGATATTCGCAGGATCGGTATGTTTGTTTTCTTTGATTTTAACGAGTGCTGCATCCATAATTGCTTTTGAAAGTTGGGGGTTGTTGTAAAAAGGGCCTGTAAAAGCCATCGCTTCTTTCGGATTCGTTGCTATTTTGCCCTCTCCAAACATATCAACTGCCAGGGCCACATAGCCAAGTTCCGCCAGTTGCCTGACTCTCATTTTGGGGTAACCGGTCAGTCCCCACCATTCATGAACCACCAGTACTGCAGGACGTATTCCTTTCAGGTTTTCATTATAGGCCAAAAACCCTTTATAAACCGTACTGCCCACTGTATACGTTACTGTTTCTTCTATCATCTTTGAATTTGAGGTTTTTTCAGCAAAACCCGCACTAATTGGAGCCATAAGCAGAATGATTAAAATGAGAATATAATTTTTAGTTTTCATAAAGTTGAGTATTTAAAAATGGAGACATGTAAATTGTTATCTTAACAAAAACAGTAATGAAAAGTTCAAAATAGTCGGTAGTTGGTGGTTTGTAGTCGGTAGTCGGTAGTAGGTAATTGGTAATTGGTAATTGGTAATTGGTAGGTGGTAATTTGTAGGTGGTAGTCGGTAGTTGGTAGTACTACCGACTACCGACTACCGACTACTTACTACTTACTACTTACCTCTTACTCCTTGTCTCAACCAGATGTCACCCTCCCACTTGGTGATCAACCTATAAATAATTTAAAATCAGAAGTGGGAGTGCGACTAATAATTAAGGAAAGAGGAATGAGGAATGAGGAATGAAAAGATTGAAGGGTTTGAAGTTCCGATAAATCGGAATGTCGAGTACTCCATTTGAAAAGTTCCGGATCCTGTATTCTTTTGCCTTGGCTCTTGGTTCCTGGCTCTTTTTTTTGCAGTCCGGTGTGCTTTTTTGGGTCCCGCGATTTTCATATCGCGAATAAAAACCTCAAAATCTCAAAACCTTAAAACAACGAAACAAACCTCAAAACTTACGAAGTACTTTTGAGCGTTTTCCTATTGATGAATAAAACGTTTTTGTGTCTCGTTCCCTGAGGTTGCAAAAGTGAAACCCTCACTAAAACCCGGGTGTATTGCACTAATTCATTCATGAAGATGAATCCACTCGATTTCTAAAAAGTGAGGGCTTCACTCCTAGACAAGCGATCAACCCTTTAGTCGCACTCCTACAAATTCAGGAATGAGGAATGAGGAATGAGGAGCGAGTGGAAGGACTGTCAGTAGCTGAATGCAACTGCCTGGATGTCGCTCTCCCACTTGGTATTGATTGCAAAAACCCAGGGCTTACGAAGTGGGAGTGCGACTAATTAAAAAGTTTCGGTTTACAAGCAAACCTCAAAACGTACGAAGTACTTTTGAGCGTTTTCCTATTGATGACTAAAACGTTTTTGTGTCTCGTTCCCCGAGGTTACAGAAGTGAAACCCTCACTAAAACCAGGGTTAATTGCACTAATTCATTCAAGAAGATGATTTCACTCAATTTATAATAAGTGAGGGCTTCACTCCTAGACACGCGCTCCACCCTTTAGTCGCACTCCCACATCTATGATTCACGTTTTCTGCAATCAGTACCAAGTGGGAGGGCGACATCACATGCGATGTCGCCCTCCCACTTATCGTTCAACCTATAAAAGATTCAATATCAGAAGTGGGAGTGCGACTATAAAGAAGTTTGAAGAGTTTGAAGTTTGAAAGGTTGTGGGTACAGCAGTCTTTTCCACTATGATCGATGATCTTTGCTCTTTGCTCTTTATCCCTAAAACTCTTCAAACCTAAAACTCTTCAAACTTCAAACTTCAAACTCTTTTCAACAACTTTTCAAAATCTTCCCGCACCCGGCATGTTTCACCGGTTCAATCACTCCACCAAATCCTAAATTCCCAAATTCAATGCCCATACTCAACAGTACCGTCACATCATCGGTTAGTAATGGGATGGCATATTCATCGATCTGAACCGACAGGACATGAGCCGGCAGGATATCATTGGTCGAATGCCAGTCGCTCAGAACTGACTGTTTTTTTCCGTTCAACTCATCGTTTACAGGCTGGTATTTATGCACGATGCCATCCGGATTATACATCATATCCGACACCATCCCCAGGCAAACGATCAACCTGAAATACGGAAGCCGCTGGATATTCTGCAAATCGGAGACAGTATTGATCCGTGGAATGGAAACCGTGGCCGAAAGTGTTTCACGGTTTAGCTCTGCCAAAGGGGATACCTGCAGGATGGAAGCGATGGGATAGGTTTTGTTCAGATTATACCCTTCCATCTCCTGCTTACACTGCGAAAAGCGTAAAAACCGTTGACCTACTGCACTAACTGCGTCCAGTTTTAATATTTGCCTTCCCATTCCTGTCCATACAGGTGTCAGGTTGATGTTCGACAGTCGGTACGTTTCGCCGATGGCATCCCGCATGGATTGTGCAAATCTGACACATCCCTGCCATTCAACCTGATGTTTCCGCAATTTTTCAAACCTTGGTCCGTTTTGAATAGTTTCCTTTTTGGCACCACCCTTGGTACGCATAATCACTTTGTCGCTACCGACTTTGGTGTAAAATGATACACCCTTAATACTGCCGGTAATTTGTAGAAAATTTTTTACAATTGCCATAACTTTAGTTTTTAAAGATGAATAACTTTTGATAAATGAAATATGATAAAATTTAAATGTTGAATTTTTATTCTAATCATTTCAATGTCCGTCTTAATCTAAACTATTTTATGAAAGGGAATTTGCAATTAATTTTGGGGAATATTAGTGGAAAATTTTCTGCTTTTTTTAGTTCGTGATTACAAAAATTATAAAGTCAACCGAAAGTCTAACCATTGAGTAACCAAACCGTAACCAATCAGTAGCCTGTCCGTAATTTGGCAATACAAAAATAAATAATAAGTAAATAATAAGCAAGAAAAAAGGTAATAAAATGATCCTATATAGAGTCTTATTGTTATCTTTTTATTACCTTATTATATTCTTTTTATTACCTTATTACGGGCCAGGTTACGGACAGGCTACTTTTTGGCTATGGATAGGGTACTCCCAGGATTAACCGCAATTTTCAACTATTTATATTTCAATGTTTTAAACAATATTTTCTGAAAATAAAACCTGAAAATTTAAAAAACAGGAAAGACATCCGGCCTTGTAACCGGAGTCTGCGACATCACGGTTTACAGGGACTCATTCAAATCCAGGTGAAAAAGTTTTTTTGTGATCATAAACTATATGATGTGTTGCATAGTCTGGAATCTGTGTTGGAGAAGGAAGCAAAAAGAAATCAATACCCTCTATGATTATTAATCCGCTAAAATTTATCCTTTGATTGAAAATAATTATTAGAGAAATAATTTCTACAATACTTAACAATAAATGTGATTGTATGAAAGTTAATGTGTATTTTTGAGGGTTAAAAAAGAAACACAGTTTAAGGCTTCAAAAATTTACGCAATCACTTACAAAATATAATAAATGACAGTTATAAAGAAAATTTCCCTTTCCAAATTAAATACATTTTTAAAAGGACAATGCGACAACCTGCGAGCTGCGGGATTGGATGCTGCTGAATATAAGGATTATATCATTGCCATGCTTTTCCTTAAGCGGGTAAACGATCAGTTTGACATTGCACGGCAAGAAAGGACGATTAAATTATTGGAAGAATATCCCGATTTAACAGTAGAGGATTTAGCCAGTGAACTGGAAGAAGTAAAAGGTGAAGAATATGAATTCTTTGTCCCCATGCCTGCCCGTTGGAAAGCAGATGAATCGACACCGGCCAGATGGGAAGGAATAGCAACTGTTACCGAAAATGTGGGGGATGCGTTAAGTATTGCATTGAATGCGCTGGAAGATGCCAATTCCGATGTGCTGCAGGGGATATTAAGTACTACAAAGTTTAACCAGCTAAATACCAAGGGTGAAAAGCTACTCTCGGATGAAGTGCTGTCGCAAATGCTGAAAGACTTTAACCGTATACCACTAACAGACGATCAGTTTGAGTTTCCCGACTTGCTGGGTGCTGCCTATGAATTCCTTATAAAATACTTTGCCGAGAGTGCAGGGAAGAAAGGCGGTGAATTCTATACTCCTGCACCTGTTGTGCAACTAATGGGAAAAATACTGCAACCTGCCATGGATGCTGAAATATGCGACCCAACTATCGGATCGGGAGGTTTGGTTATCAATTTACGAAATTATGTGGAGGCACGCTACGGCACTGCCCGGAACCTGACTATTTACGGACAGGAACTGAAAGATGGAATATACAAAATGTGCAAGATGAACATGATTTTCCACGGAATACGGAATGCCAATATACAGCAGGGTGATACTATTCTGGATCCAAAACTGACAGTAAACGGACAATTGCGTACATTCGATATTGTGGCAGCCAACCCTCCTTTCTCACAAAACTACACGACGGCTAAGATGACTTTCAAGGAAAGGTTTGTAAACTGGATGAGCCAGAAAAAACAAGCCGACTTTATGTTTGTGCAGCATATGATAGCCACCCTGAAAGACAACGGACGTATGGCGGTAGTGATGCCACACGGTGTACTCTTCCGCGGAGGCGAAGAACAACGGATGCGAAAACGACTCATTGAGCAGGGCATACTGGAATGTATTATAGGATTACCACCCGGCTTGTTCTTCGGTACGGGTATTCCGGCTTCTATCCTGATTATCAATAAAGCGGGAGCAGCTGAACGAAAAGGTGTATTTTTTATCAATGCCGACAGGGAATTCAAGGAAGGAAAAAATCAGAATACCTTGCGACCAGAGGATATTGAGAAAATATCGTATATCTACAACCAGAAAACTCCTTTAGCTAAATACAGCCGACTGGTGTTAAAGGCAGAACTGGAAACTGAAGAGTTTAACTGCAATATCCGTCGTTACGTGGATAATGCCCCTGAACCGACTCCCCATGATGTACATGCACACCTGAAAGGAGGATTGCCTGACAGTGAGATCAGTGCACTGGATAGCCTTTTTGCGTGTTATGCAGGATTGCAACAACAGGTATTTAAACCGAAGACGGCAGGATATAGGCAATTCACGGATGCTATCACTTTCAAAGAAGCAATAAAAGCTGTTATCTACGATTCGGAAGGATACACACAAGCCATAAAACGGTATTCCGACATGATGACTGATTTCTGGAAATCCATACTTCCACTGGTGGAAAACTTACCTGTGAACAAAGATGTTTATCATTTTATACAGGGAATATCCAATGCCTTTGCTTTAAAAACCGAGGATATGAGTCATCCTTTGCTGGATGAGTTTCAGAGCCGTGGAGCTTTTGCCCAATACATAGACGACCTGGAAACAGACTTTAAATCGGTGGCAGCCAGTGAATGGAATGCCGAACTGATACCCGAAGAAGATATACTGCAAAGCCAGTTTCCCGAACTGCTGGCCGAACTGCATACCAAACAAGCCCGCAAGGAAGAACTGGAAGGACAGTTTGCCGAAGTGGCAGCACTGGAAGAAGGTGAATGGAACGAAACGGACTACGAAGTTATCCCCAAGAGCCGTATAACCGAAATTAAAGCCACCATTAAGCAGCTGAACGGGGAGCGTAAGGAACTGGAGAAAGAACAAAAAACACTTGAAAAACGCATATCGGCATATAACAAAGTAGATGATGTACAGGTTATAAATGCCCTGCGACAAGAAATTACACAAGTACAAACCCGAATTGCACCACTTGCTGAAGCCATTACCAATGCCGAAGCAGGCATACAACGCCATGTGGATCTGGAAAACGAAGTAAAGACCTGTGCTACCCTGATACGTGCCATAGAACAACAAAAAGAAGCACTGGTGGAACAAGCCCGAGAACAAATAACCCCTGAAGAAGCAAAACAACTGATTCTTCACCGATGGTTAACAAATCTCCACAGCACCATAAACAGCTACCTGGAGGTGCATACCCGCCAACTACAACAAGCGGTGGAAGAATTGCACGACAAATATACCGTTACGCTCACCGATATCCTGACTGAACGAGATACTTATACCAACGAATTAAATCATTATTTGGAGGAACTGGGATATGATAACTAAAAAGATAAGTGAAATTGAAATTGAAATTATTGATGGAGATAGAGGCCTTAATTATCCTAAAGAAGATGAATTTTCAAGTAGTGGTTTCTGCTTATTTCTAAGTGCAAAGAATGTTACAAAAGAAGGATTCAAAATCGATAACTGTCAATTTATTACTGAATATAAAGATTCACTTTTGGGACAAGGAAAATTAAAAAGGAATGATGTTATTTTAACAACAAGAGGTACCGTCGGAAATACAGCATATTACAATGAAAGAGTTGTTTATAATCATATAAGAATTAATTCTGGAATGGTTATACTAAGAAATAATGATAATAGGATTGATAATACTTATTTAGTACATTTTCTTTCATCACCGTTATTTATACAACAAATTAATAGAATTGCATTTGGGAGTGCTCAACCTCAATTGACAGTTAAGACAATAAATGATATCTCTATTTTATTCCCGAAAGACATTAATTGTCAAAATCATATATCTAAAATATTAAATACATTCAATTTTGTTCTTGAACAAACTCAATTGACAATTGCCAAGTACAAAAATATTAAACAAGGCTTATTGCACGATATGTTTACTCGTGGGTTGGGTGCTAATGGGAATCTTCGCCCTACCTTCCAACAAACCCCGGAACTCTATAAAGAATCGGAGTTGGGAATGATTCCAAAGGAGTGGGAAGTGATCGCAAGTGCTGAGATTGTTAGATTTATAAATGGAAGAGCTTATAGTATTTATGAATGGGAAACTTACGGAATACCAGTCATCAGACTCCAAAATCTTACTGGAAGTGGAGATACTTATTATTATTCAAACTTGAAACTACCAGATGATCAATATTGTAATAATGGAGATTTATTATATATGTGGTCAGCTTCTTTTGGACCCCACATCTGGAACGGTAATAAAGCAATATATCACTATCATATTTGGAAAGTAGAATGTTCGAAGAGGATTTTGCAAGATTATTTCTATTATGATTTGTTGAGGTTTACCGAAACCGTTTTAAATGGGGCAAATGGATCTACAATGGCTCATATTACCAAAGAAAAAATGGATAAACGATTGGTTTTAGCTCCCCCTATTACAGAACAAAAAGAAATAACAAAACGGATTCATTCAATTGATAATAAAATTAAATCCGAAGAAACACTTTTATCTAAATACCAAAGCATCAAGCGGGGATTGATGGGAGATTTGTTGAGTGGGAAGAAAGAGGTGTAAGAAAATTCGAAAGATTATTTATATGTAAGAAACTAAGATTTTATGGAGTTTAAAATATCAAATAAACAGAAAACGATCTTATTAAACAAGATTATAAATGACAAATTGTCTTTTATGAATATGTTTAATAACAATATCTTTATGGATTTCCTTTCCGAAATTTGGGATCTTAATTCAATGCCAACAACTGATGATCGGTTTTTAAATGCTTATGGAGATATCTATCAACATATTATTAATAACAATGATTGGGACTACAGATACTTGTTTAGTGAAAGATTAAATCTATTATCAAGTAATGAATTATTTCAATTATTCTTAGAAAACCTTGTAAGCCCAAAATATCAAAATGAAGAATCTGTAATTACATATTTAGTTGGAGTTGTAAACTTAATAATTGAGACAGAAGGTTACACTTTAGTTTTATTTGATTATTACTTGAATGACCTGCCAATATATAAAATAGAAGAAATAAATGAAGATGAAAATAATCCAGTTGGAATAAAGATAAATAAAATACCTTTTTTTGTTGAAAAAGACCCAAAAGGTAGATTCTATAAGAAGTCCACTCATAAGAAACCTACAGTTTTTCCGGCTTTTATACTAGCGTATAATGATGGTTGGAATGATTTTTCTTGTTGGACATCATTTTATTTATTCTACTATAAAAATGATTCCGAAAGTTTTGAAATTGGCACAGTTAAAATAATTAAGAATGCAGAACCAAATACAATCAACTTTATCGATGATAATTTTACATTATTGGATGATTCATATTGTTCATTAGGTCAGCATATTGATTATTACCAACAACTTAAGAATCTATTAGGTAAAGATTTTCTGAATGTACTTTTTGCTTTAAAAGATGCTGCTTTCTTTCCTGATATTCAAGATAAATTTGATAAAAACAGTGTTTTTAATTGTTCTTTAATTAGAGAAAATGAACAAGAAAGACTATTACGAGAAGCAAAACACATAGTAAGTGGAGCTGATCTGACACAGCTTTATCAATTTGAATATCAATTTAAACCATGTTTTTCTGAAATCTCAGTTCCGATCTACTTTAAATTTGACAAAGAAGGTATTATTCCAAACAGAATATATGCAATGATAGGGAAAAATGGAACTGGAAAGACACAATTTATTTCATCTTTACCACTAGATATATCTCAAAAAAAAATTGAGAAGTTTAGACCTACGATTCCATTATTCAGTAAGATAATTGCAGTTTCATATAGTGCGTTTGATAATTTTGAAATACCCAAAAAAACAGCCGAATTCAATTATGTATATTGTGGTTTAAAGGATGAAAAAGGTGATTTATTTACAGAGCGTGGACAAGCACTTAGATTTCATAATACCTGGAAAAAAATAAAATTATTAGGTCGTTTTGAAAGTTGGGCAAATCTTCTATATAATTTCTTAGAAAAAGAGATTCTGGAAGAGCTAATAATTAAAGATGAAAAAGATGAAGATACTGTGAATGTCAAAGATTTTTCACAAATCAGAAGGAAAATGAGTTCTGGACAAAATATACTGCTATACATTATAAGTGAAATTGTAGCAAATATCAGATATGATTCGCTTTTACTTTATGATGAACCAGAAACACATTTACATCCGAATGCAATATCTCAATTAATGAATACAATTCAAGACTTAGTTTCGGAATTTCAATCATATTGTATAATCACCACTCATTCCCCAATAATTATTCGAGAGATATTCTCTAAAAGTGTTTATGTAATTGAGAAATATGGTAATTTACCTTCGGTAAAAAAAATTGAAATTGAATCATTTGGCGAAAATTTGAGCATTTTAAATGACATTGTTTTTGGTAATAGAGAAATTCCTAAGCATTATAAGAAAACAATTAAAAAATTAGTTGATAGGGGGTTGTCATATGATAACATTATTGAATTAATGGAATCAGATCAAATTCCTTTAAGCTTAAATGTACGAATATATATAAAAAGTTTGACTATAAATAAATGAGAAAATTAAAAGTGTACGATCAGAGTAGCTTTGATTTTCACAAAGAAGTCATAGCAAGTAAAAAAAACACAAAGGATGACCCTTCATACAAAACAAGGGTAACACTTTTGAACGAGAATATAAATTCGCAGTTTATAAGATATGATTCGTTGTTTGAATCAAATGATTTACAGTCAATTACTAACTTAATGCTTTCAATACAAAACATAGATGATTTAAAAAAATTGTATTCATACGAATTAGACCCGATAAAAAAAATTAAAATAAAAGTCACAACTTCAGAAGTTGGAAGAATAATAAATACTTGTCAAAATTGTACCATCAATCAAATAGATTCATTTGATCATTTAATTCCACAAGGAGAATTTTCTGAGTTTAGTGTAAATCCTAAAAATCTATTTCCATCATGCACTGATTGTAATAGAAGGAAAAATAGTGTTTGGAGAGCAAACGGCAAAAGAAAATTCTTAAATTTATATTTAGATGAACTTCCAAATGTTCAATATCTTTTTGTAGATATAGTCTTTGAAAATGATGTGCCAGTAGCTTTATTCAAAGTTGAAAATCCTTATGGTATTGACGTCGAGATGTTTGAATTGATAAAAAGTCATTATGATAAATTAGAATTATGTAACAGATTTAGTTCTGCAATAGAAGATACTGTCGTACTAACCATTATTGCTATTAATGAAGGACTTGAAAGTATACCAATTGAGGAATTTCGCAAGACAAATACAAACAGTCAAGACAAAGTAAAAATAGCTTTTGGATTTAACTATTGGAAAGCGATTTTGCAAACGGCATTAGTAGATAGTGATTTATTCATTGAATATGCACAGAAATTAAATCAACCATAATAATTTGAACACAAATCTTTACCAATCGGGGCAATACATGGCAATACAAATCCTACAGCTATATTTCTGAGTATCTTGAAAAGAAAGATGCCCGGGTGTTTGGAGAGTTAACTAATGGCAATATTTATGGGCATTTATTGCGGAAAGAATATGGAGAGAAGGAGAGAAGAATTAGGCTAAAGCGAATATATGGATTTTATGGTCCAGGAGGCATTTCAATTGGAGACAATTCAGTTGGATACAATTTATAATCTCCATTTATATTAGAGGATATTGATTTTATTAGTTTATAATTTTGCCATCCAAAATGAATAGGATTGCGCTTTAAGCAAATCTTAAAAAATAGAAAATGGAATTGGTTATAACCAAAAACATATTAGTCTTATGAAGGAAATTGAACAAATTGTAAATGATTATCTCACGTCTGATAATTCAGACTATGCGATAATGATAAATGGTGATTGGGGTTGTGGAAAAACCTACTACATTAAAAAATCATTATTTGAAAAAATTAAATCAATTGATTCATTTATTAAAGGTAAAAAGAATGTAGCTTTAAAATATGAACCTTTGTATGTCAGCCTTTATGGAGTTTCAGATATAAGTGATGTTCTATATAAAATTCAATTAGAGTTAAATTCATGGTTAAAAAGCAAAACGTGGACTATAGCAAGAACTGGTATAAATAAGTTGTCACCGTTTTCAAAGGTAAGTGTTTCCAAAGAAGATGAAAAAAGTTTCTTATCTATTTTTAATATACAGAAAAACAGAGTATTATTTTTTGACGATTTAGAAAGAATTGATTATGATAAATTATCAATATCAAGTGTGCTAGGACAGATAAATCATTTTACTGAACAGGATAATTTAAAAGTTATCATAATATGCAATAGTACTAAAACAGCAGGAATATTTAGTGAAATAAACGAAAAGACTATAAGATTTTCTTGCGAGTATAATCCCAGATTGGAAGACGTTTACGATAAAATGATATTAGATTACAAATCGTCATATATAAAATTTTTAAAAACTCATAAACAGATCATAATTAACATTTTCAGTATAGCCAAGTATAAGAATCTTCGTACATTAAGATTTATATTGGATATTTTTCAGAAAGTTTATCATCAAGTCAAGGGAAATGATTATGAAGAAGATATTTTGAATAGATTATTGTTCTTTGTAACGATATATTCAGTTGAATATAAAAATGGACATAAAAGAGCAGATTTGGATACTTTAGTTAATGTAGGGCCTTTTTCAAAAATGTTCAGTCTTGATATAGAGAGGTTGATGATGCCTGATAAAGTTGAAGCAAAGAAAGAAGAACCAACATACTATCAATTATTTAAAGAAAAATATAGTGATATTATTGATTCGTTTAATTATAGCCAGGAAATAGCGTATTATATTCAAATTGGATATTTAGAAGAAATTAAGCTGCAGGTTGAAATTATCGAAATTATTAACGAGATAAAACTAAATAAAGTTTCTGAAGAAGAAAAACTAATAAAAGAAATAAAAAACTGGAGAGAATTATCAGACGAAAGTTTTAAACCACTATTTGAACGAATAATGACAAAAATAGACGAAGGTAAATTTAGTCTATATGCCTATCCTGTTATATATGCAGAGTTCATTCAAATAGAGTATTTTCATGTTGAAGATTTTGAAATAACTAAGAAACTTATCGAAAGATTTAAAGGGGGTATTGATATAGCTAAACAAAACCATAAGTTCATTGAAGCATTTAGTTATAAAATTCCTATTTGGAGTAATAGAGATACTTCTAAATCAAGGGAAAAATATGATATTATTGGACAATATACAATTGATGCGAATGATTTCTCATTGAAAAAATCATACGATGATGTTATTAAAACTATCTTGAAATACTTTGAAAATAATAAGAGTAAAGAATTACAAGATATTTTGAGTGATCATTCTCATATAAATTATCCTATTTTTGAAGAATTAGATGAAAAAGAAATATTTAGCCTTCTCTTAAAAGCAGATTCACAGACAAAAGCAGCTTTTAATTGGGGGTTATATGGAAGATATCCTGAAAATTCAATAAATACTTTTCCTGCATATCAAAAAGAGAAAGCCTTCTTTAGTAAATTACAAAAATTAGTTGAAGACTATATTTCATTGACTAAACCTGTAAAAATTAGTACCGTACAATTTATTGATTTAAATATTAATTTAAATCGAATTAAAAATCTAAATTAATAGCAACCGGAACCCAACACCCAAAGGCCGCAGACCCGATTTATGGAATGGGAATGATGTTTTGATATTACGGTGTTCTGTAGTTACAAATATCACGCTACTCCGTAGCTCAAATTTCATGCTGCTGAGTAGTTACAAATATTACGCTACTCCGTAGCTCAAATATTATGCTGCAAAGTGGTTACAAATATCAAGCTACTCCGTAGCTACTTGTTGATAGGGAAGAAAGTGGTGTGAAGAAGGTTTATGGTTGTGGAAATGCGATATTTTAGGGTCGGAGACCCGATGATATTTGTAGCAACCGAAACGACATACACCCAAGGGTCGGAGACCCGAAATATGGGAAAGAAATGATGTTTTGATATTACGCTACTCCGTAGCTCAAATATCATGCTGCTAAAAGGGTCGGAGACCCGAAATATGGTTTTGAAACGAATGGATAATATGATATTACGGTGCTCCGCACCTACGGGTTATGGGAGGTTACGATTTTCTACAAATATCACGCTACTCCGTAGCTACAAATATAATGTGGTGCTGAGTGGTTACAAATATCACGCTACTCCGTAGCTCAAAATATCATGAGATGCTGCTCTACAAATATCAGGCTACTCCGTAGCTACTTGTAGAGATGGAAGAAAAGGTTGCGAAAACGGTTTAGTGCAATGGGAGTGCGATATTTTAGGGTCGGAGACCCGATGATATTTGTAGCAACCGAAACCCTGTGTAACCAAGGGTCGGAGACTCGAAATATGGTTTTGAAACGTAGGAATAATTTGATATTACGGTGCTCCGCACCAACGGGATATGGGTGGATACAATTTTCTACAAATATAACGCTACTCTGTAGCTAAAAATATCATGAGGTGATGCTCTACAAATATCAGGCTACTCCGTAGCTGCTTGTTGAGAGAGAAAAAATAAGTGTGAAGAAGGTTTAAAGTTGTAGGAAAATGATATTTTAGGGTCGGAGACCCGAAATATGGTTTTGAAACGAATGGATAATATGATATTACGGTGCTCCGCACCTACGGGTTATGGGAGGTTACGATTTTCTACAAATATCACGCTACTCCGTAGCTACAAATATAATGTGGTGCTGAGTGGTTACAAATATCACGCTACTCCGTAGCTCAAAATATCATGAGGTGCTGCTCTACAAATATCAGGCTACTCCGTAGCTACTTGTAGAGATGGAAGAAAAGGTTGCGAAAACGGTTTAGTGCAATGGTAGTGCGATATTTTAGGGTCGGAGACCCGATGATATTTGTAGCAACCGAAACCCTGTGTAACCAAGGGTTGGAGACCCGAAATATGGTTTTGAAACTAATGGATAATATGAAATTACGATGCTCCGCACCAACGGGATATGGGTGGATACAATTTTCTACAAATATCACGCTACTCCGTAGCTGCTTGTTGAGTGGGAAGAAAGAAGTGTGAAGAAGGTTTATGGTTTTGGAAATGCGATATTTTAGGGTCGGAGACCCGATGATATTTGTAGCAACCGAAACGACATACACCCAAGGGTCGGAGACCCGAAATATGGTTTTGAAAGGAAGAAATAATATGATATTACGGTGCTCCGCACCTACGGGTTATGGGTGGTTGCGATTTTCTACAAATATCACGCTACTCCGTAGCTTAAATATCATGCTTCTGAGTGGTTACAAATATAACGCTACTCTGTAGCTAAAAATATCATGCGGTGCGGATC
>Ga0302185_10001006_pt1 | contig 20524 bp, 11 predicted proteins | sample II_Bog_E1_1_FD_200231 | JGI IMG/M metagenome (GOLD analysis project Ga0302185, IMG submission 200231) | Peat permafrost microbial communities from Stordalen Mire near Abisko, Sweden - II_Bog_E1_2 | ecosystem: Environmental > Terrestrial > Soil > Wetlands > Peat | place: Sweden: Abisko... | reverse complement strand
ACTTCGGGAGCTCCGTAAAAAGCTTTTGCCTGAAAGATATTGTCACATTTGAAATGACAAACCTGCACGATCAGCTGAAATCAAAAAGTATTACCTTGACTGATCGCGTCGCCGAAGATGCATTCATACTCGCGGACCCTGATTCAATCCGAATTATCCTCCGCAACTTAATTACCAATTCCATAAAATTTTCACGGGAAAATGACAAAATCGAAATTTCAGCCAGGCTCCATGTTGATGGGTATAGCGATGAAAAATACTACGTCATATCGGTGAAGGATACCGGGATCGGTATGTCGGACGAGCAGCTTAATAAACTTTTCAAGGGAAAGGTGAACAGCGGCGTTGGAACCAATAACGAATCCGGAACCGGTATGGGGATGTTGTTCTGTAAAGACCTCGTCGAACGCTGTGGAGGCAAAATATGGGTTACTTCCCAAAAAGGCAAGGGAACGGAATTCTCATTTTCCGTTCCGGTGGGCGTGGGAGAATTACAGGAATCGAAACTCGAAATAGCATGCTGAAGGCAATGATGATACCTAAATACTAAACCAATGAAAGCATTTTTAATTTCATTTCTGTTAGTTACTTTTTTAAACGGGTTCGATTCCTTGAATAAAGGCCATATCGACAGCATGAAACCATTGGTGGCGTCTGCATTAAAAAATAACGGCGGGCAGGATACCGCTACCATTAACAGGTTAAACAAGCTGGCATTTTATTATTTTAAATTGAATCCGGACAGTACACTTTATTATGGCCATATCAGCACTGGCCTCGCACGCAAAATTAACTACATGCCCGGATTGGCGAATGGCTTGCTTCAAACCGGTCACGCTGATTTTTTTAAGGGAAGCTTTGCACAAGCAAAGCTGGAATTTGATGAAGCCATTTCGATCTTTAAAAAGTTAAAAGATAAACATGGATTAAGCGAATGTTACGAACTATACGGCCGGATGTACAACCTGCAGTCGGAATATAAATTGGCCCTGTCATTTTTAAATCAAGCACTTGAGCTGGACAAGCAGCAAAGGGATAAAACCGCCACGGCAGACAGTTATAAAAACATCGGCATGGTATATTTTGGCGAAGGCCAATTATCAACAGCGCTCGATTTTTACTACAAAGCCCTTTCGCTTGATGAAGAAGCGAAGGATAAGCATGCTACCGCCGCCATTTATAATAATATAGGCGACGTTTTGCAAAACATGGACGCTTATCCGAAGGCACTCGAATTTTATAAAAAAGCACTGCAGCTTTACTATTTGACCAATGATTTGGAAGGAGTTGGAACGGCAGATGAAAACATAGGCGAGGTATTGCTTGCGCAAAAAAAATATGAAGACGCAATAAGCTACTTAACCAAATCAATCAACATAGCGATTAAGCAGGATGATAAGGATGGAATGAGCTACGTATATGCAGACCTGGGACTTTGTTACACGTACAAAAATCAGGCAAATCTCGCCGCGAAATACCTGACCAACGCCATAGAAATATCAAGTAAATACAAAATAACTTATAACCAGGCTTACGCATTTATCAGCTATTCAACATTCCTGAATTTGCAAAAGGATTACAAAGACGCCTGTAAATATGCGATCAGGGGACAGGCATTAGCCAATCAATTAGGGAACGTTTGGTTTAGGGGCAATGCGGCCCTGCAGCTGCACAAAAGTTATGCAGGTTTGGGAAAGTTTCAGGAAGCATATAAATATTCAAACCAATACAGCGATCTGAAAGACAGTTTGAAAAGCACTGAAGGAATACAAAAACTCACCTCGTACAGCCTCAATTTAAACTTTGCCAGCAAACAGCATAAGGCCGAACTGCAGCAACTTGAAAAGGATATTACCTACAAGCAAAAAATCAAACAACAGCGGCTTATTTTAAGCTTCGGCTTTATTATAGTGGTGATGGCCATTATCACGGTGTTTTATTACCGTCAAAAAACCGGGCACTTAAAAACGATAGCCATATTGGGTGATAAAAACAACGAAATATTGAAGCAAAAAGCCGACCTTAACGAAGCTGCTCAGAAATTGAGCGGCCTTAATACGTTGAAAGATAGGCTAATCGGTATTTTAGCACATGATTTACGAACTCCGCTGAGTACGCTAAAAGGAGTGTTTGAACTTTTCCAGGACAAGACGCTCACGATGGACGAAATGCTGGCCATGATCCCGAACATCATCCGAAAGTTAGAATACACTTCGGATTTTTTAGATACCCTTTTATTTTGGATAAACAGCCAGGTGGAAAATGCTGACCCGGTGTCAAAAAGCTTCGATCTCAGGAGTATAGCAGCTTATGAAATTATTAACCACAGCGAACAGGCTGAGTCAAAGGGCATTCGTTTGATTGACCGCATTTCAGAACCGGCGATCGCGTCTGCAGACCCTGAATCAATCAGGATCGTCATCCGTAACCTGATTACAAACGCGATCAAATTTTCAAGAGAGAACGATACCATAGAAATTTCCGCACGGTTGCATTCGGATAAATACTATAACGAAGAATATTACGTGGTTACGGTAAAAGACACCGGTGTTGGTATGTCTGACAAACAGGTTGAAAGGTTGTTTAAAGGCAAGGTAAGCAGCGGAACCGGGACTAACAATGAATCGGGTACCGGCATGGGTATGATGTTTTGCAGAGACCTGGTCGAAAAAAGCGGCGGTAAAATTTGGGTAAACTCGCGGCCCGGATATGGTACGGAATTTTCATTCACCTTACCAGTGGGCATCGTCCCGGAAGAATCGCCGGCCGTCGAACTTTCCTGTTGATCAGGCTATTGATTGTCGAGTTGTTAATAACTAATCCACAATAATTTATGCAATAATTTTTATAATTACCCCATAAACAGTATTGCCTTAATTAATTTGATGGGGAAACTTCTACGCTTACTATCAATATTCGCAATTGTTGCCGTTGCCGGTTTGTCCCCGCGCCTTTCTTTTGCCCAAACCCACCTTTTAAAGGGATTTGTCCGTGATACTTTCGGCCGGCCATTACCGGGCGTGTCGGTGAAGATAAAAGGAGAAAACGCCGGAACTATTACCGGTGCCAATGGCGATTTCAACATATCGTTACATGCATCTCAAAGTACATTGGAACTTACCTTTATCGGGTTTGAAAATAAAACGGTCACTGTAAAAGCAGAATTCACCATAACCATCATCCTGAACGAACAAAAATCGGAACTGAAAGAGGTAGTTGTAGTGGGTTATGGTACGCAGAAAAAAAGCGACATTACGGGCGCCATATCGTCGATAAAAAATAAAGACTTCAGAGATCAGCCGGTGTCGAACCTGGCTGTAAGCATCGAAGGCAAACTTTCGGGTATCAACGTTACCCAACCTTCCGGTACACCGGGCGCCGGATTACTGGTGAGTATCAGAGGCGCGCACAACCCATTGTACGTCGTTGACGGGGTGCCCATGTTAAGCGAAAGCAACTCTTCGCTCAACACCTCGTACGATTTGTCAGGCGCGTCAGTCGGCGACGGGCAAAACATCAGTTCCATATCCGATATTAACCCGGACGATATCGAATCCATCGAGATATTAAAAGACGCGTCTGCAGCGGCAATTTATGGATCCAGGGCCGCTAATGGCGTTATATTAATTAACACCAAACATGGCAAGGCAGGCAAAACATCCGTTAGCCTCAACTATTACACTGGTGTCCAGTCGATTGAAAAAACCATACAGTTTATGACATCCAGGGAGTTTTATAACCTCACCAACGAGGCGATCGCTGATGACATTAAAATATATGATGAAGAAAGCCAGGCTGCCGGTAAGGATACATCTCGTTATGGCCCGCTTTCAGTGCTGCAATCTGTGGGAATAGTGGATGGGAATGGAAACCCAATCAAAAACCCTGTCGCGCCCTATTATGACCTGGCCAGCGGCATTAACACCAACTGGCTCAACCAAATATTCCGTTCGGCGCCGGTATCCAGCTACGAATTATCGGCCAGCGGCGGTACGGATAAAACGAAGTTTTACGTAGGCGGCAGCTATTTCGACCAGGACGGTATTGTTATTGATAACTATTACAAGCGATATAATGTAAGGAGCAATATTGAAAACCAGGCGACAGACCACTTGTCTTTTGGCGCCAATATAATGGCATCCTATTCGGATAATAAAAGGAGCTTTAACGATAATACGTACACAGGCATAATAACCAACGCCATCGGTGCATCCCCGCTGATGCCGGTTTATTCTTCTCCCGGCGTGTACGCCGATTTTACCACTTACCAGGCCGCGTGGCTTTCCGATAACCCTGTAAAATCCGCCGAGCAGATCAATGCGCATACCTACACCGATCGATTTATCGGTTCCGTTTACGGCGAATATAAGATCACACCCGACTTGAAATTCCGTTCAACCTGGTCGCTTGATTTTGACGATGTGAACGACTCGCAATATTTTTCAGCGTTAACTGTTGACGCCCAAACCGTTGACGGCAAGCTCCTGATCGGCAACGTAAGCAGCCTTACCTGGCTAAACGAAAATATTTTCACCTATGACAAGAAATTTGGCAAAAGTACGCTAACAGCCATTGCGGGTTTTACCCAGCAGCAGATCAAAAGGCAGCAATCCGCTTTACAGGGCACCGGCTTTCCGCAAACCGGCGATGTCCAGGATATTTCTGACGCCGCATTTGTTTCAAAGCCCATTATACCTTATCCCTTGATTTACTCTGTATTACAATCGGGCATTGCCAGGGCAAATTATGCTTATGATAACCGCTACCTTTTTACCGCCACGCTTAGGGCTGATGGCTCCTCGCGTTTCCCGGCGAACAATCGTTGGGGCTATTTCCCTTCAGCTTCGGCGGGATGGAATATCAGCAATGAAAAATTTTTAAGCCAAAATTCCTTTATAAATGATTTAAAACTGCGCGTGAGCTACGGGGTGACCGGCGACCAGGAAATCCCCGATTATCAAAACCAGGTGTACTGGGGGCCTGCAAAATATAATGGCAATCCTGGCCTTACCGTTTCTAATCTCTCCGGTCCCGCATTGAGATGGCAGGAAAATTCGACATTTAATACCGGTGCTGACTTTGACCTTTTCAATCATTTTATCAACGGATCGATCGAGTATTTTGATTCGGAACGTTCGCGCCTTTTAGGGCAGCAACCGGTTGAAGGAACAACCGGCTTTGCCTATATAACTACAAATTCCGGCAAGATTGAAGACAAGGGCTGGGAATTCCAGATAAATACCAACAACGTCAGGCAAAGTGATTTTACCTGGACCAGCGCCTTTAATATTTCATTCCTCACGAATAAAATAAAGGCGCTGGCAGTGGACAACCAGTATTTGAGTTCGTACACCGATCAGCCGCCTACCAACATATTAAAAGTAGGGCAAGCGGTAGGCACTTTTATTGGGGTTCCGTTTGCGGGCGTTAACCCTGCGAATGGCGACGCTGAATATTACGCCGCTGACGGCAGCCTGGAACGTGCCGACCAGGTAAATTTTTCGCGTGATGTGCGGATAATCGGCAGCCCCAGGCCAAAGTTTTTTGGTGGTTTTACCAATACTTTCAAGGTAAAACAGTTTGATATCATGCTGACCACTCAATTCAGTTATGGCAATAAAGTGTTCAACCTCATCAAAACCACCTACGAGAGCCTTGGCTGGAGCGGCGCGTCAACACCGGCCTCAGCTTATTTGCCCCAGGTTTATGCCAACAATGATGTCGCGGTATTAAACGCCTGGAGCCACCCGGGGCAGATCACCAATATCCCGCGGCCGTCGTTCCTCCTGCAAAACTATTACCCCAATTCTTCGGAGTTTTTGGAGGACGGATCGTTTTTAAAGGTGAGGACTTTAAGTATTGGCTACACTTTGCCAAAATCAAAATACTACAGCAGCATAAGGCTTTATGCGCAAGTGGAAAATATGCTGACGATAACTAAATACACCGGTTTCGACCCCGAGGTAAGCTCAAATGGCGGGGCCGATGACGAAACACAGGGAGTTGATTTTGCTGCCTATCCCCAGGCACGGACTTTTACGATTGGGGCGAGTGTGAAATTTTAAGAGCGAAAGGTATAAGTACATGAAAAAGATAGTTTTAACAATAGGGTTTGCAATTGCGGCGATCATATCGCTAAGTCTGCCCGGCTGTACAAAACTTAACCAGGTTTCGCCTACCAGTGTGCTGGCTTCACAGATGTTCCAGGATACCACCAGCCTGCAGGAAGCGCTCACCGGATTGTACAGCACACTGGAGTCGGAAAATTATTACGGCGGTTTTTACCCGATGTTTGCCGATTTGAACAGCGATAACGGCATCGCGGGCGGCTATAACAATACTTCGCTAAATGAATTTGGTTATTACAGTGTAACCACCAGCAACGAGTATTTACAAAACATGTACATCGCCATTTACTACTCCATCGCCAATGCCAATGCAATTATAACAAATGTTGGTTCGGTGCCGCATATCACGCCCCAATTGTTAAAAAGCGTGAAGGGCCAGGCGCTGGCCATCCGGGCGCTGGCGCACTTTGACCTTTTGCGCGCCTTTGGATACCATTGGGATACAACTTCGCCGTACGGTATACCGGTAGTGCTGACTGTTCAAACGGCGGAAGATGTAGTGCCACGCAATACAGTGGCTGCAACTTATGCGGCTATCCTGGCTGACTTGAATACCGCAGCAACCCTTTTAGCCGGCGAGACCAGCCGCGATGCTAATTATATCAACCCGGCCATTGTAAATGCGCTGCTGGCCAGGGTGTGCCTGTATGAGAAAGACTATACCGACGCGGCAAAATATGCTACCCTTGTGATCAACGACGGTGCGTTCGCCCTTGCTGATAAAAATAGTTTCCCATCTATCTATACCACAAAACTGGGTAAGGAGTCCATCCTCGAATTGCCATTTAACCAGCAAAACCCGAGTTTCTATAACGCCCTTACTTATGCCCGACCGGAAGCAGCGTCGACGGAAGTGCTTTTCATTGCATCCCAAAACCTGAAGGAGTTCCTGGCCGGGCGGAATAATGACCTGCGGATTAACCTGCTGGATACGGCCAGTGTAAATTTCCAGCCCAACGCCCGCACATTGAAATACGCGAGTGACATTACGCTGAAAGACAATTCGGCCTATGTGATACGCATCGCCGAAATGTACATGATCAGGGCCGAAGCCTTGGGCCGCACTGCCGGCCTGGCTGATTTGAACATGATCCGTACGAACCGGGGCATGGTGCCCCTGCAGCCTTCAGATGTCCCAGATGATGCTACCTATGCCCAGGCAGTTTCGGACGAGGACCGGTCGGAGTTTAATTTCGAGGGCCACCGGTATTTTGATTTGGCAAGGACCGGCCAGGTAAACAGTGTATTGGGTGTGCCTGCTACCAACTCGTGTTACCCAATTCCTCAGCACGAAATTGATGCGACACATGGGGTTGTGGTGCAAAACCCGGGGTATTAATATAGGGAAATCGCTTTTAAAAATGCTGTGCGTGCTAAATTGTGAATAAATATTTTACCCTCTTTCCCGCTTGCGGAAGAGAGGGTGGTCGAGCGCAGCGATAACCGGGTGAGTCAACCCGTAGGACATTAACGCCAATGCATTGACAGCAATGCATTGGCGAGTCGACTCACCCCGACAACGCTTCGCTGGTCGACCCTCTCTCCGCCGCGGCGGAAAGAGGGTGGCTGCAATAAAACTTAAAAGCGATTGCCCCCGGCTATTAATCCGGCTGGTCGCTCAAAATAAGCTCCGAATCATTAACTTTGATCTAAATTCTTATCCGCCAAAAAATGCTGAATTCAAAAAAGCTGATAATTATCTTAAGCCTTTTACCGCTATTTTCATTTGGCCAGGAGCTCCATTTAGTTAAGGCGACACCAAATAGGTTTTTTATCGAGCAGTATTATGTTTTGTCGGCTAAACCAGAAATAAAATTTGGCTTGTATCAAAAATACTTGGCATCGAATCTGGTGCTGGTGCAGCAAGGTTACTTTAAAGACAATAAACGTGACAGTTTGTGGGAAAGGTACGATTCCAAAGGTAGGATGATTGAACTGGGTGAGTATTCAAAGGGTACTAAAAACGGATACTGGAAGAACATAATCTACAACGGGGACACCGCTATAGTGGTGAGAGAAGGCAATTGGCAGGACGGAAATATGGTTGATTTGTGGACATTCAGGAATGCCGACGGCAGCCTTAATTACAAATGCGATTTTACCAAAAAATCAATAGTAGAATACGGCGTAAACGAACAACCGTCGACATTTATTGAAAATAAAGACACGCTTAGCGCCACGCTGGACAAACCGGCAATCCATTTGGGCGGCAGAGACACGCTGCTGCGCCTTTTATCAAACAATATCAAAATTCCGTTGACCTATCCCGGTCGTGGTGGTTTGAAGGAAATACCGGGGAATTTTAAAGTTTTGTTGTCGTTTACTGTAAATGAAAATGGAAAGTTGGAAGACTATAAAGTCCTTCGCGGAAGCAGGAAAGAATACAATGACGAAGCACTAAGGGTATTAAAATTGTGCGACGACGGAAATTGGGTACCGGCAATTTACAAAGGCCATGCGGTTAAAGTTATCGAGATCATTCCGATATCGTTTGATATTTCCATTAGGAATGACGGCCCGACGGCTCTAAGCGGATTTTTATAGCTACGGCTCATTTTTATCTAAGCCTTTATCATAATCCGGCAATTTTTGTTTCAATCAGTATAATTCCGAAATCCCAACTCCGAAATCCCAAATAATTAATTACCTTTGTCCGGCAAATAACAATTATTTGCTATGGAGCTCGACCCCTCAAAATTTGTCGCCGAAGGCCTTACTTACGACGACGTTTTACTCATCCCCGCTTATTCAGAAGTTTTACCGCGCGATGTTGATACGGGAACTTTTTTGACCAAAAAGATCAGGTTGAATATTCCGATACTTTCTGCGGCAATGGATACTGTTACCGAATCGGCACTGGCTATAGCCATTGCCCAGGCAGGGGGCATTGGTATTTTGCATAAAAATATGTCAGTACAGGCCCAGGCGGATGAAGTGCGTAAGGTAAAACGGTCTGAAAGCGGCATGATACAGGACCCGGTTACGCTGCATGAGTCGGCAGAAGTGGCCGATGCGGTAAAGATCATGCGGGAGTACCGGATAGGAGGTATCCCGATCGTTAACGGCCATGGGGAGTTAAAAGGCATCATCACCAACCGCGACCTGCGCTTTCAAAAAGAGATGAATGTGCCGGTGAAGCAGGTAATGACCAGCGCCAACCTGGTAACCGCTCCCGAGGGCACTAACCTTGTACAAGCTGAAGCCATATTACAAAACCACAAAATTGAAAAGCTGCCTGTTGTTGACAAAAAAGGCATTTTGCGCGGGCTGATCACTTTTAAGGATATTCAGAAATTTAAAAACTTCCCCAGCGCTTGTAAGGACGAATATGGCCGCCTGCGCGTTGGCGCTGCGGTTGGCGTTGCGCCGGAGAATATTGAACGTGTAAAAGCATTGGTGGCTGCAGGCGTAGATGTGATCACTGTGGATACCGCCCACGGACACTCCAAAGGCGTGCTGGATATGGTTAAACTGGTAAAAACAATGTACCCCGACTTGCAGATCATAGCAGGCAACGTAGCAACTGCCGATGGCGCATTGGCGCTGGCCGATGCCGGCGCAGATGCCGTAAAAGTAGGTATAGGCCCCGGTTCCATTTGTACTACCCGTATTGTAGCCGGCGTAGGCGTTCCGCAATTATTTGCCGTGTATGAATGCGCAAAGGCTTTGGAAGGCCGAGGCATACCGGTTATTGCAGATGGCGGTATTAAACAAACCGGTGACATCGTTAAAGCATTAGGCGCGGGCGCCAGCTCAATCATGGCAGGTTCACTATTTGCGGGTGTTGAAGAATCGCCGGGCGAGACGATCTTGTATGAAGGGCGTAAATTCAAGTCATACCGCGGCATGGGTTCCGTTGAAGCCATGGACAAAGGTTCGAAGGACCGTTATTTCCAGGATGAAACCGATGTGGTAACCAAGTTGGTTCCTGAAGGTATCGTTGGTCGCGTGCCGTATAAAGGAACCCTGGCCGAGGTTATTTACCAGTATATTGGCGGTTTACGGGCCGGTATGCACTATTGCGGCGCAGCTAATATTGAAGACTTGAAAAAAGCCCGGTTTGTAAGAATTACCGCCGCCGGTATGCGTGAAAGCCACCCGCACGATATTACCATCACGAAGGAAGCGCCGAATTATTCGAGTTAGTCCGAAAGTCCGAAAAGTCAGTAAAGTCCGAAAGAAAGAATAACTTGTTGTAGAGTCGCAATATTTTGCGTCTTTGCATTAAAAAAAAGAAATGTCCATTCAAAAATCAGGCCTGAGCAAAATCCAAAAAGACTTGCTTGAGTTATTTCCAAACGATGTTTCTGAAGAGGAATTGTTTGAAATCAAACTCCTGCTTTCGCATTACTTCGCCGAAAAAGCCACCAATGCGATGGATAAGTTTTTAGATGAGAATGGAATAGACAATGAGACAGTAAACGGGTGGGCAAACGAACATAACCGTTCCGCAAATTGATACAAAAACTAATGTATCTTTCAGACTTTACTGACTTTTGGACTTCCGGACTTCCCCGGCATCGTAATACAACGCCGCCGCCCCCAAAATCCCGCTATTGGTCAATTCCGATGTTTTGATCTGTAATTGTTCGATGCTCTTTGGAAAACCGAAGGTTTTTATCCGCTCCCACATGGGTTTTTCAAAAAGATCGAACGCTTGTTGCACCGATCCGCCTAAAATGATCAGGCCGGTATCATAAGTGTACATGATCATTTTAACGGCATTACCCAAATGGGTGCCAAATTCACGGTAAAGTTTTAATGACGCTTCATCACCGGCTTTTGCCTTTTTAAATACTTCTTCGCCGTTTAAACCATACACATTATGAAAAAATGAGCCACTCGCATAGTATTCATAGTTTTGGTCGAGGTAATCAACCATACCGAATTCGCCGGCGCCGCAATTTTTGCCTGCATATAAATGGTTGTTGACGATAATGCCCGCGCCAAGGCCGGTGCCAATGGTTAATCCGACCATATCCGTTACGCCTTTGCCTTTCCCGAAGTAATGTTCACCCAGGGCAAAACAGTTGGCGTCATTGTTTACAAAAACGGGGATATGATAGCGAGCCTCTAATATTTCTTTCAGATGAACCTCTTTCCAGGATGGGATATGTATCACGTCATAAACTATCCCTTTTTCAACATCCACCACGCTGGGTACGCCTATGCCTATTGCTTTAACATCTTTGCCGATCAGTTTGTCGATCAGCCAGTAAACATCTTCCAAAACTTCTTCCTCGGTACCTTTTACATGGATACGGCGGGAAATAATCTCTGAAATTTGTTCGTTGCTTACTATCGTGCCGCGGATATTGGTTGCGCCGAGGTCGATGCCTATAATTTTTTCACCCTTCATTTATCAAACTTTATCTTTTGTGTCGAAAATAGTTTTGTTGGTTACCAGCGGTTTGGCCCAGAAACCGATACTGAGCATGTAGCCAAAGGTGATGTAAAGAACAGTCATAGCAGCCCGCAAACCAATCAGATTGCCGAGGCCTCCAATAAGCAGTTGTACGCCCGCGCCGCCGATAATACCAGTTACCAAAATGCCGGCAAACGAACCATGGTCCTTGTCAACAGAACTAAGCGCCAGCGAAAATATAATGGGATACATAACCGACATAAAGAAGCCGACGATCGGAAACGCGTAAAGTGATATTTGCGCGCTGCCAAAAAGCCCAAACGTTAAGGCAATAATTGCCGGTATGGTAAACAGCACCAGCAGTTTGCGGCTGTCCATCAGTTTCAATAAAAATAGCCCTAATACGCCGCCACACGTCATTAAGCCCCAAAAGTAGCCTGTTGCATGTGCACCGGTAGTTTGAGCATCGAAATGGTGATATTTCAGCAGAAAATCCGACATCCAATAGGATACCCCCTGTTCCGTGCCAACATAACTGAATAAGGCGATAAAATATAAGATCACTACCGGCTTTTTAAAAAGCATCACATGTGTAGCCCACGGACCGGCTTTTTCGTCCTCATTTAGTTCAACTTTAGGGAATTTCGACAGCAGCAGGATCACAAACATGAACAGGCAGATCACCGTAAACAGCCAATAAAGCGATATCCACAACAAATTATGCGGGACGATAGGCTGCAACACCGAGAAAATACCCGAATGATTGCCCTTGGCCAGGTTCAACACCAAATAGGAGTAGGCAAACGGGCTAACAAATGAAGCGCCGCCGAAAATGAGCTGTGCCAATACCGAAGTAAATGCATAGTTTTCTTCGCCGCCGGCGGTTCGCAACAATGGGTTAATAACCACCTGCAGCATGGCCATTCCGCAGCCTATTAAAAAAAGCGAAAGAATCGCCGTAAGGTAGTTGGGTTCGGCGGCCAAAAGTAAAGCGCCCAAAAACGCCACAACAAAGGCCGCAGTCATGATCACTTTCTCGTTATATTTTTGGACCAGCATGCTCGACGGGATGGACATTACACCGTAGGCAATGAAAAATGCAAACGGCAATACGCCTGACAACCCTGTGCTCAAATTAAAATCTTTGGTGAATTCAGGGTTTAGCGGCCCGATGATATTTGTTATAAACGAAATAACAAAAAACGTGAGCATGATCAATGCCACAATGTAATAGCTGCGTTTCATCTGTTGGTTTTAATGGCTGGTTAGTGATTGCCCTACATATTTAGAATAAATATGCTGCAATAACAAGTTTTCAAATTTTTTTAGAAAGTATGTCTCAAAAATTTGCAAAAAAACGAGGAAAAAATCGTCCAAAAATTGAGTCCTGTTTTAAGAAATTTTTAAAAAATTGTGATTTTAAGAATTTTTGGGTGACCTGAAAAACTCATTTTTGCGACCATTTGTGAATAAGTCGCTTGTTAATAAGTGCGAAAATTAGGGCATTTGTTTGGCGGTCGCACATGCATTCGGCATAAACATGGGGGAGAAAATTGTGCAAAACCTGTTAATAAAAACTAAAAAAAAAGCTTGACAAGGGTACCCCGGCGCACTATCTTAGAATCATCAAGAACGACGTACTTTGACAATCTCGCAGAGAAACTGAAAGTGAAAACGAGCGGACCTTCGGGCGAGCAACGAGCACGGAAAGCGAAAAACCAGAAGTGAAACGAGCAGACCTCCGGGTCGGCAAACGGACGCGGAAAGTTAAAAACCCAAAGTGAAACGAGCGAACCTCCGGGCGAGCAAACGAGCACCAAAAGTTAACTGAGCCAACGGACAAGATGCAACGAAAGTTGCGGAAAAAAAGGGAAGCAAATGAGATACCGGAATGGCTGCGATTTTTTACGGAGAAAAGCAGATACCAGCCGCTGAACTGAAAGGAATCAGTGCAACGAAAGGCGCATCAGAATAGCAGATCGGTCAATTTACACAAAACTTGGTGCCTGATGCACGGCTACGGTCGGGCAAAGGGTCAGGAAACGGAAGTCGAATCGCAAGAAGAGGCTTCCGTTTTCGCTTTTTAAGGGATTTTTTATAAATCTTCGGGTACATCTTTCCGAACGCCCTTAAAAAAGCTAATTTAGCATCAAATGAGCAAGGAAGGCAAAAGCAAGCTGAACGAGAAACCTAAAATATTTGTCTTAGATACTTCGGTGATCTTATACGATCATAATGCCTTCGAAAATTTCCAGGAACATGATGTAGCCATCCCCATCCAGGTGCTGGAGGAGCTGGACAATATGAAAAGCGGGAACGATACGCGCAACTTTGAAGCGCGCAGTTTTATCCGGCTGATGGATGATATTTCGCGCAGCAACCTCATTAACCGCTGGCGACCGCTGAATGGAGCTACCAAAGGTAATTTTAAGGTGATCATGGATACCAAAAGCATTGCTGCCAATGCTGAAGAAGTTTTTGGGTCGGATAAAGTGGACCACCGCATATTAAATGCCGCTTTGGCCCTGCAGGAGGAAAACCCGGACAAAAAGGTTGTTTTGGTTTCGAAAGACATTTGTTTGCGGCTGAAAGCGAAATCGCTGAGCCTGCATGCGGAGGATTATGAGACCGGCAAGGTAAAAAACATTGACAAACTGTACACCGGCGAAACGACTTTAAACAAAGTGCCGGAGAAGCTGATCAGCCGGCTTAACCGTGATGAAGCGGTATCGGCGGATAGTTTTGAAATGCAGCCGCATACCAGTAATCATTTTTATATTCTGAAAGGGAAAAAAGAATCGGTATCGGTGTTTTATAATTCGCAAAAGGATCATTTGGAGAAAGTTACCGAGCAGCCCATATTTAATATCTTCCCCAAAAACATGGAGCAGGCATTTGCCATTCACGCGCTGCTTCACCCGGATATTAAGCTTGTTTCGATACAAGGCAATGCCGGTACAGGTAAAACGCTGCTTGCGCTGGCCGGTGCGCTGGAGCAGCGTAAAAATTTCAGGCAGATATTTGTTACCCGGCCCATTGTGCCGCTGAGCAATAAAGATATTGGTTTTTTGCCCGGGGATGTAAAATCAAAGATTGACCCGTATATGGCGCCGATTTGGGATAACCTTAAATTTATTAAGGACCAGTTTGCCGATGATGAGAAAATGCAGGCCAAAATTGATGAGCTGGTCACTAATGATAAAATAACCATTACGCCGCTGGCTTTTATCCGGGGGCGTACGCTAAGCAAAATATTTTTTATTGTGGACGAGGCCCAGAACTTGACCCCCCACGAAGTAAAAACCATCATCTCCCGCGCCGGCGAAAACAGCAAGTTTGTGTTTACCGGGGATATTTACCAGATAGATACGCCTTATTTGGATGCGGAAAGTAACGGGTTAAGCTATTTGATAGATAAAGCTAAAGGGCACCCGCTGTATGCCCATATTACGCTGCAGAAGGGAGAGCGGAGTGAATTGGCGAATTTGGCGACGGAGTTGTTATAACCTTATTATGAAATATTTTCTACTTATTATTTTTCTTGCCCCGATGGCATCTTTGGCTCAAATACAGAGCGCTAATTCTCATTTGATTGCGTGGGGTATTCACGGAAAGGTAAAACAACTAACAGAGTATTACTACGAAAAAGATCAGGCCTATAAGGACAGGCACCCAACAGCTAAGGTTGTAAACAATTTTGATATTGCCGGCCGGGAATTGGAGGAGGTAAGAACTGACGATAAAAAAATCTATAAAACTGTTTACCATTATGCTAAGCAACGGGTTTATGACACAACCTATTTAAACGGTTCAGTGTCACAGACGGAATTGGAAATCTTAGATTCAACCGGGCGCCTAAGTGAGTGGGATTTTGAAATCAATAGTCCTGAAATGCCTCCCGGGTTTCGCAGTTTCAATTCCAAAACTACTTTCAAATATGATCAAATGGGCCGGCAAATCGAAATTGATGATTACGATGAGGGCAAGGTTATCTCAAAACAAACGTTTCTATACAATAATAAAAATCAAGCGTCAGAAGAAGACTATATAAGCTATCGTTCAAGCGGAACAAAAACCAGAAAAATCGTTAATTCATACAACTCATCCGGTTTAAAGATAAAACAGATTGAATACGAATCAGGAAGGCTAAACGCTGAAGGCGCAATTTCATACGATAATTTTGACAAAAATGGAAATTGGCTATTGTCAACTGCATACGACCAATATCATTCGGACCCAATTTATAAAGACACTATGTCCAAATCAATAACAGTTCGCGAGATTAGTTATTTTAAGTAACAAGGCTGTTTTATCACTCGCCACCCAAAATATTCCCCGTCACCCTTGCAATATCCACACTGATCTTATTAATAAAGCCCAACTGCTCCTTTAATAAAACCTCATCCTGCTGATTGGCTTTGGCCGAAGTAGCGCCAACAACCTGCTTTATATTTCCGGTTTGAACCACGGTCCCGCCCAGTTTTTCACTGCTGTCATTCAGCACCGCCAGGCTTCTTTTTACCAGTTTAAGATTTTCGGATTCATCAGCCATGGGCGCCTTTAAAAGTAGAGAAGAAGCAATTGTGGCGATATACGAGGACAAAATATGGTTGAGCACCACAAATTTGTGGATATCCTTAACCTTTTTTTGTTTGCTTTTTGGCTCGGAGGTCATCCGCTCAAAGGCGGCGGAAAGGTTGGCGGATTTTACATAAACTTCTTTTCGCGCCAGCTTATAGTCAATGGTGCCCACCGGGATGCCGGCAATGGTTTCGGCAACTTTGGCCAGGTAGATGAGATTGGCCTGTATCACGTCTTTTAAACTATCCTGTATCTGGTCGTACTCCCAGCTGGGGAACAGCAAATAACTGGCCACCAGCGCAATCGACGAACCGATCAGGGTATCAACTATCCGTTCTTTAACCACCAGGCCCACACCCAGGAATTTAAACAGGATGAGCACATAGGGCGTCATAAATAACACCGCGATCACGTAGTTTAACCTTAAAAAGCTGTACGTGCCAATCATCAGCGCGATCAGCAATATAAACTGAGTGTCTTTTGAGGGAATAAACTTCAGGATACCGATACCGATAATGCCGCCGATGAGCGTTCCGATCAATCGCTGGTAATTACGCTGTTTGGACAGGCTGAAGCCGGGTTTTAAGATGACGACGATGGTGAGCAATATCCAGTAGCTATGATGGCCTATGGCCACTGTTTTACCTAAAATAAACCCGACCAAGCATACCAGCGAAACCCTTAAGGCATGCTTGAACCCGGATGAGGAAAATGAAAAATTATCAAAAAAGATGTGCGGGGCGTAATCCTGGTGCGTTACAAAGCGCGAGAACTCGTCGGTATACACGCCGTCGACTAAAGTGCCGGCATATTTTGAATTATAGTACCTGTAAAGGCTTTTGATCCGGTCGTTCAGGTCGCGCAGGTTTACAAGAATTTTTTTCAGGGCAATATTGCTTATGCCGCTTTCATTTTTACCGATGTCGTCAACCCGTGTTTTTATCTGCTCCAGCTCGGTGATAAAATCGCCTTTGAATTTCCTGCGCGTGTTGGTTAATACAATATACGCAATATTGTCCACCTCGTCGGCCATATGCTGCAGCAGCATACCGATTTCGCTTAACACGCCTGTATCGCCAAATTTTTTGCGGATCTCGCCATAATCATAATGCGTGGCCATGATCTGCTCAAACATATCCACCAGGTCAACGAATGTGAGCATCAATATGCGGCTGGCACTGGTTGATTCCTTTACCATTACGCGGCTTTTAAACAGCATTTCGCGCACAACATCCTGGTGCTGGCTCACTTTTATCTGCTGCGACACCAGCTTGCGGTAGTTTTCGTCGATATCGGTTTCCGGCAGGTAAAAGGCGGCTTTTATCCGTAAAAAATCAGCAATATCGGTAATGTTTTCGCCGAGCGCCTGCTGTGCCGCCCGATAAGGCCTGATGCCAAAAAATAACAAACTGAACAGCAGGTACCAAACCCCTCCTGCAAGGATGATGGCGCTGTAACCGAGCACTTCGTTGGGTTTGGCGGCTTTATCGATCATAAAGATCATGATCATGAGCGACGATGTGCCTACCGAGGATGCCCGCGTACCATAAACTGTAAAAAGCGAAAACAGGAAGGAAAACAAGGTAATCTCAATCCCCAATGTATAAACATTCAGCCTTGCGAAGCCGGTTAAAGCCGCTACCACGAACAGGAACCCATTCCCGACAGCCATCGCATTCCTTTTGTGCGATAGCGGGCCGGGGCTGTCGATGGTGCAAATGCACAATGCCCCAAGCGATAAAGTAAGGCCGATATCAAAATGATGTAAAAAACTACCAAAAAGGGATGGCAAAAGTATACCCGCTGCCATGCGCAGCCCATCCGAAAAATACTGGCTGTAAAAAAAGGTTTTTATTTCGCGGGTATTGATTTTCATCAGGTTGACGTTTTTCTGAATTGCAAAACGGTGGCTTGGCTGTTTTTTATTTGGTTAATAAATCGCCAGTTTCCGGCTCCGTTTCGTTATTGATTTTTTTTGACCTTAAATCAGCGGGCAAATTTACAAAAATTAAATATTATGACTGTTTTTTAGTAATTATTGCATTATTATTATCAAACCTTTATAAATTACTCATTTTTATTTAATTTTATCGGGCAAATGCTAAAATTCATATACGGGTAACGTTAAGTTTTGAATTTTGCAAAGGCCCCCTTTTTGCAGGTAAACCAATTATACCAAAATAGAAATTAAATACAACATCAGCCGATATGCCCTTAAACTTGAAACTCAGCCAGAGAGAAACAGCTTTCAATAACGAAGTTGTGATGCGTTTTGAGTTATACAACAGCCTGTTTCAAACCCTGCCGTTTTACCAGGTAAAGGATACCGGCATTTTGCTGCCATTTTTTAGCTCGCATTGCGAAAAAGGCGCCAATAAATTGATTTCGCCAACGGCTATTATCGAATCATTTTTCAAAAAATACGTTCCGGATATCGATCACCGCGAACAGATCAACCGCATGTTCCGCTTTATCCAGTATATCGAGCGGCAGGTGGTTTTGTTTGATGCGATCGAAGATTCATCATTTAACAAAATCGGCCGTGCCGACGACAGCGGTACCCTGCAGGTGCTTTTACAGCAGGCGGCGGTAAGCGAAGATGCGAGGAAAGAGATCAGCCAAAAGCTGAATGATTTTTCGTTACGCCTGGTGCTGACTGCGCATCCGACCCAGTTTTACCCGGGTACCATCCTGGGTATTATGACCGACCTGATAGAGGCCCTAAAAACCAACGATATCAATACCATCGATGTATTGCTACAGCAATTAGGTAAAACGCCATTTTTTAATAAAACATCGCCCACGCCGGTTGATGAAGCCATCAGCCTGGCCTGGTTCCTCGAAAATATATTTTACCATGCGGTAGCCGGCATACAATCGCGGCTGGATGAAGAGTTTGATACCAATTCGGCACGCCATACGCAGTTGCTGGAGATGGGTTTCTGGCCCGGCGGCGACCGCGACGGCAACCCGAACGTAACCACCGAAACCACCAAAGCCGTAGCGGCCTTTTTGCGGCAAAGGGTGTTCCGCTGCTATTACCGCGATTTCAGGGTGCTGAAACGCCGTGTTACCTTCAGGGGCGTGGAGCAGGCAATGGCCAAGCTGGATAAGCTGATCTACGGCAATGCCAATTTCAACCTGGATCACCGCAACCTGCAGCCCGAGTTGCTGGAATTGCTTCACTCCATCCGCCATGTGCTGGTTGCCGACCATGACAGCTTGTTTGTATCACTGGTGGATGACATGATCCGCAAAGTGAGCCTGTTTGGCTGCTATTTCGCAACCCTCGATATCCGCCAGGACAGCCGCGTTTTGCGCAAAGTGTTTAACTATTGCACAGCGCAGGAAACGATTAACGGCAGTATTCCTAAAGGTTACGATAAACTATCCGAAGTGGATAAAATTATGTCGCTAACGTTTAATGAAGCCGATGTGACCTGCCCGAACGATGAAGATAAGCTGACCTGCGATACGCTGAACACCATCCGGCTGATGAAGGAAATACAACACGCCAATGGCGAAAAAGCCTGCCAGCGCTTTATCATCAGCAACTGCCAGCAGGCATCAGATATTTTGCAGCTTATCGACCTGTTTTTGTGGAGCGGCTGGAAAAAGGACAGCCTGAGCGTGGATTTTATGCCTTTGTTTGAAACGGTTAACGACCTGAAAAGCGCGGCGCAGGTTATGGAGAGCTTGTACACGCATCCGTTTTATAAGGAACATCTTGCCAGTCGCGGAAACCTGCAAAGCATTATGCTCGGCTTCTCGGACAGTACGAAGGATGGCGGCTACCTGATGGCCAACTGGTCTATTTACAAAGCAAAAGTGGAACTAACCACTATGGCCCGAAAATATGGTATAGACCTGGCATTTTTTGACGGCAGGGGAGGCCCTCCGGCACGCGGGGGCGGCAAGACGCATCGCTTTTATGCTTCGATGGGCGACGAGATCGCGAATAAACATATCCAGCTCACCATACAGGGGCAAACCGTGAGCTCGCAATATGGTTCGGTGGAGACTGCCAGGTTTAATATGGAGCAGCTGATCAATGCAGGTGTTGTTTCATCATTGAACCCCAATCCCAATGATTTGCTCACCCCGCAGCATAAAGAACTGATCTCGGCCATGGCCGAAGAAAGTTACCAGCGCTTCCTTGAATTGCGGCAGCATCCGCTGTTTGTGGAGTACCTGGAAAAATTTAGCCCCTTGAAATTACTGTCGCATATTAATATCAGCAGCCGGCCAACCAAACGTAATTCTGATGCGTCGCTGAAGCTGGAAGACCTGCGCGCCATCAGCTTTGTAACCTCCTGGAGCCAGCTGAAACAAAGCATACCCGGTTTTTATGGTGTAGGAACGGCGTTAAATAAGATGAAGGAAGCGGGGAGTTGGGATGAGGTGAAAAGCCTGTACCATTCGTCCGGATTTTTCAAGACGATGGTAGATA
>Ga0302185_10001005_pt1 | contig 20540 bp, 30 predicted proteins | sample II_Bog_E1_1_FD_200231 | JGI IMG/M metagenome (GOLD analysis project Ga0302185, IMG submission 200231) | Peat permafrost microbial communities from Stordalen Mire near Abisko, Sweden - II_Bog_E1_2 | ecosystem: Environmental > Terrestrial > Soil > Wetlands > Peat | place: Sweden: Abisko... | reverse complement strand
ATTAAGAAGATCTTGAGAGTCTGTTGATGTATTTATACCAACAAGATCTGCCGTTCTGATAACTGCTTGAGTAAAAGTTAACATTAGAGTGGAATCACCGTTATTGTTCTATTAGCCCAGGTTCCTGTATTCCCTGATACTCTATACTGCATTTTGAATATTGTTGCACCAGCAGTAAGGCCTGTGAGAAGTGTGGCCCATGAACCTTGGAAAGCAGGCCCACCTGTTGTGTAAGCGACATATTGAATAGCTTGAGTATCAGAAGCACTGACGACAGTAGTACCACCTTGAGTGGCTACGAAAGAGGTTAGTGTGGATGAGCCAGCAGCATTAGCCGTAGACTGAGCAGTAAGTATAACTAATGCTAATCCATTTGCACCTATAGTGACTGTTACTGAGGGACCTGCTGTCGCTAGAATATCTCCGTAAGTCTGAGTAGCTGATGCTTGAGAAGTTGCTACTGTAGCCGATGCTGCACCTGTAGCTAACTTAGAGGGAGTCACTGAAGCAGCTGCTAGAGCACTAGTCCCTACTGCATTAGAAGCTAAAGCAGCACTACCGATAGTTCCACTTGTGACTGATATTCCGTAAATAGTACCTGAGTTGGCTGTAGTATAACCAGTAATAGTATCTGAGCTAAGAGTAGCATTAGTGATAGTAGGAGAATTTATTGTAGGACTAGTTAAAGTCTTGTTCGTCAAGGTCTGGGATGATGTAAGTTGTACAACACTAGAAGGGAAAGTAGGGGTACCACCTATAACGTAAGTACCAGCTACAGTGCCACTAAGAGTAGGGCTAGAAATCGTAGGAGAAGTTAAGGTCTTATTGGTAAGCGTTTGTGAATCTGTTAGCCCTACAGGTGCAGAGCCTAACCCCAAGAAAGTATTACGATTGATCGCCTGTGTAGCTGTTAGCGAGTTAGTATAGATTGGAATGTAGTCATTTACAGGGTCAATTGTAGAAGCAGCTGGAAGAGGTGATGTTACCGTACCTGAAGCTGTACCACCAATTGTATAACCTAATGTAGGAGTACTCATACGCCTGTACCTACCCAAAGAGAAGCATGTTTACTAGTTGATTGTATGGGAGTAGTAAGCAGAGGTAGCAGGAAGCCATTTATGATTATAGGTAGTGAAGATATATTCTCTAAAATATCTAAATTGCCTATGTTACTTACGTAACCTTCACCACTAGGATTGATCCACTGACTTGGACTCTTCGTTGTAAAATTTACCATGAACTCTCCTAATCTACTAGTTGAAATATAAAGGATACTATTGGTGTGGCAGCCGAACCCTTGACGTAGATATTGCCTTGTCTTGCGATCTCAAATGTCTGTGCAGTTTTAGGCAATAGAGTAAAATATGTACCCATTCCTACTAGCTCACTGACTAAGACATTGTTTGTACTATCTAAGTTAGAAAAGGTTACAGCTATCGCACTACTAGGAACTACTATTGTAGTCACTCCTGTGCTAAGTGTCAGTGGTGAAGTGTTAGGTGATGCTGCAATATCAGTGGTTATAAAGCCACTAGCTACTCCTTGAATTGCTACTCTATTAGCATCTACCACCTGACCACCAAGATTATCTTCTGGTCCTGGGGTGACTGGTGCTGGTTTATGTGTGTAAGTTGGTGCTGCCATATATTCCTTTGAAATTAAAAGACCCCACAAGAGTGGGGCTAGTTGCCTAATGTTGTTAATTATACCACTAATCTGTTAATAAATAAACTAAATACCTACACCCATCATCATGAAGTTGTCGGAAGTATTTGCTGCTACGGTTGCTTGTTGTATTCCAAATACTGCACTAATAGAGGCTCTTGATGTTGTCCAGTTTGAAGTTGCCGTAACACTACTCTGAGTAGATGAAGCTATGTAATATTGAACTCCACAATTAGAGGCACTGCTCTGAACTAAAGTTGTAGCGTTAGCTCCTACTGTTCCAGCTGTCCAACCACCACTAGTATTAGGTAGACCAGTTACTTGGACTATCATGTCATTGGCGTTTGTAGTTGATACGGCAGTTACGGCATTAGTAAGAGTTGAGCCTGACTTGCCAAGAGAAGCAGGAAGTGAAACGTTAGAATCATGAGGAGTAGTAGTATTAGCTCCACTTACTCCAAAAACAATCATTGTAGCTGGTTCTTCCCCTGCTACTCCAAGAGTTGCTACAATAGATTGAGAGCTTAAAGGAGATGCAGCTGTTGTCCAGTAGACCATTACGGCACAGGTAGAAGATTGAGCTTTAACAAAATATTGTGTCCAACCAGTTAATCCACCACTAAAAGTAGCACCTGCTGCACCTGCATTAGCTGTAGAGATAACAGCATAGATTACATCATTAGATTGTGTTGTCGTTAGAGTAGTAGTAATAACTAGAGCAACATTATTAGCTGTATTTGACCCGTCTAGTGCTATTGCCATTTAAATATACTCTATATTTATCACCAACTTATTAGCATTCGTAACTACAGTTGTATCCGCATTAGTAGCAAGTAAGGTAGTGGCAAGGGCTATCCCTGTTGTGTATGGTGAACCTAGTGTCTTATTTATAACAATACCACCACCTGGAGGGACATAGTAGGTTGCTACAACCGTGTCTGTTCCCACTGTAGGAGCTGAGGCTTTGTTGTAGAATTTAAGGTAGTAACCCACTGTGTCTGAGTTAGTGGCTTCAATGTTATATATGTTTCCTGCACTAGCCTTTACAGAGGTTGCATTGGTTGAGGCTGCTGCTATGACCTGAGACTTAAGAAGCCCGTTGTTATTTACTACAGGAGTGAGAGAAGTTACGAGTACACCTGTAGTTGCACCTGAAGAGCCAGCACCCCCTACGGTTCTTAATCTATCATCTGTACTACCGTTATAGCCCATAGGCAAAACTCCTAGAATTGAAGCTGCTAATCCATCTGCATCAGCTACTCTAAGACCAGTTAAGTTACCAGAAGCGTTGTTAACAGCCATATAGAACGCATTAGTAGGTACACTTCCGCCCGTGGCATTACCACCACCTACGTTTCCAGATATGCCCATAGACGCAGGAGGAGTTGGTTGTGTTTTAAATACAATAAATCCTGCAGCTGTTCCAGAACTATACGCACCAGTAAAGTTAAGTCTAAAATACCTACCCGCAAGGTTTCCTTGAAATAGTCCTGTTGTTGTAAATGTAGCTGAACCCTGTGTTGTACCACCTGATGCCTGAACTAATACTTGGTTAAACCAGTTAGTGCCATCATGTGATGACTGAGCTGTAATTGTGGGTGAAGTACCAGTATATTGTGAGGTTATTTGGACACTTACACTCATATAGTTGCCTACATCGTATGTTGTGCCAGCCTGTACAGCAGTAACAGAAAAAGTATTTGTCTGCATTGATGGTGCGATTAACTGGGAGTTACCAAAGTTTGTAGATGTAGCAGATTGAGAGAGTACGTTGGCTACATTAGTACCATCAGTAAGTTTAGTTTGTTGTGTGCCGTTTGTTTGATTAGCTGAAGTTGCTGAGTTACCTGTGTTGGTAGCGATAGTAGCGAGGTTTCCGCCTGTTTCTAATGCTAGTGCTGAGGTATTTAAGTTAGTACCTGCATTAGCTGTAACTGTTCCACTTATAGGCTGAGTTACTCCTGAGCCGTCTACCTTAACGGCTGTGGAGTTAGTTGCTGTATTAGCTAGAGAAACCTGTATGGGAGTAGAAGCTGTACCTATTTCTGTGCCTGATGCATTTCTTAGGTTAGTATGTAGCCCTCTATTAGTAGTTGATCGGATAGTACCTTGTTGACCTGAAGTCAGAGTAGCAACTGAGTCATTGAAAACACCAGCTATAGGGCCAGTAGTTGAAGTCCCTGCGGTAAAAGCTGATTCATCAGTAGTAGAACCAACAGAAATTGTACCAGTAATAGGTAGTGGATTAGCTGTAGAAACAGCCGTAACAATCCCCGAACCATTAGTAAATACTTCTTGTGTTCCGATAGGATGAGTTACAGCAGCAGCACCATCAGTATACTGAGTACCACCACCTCCACCAGATGAAGATACCTGTAATTGGCCTGTTGAGGGGTTAACTTCTAAGGGAACTGGAGTAATGCCATCTACTGTGGATACGCCTAAAGCAACAGGCCGTCTATCGGCATCTGTTGGAGCTGAGTATGGAGAACCACTTCTATTAGACAATTTAAAAACCCTTTCTTACAGGGCTGTATGCCTAAATTATAACTATATTATAACACGAACAGATCACATATATAAGCGTTCTGCACTATTTAGCCTGCGTTCTCTTCTGGCAAGATCTTCTTTCTGTATTCTAATAGCATTCTCGCGTGCTATAATACTTTCTTCCTTGCCCCTTAAGATACTGAATTTATTGTCAGTCTCTTCTGTTATAGCTTGTAACTTAAGTTTAGCGTTGCCTATCTTATCTTGGATCTCTCTAAGTTTACTGCTGGCTTCTTCTTGTTCTGCCTTATTGGCTTCTTGAACTGCACCTAAGTTTATAGCTTCGTTGGAGATTGTACGTCCTAATTGCTCTAGGATCTGTTTCGAGTCATATATATTGTTCTCAACTTCTTGTTTGGACTCAGCTAGTTCTTCTATCTGGTAACGAATGATCTTTAACTCTTCATTGCCACGCTCTACAGCGGTGTTTATAAGTTCTTCTTGTTCGCCTAGATAGTCCTTACGCCCACTAACTTCAATGTCAAATTGGCGCTTCTGAGCCTTGTAGAGGCTCTCTGCCTGGTTTTTCTCATTAACAGCTAGTTCTAGTTGTTTCTTAACTCTAGCTATGTCCTTAAGGATTCTAGGTTTCTCTAAACCCAACGCACGTAAGTCATCTGAAAGAATCTTTAGCTTAGTCTCAGCTTTGGGTACTTCCGCTTTAAGACTAGCTAGCTGTCTCTCAGCAGCCTTGATATGTTCACGAAGAACCTTTAACTCAAGCTGTTTGTTCGCTAAGGTGCTGTTTAAGCTTTCGCTCGGTAGCTGTTCCACTTGGCTTTACTTCCTTTACGTGAGGAGCTGTTGGCTCTGCCTCATCTTCTTCCACCTCGAAGTGACTAAAGTTAGGAGTTTCTTTCCCAATAAGGATCTTATCAATCCACTCATCTTGTAACAGAGGGTCTGAGAAATTGAAAGAACGTGCCACACCTGGGGCTACTTCACCCTTAGATGTAACTTTTTTAGCTACCACTTGCTTATAGAGTGTCTCTATCATTAGATAAGCATTCTCCCCAAGAAGAACTTCTGACTCACCTGGGTTAAGAAGGTAGACTTCTACATCACCACGAGTAGTAATTTTCATAGGATCGGCGGTGAATGTTACGTTCTCTGCTGTAGCTGGCATATACTGCCATCGTACTGGTTCGCTGTCACAATTGATTACTCTCACGTAGTCGTGAGCTGCGAACTTATCCATTAATTTTTCTCTAAACGACTTTAGGTTGTTAGCTTGTGTAACACCATATGTCTTAACTTGTTGTGGGGTTAGTTTGGGCATCTACGGCCTTATCACCTTTCTGCTCTTCTGGTTTAGTTTCTATCCAACGTCCTATAAGTCCTTGTACTGCACGAAATTCACCTTCTAATCTCTTGGCTTCATCTGTTACTTCTGAGTATCTCTTTTGAATTTCTGGGAGTAAAGTCTCCAGGTCGATCTTATTCATTTATATATTATACCATTAATATGCTGTACTGCCAATGTGGCCTATCTTAATGGTAGGATCACACCAGACCTCTAGTCCAGCCTTATTAGCCTTAATACAAAAATCTACATCTTCCGTGGTATGATTGCCCTCCTTATCCTCCCACTCAACAAAGTAAGGCTTCTTCAACTTCTTAAAGACTTCTAAGTTTATTAACATGAAGCCTGTAGGAGCTGCGTAACACTGGAATATGCCACCCTTTGGGAGTTCTGTCAGGCTGACAATTTCGTCATTGACCATCATCTTAACTGTTGAACCCGAACCGCTAACTGACTTAGGGTCTCTGCGAATGTTATAGTTTCCTGCCACTATATCTTTATCTGCATGTTGGAGAAGAGTCCACATAGCATCATTGTCGAACATCATATCTGCATCTAGGAACATAAGATGAGTAGCCTCTGCATTGATAGCTTCTTCTACTAATTTATTCCTATTAAATGCAACATACCCACCTATTTGGGCGAGTATGTTTACGGCTAGGTCGTGTGTACCTAGATTATAGATGTTGGCAATTAAAGACATCATAGTCTCTGTGCGAATTGTTCCCCCTGAGCAAATGCCTACTACTAATTTCATTAGGCATATTATCTCACTATACTAGAATATTGTCAAATAAACAGGGGTGAGGAGTCCTGCTGTAGCTATAGAGTGTTCCAGAATATTACCAACTATTTGTTTGTCTGCATCTGAGGTAGCATTTGTAAGTTGGATTCTACCTGCCGTGGCTGTAGACAACACACAGGTTAACCCTCTATACAAGATACCTGCACCATCGTTCAACAGCATACATCGTCCTTCTGATTGAATCCATCCGTATTGGTTGGCATTTAAAGGAAGCGAAGTTGCACCCACGATTTTGGGGTTATCTGCTGATGAGCCTAGTGAGACTTGAGAAGTTAATAGTGACCACTGGTTAGGAGATACATTCACCTTGGAGGTTGTATCTAATGCTACTACAAGAGGCTCTACTAGCGCTATTTGAACTACACCTGTAGTGGAACTCTGGTAAGAATTACCTTTAATCTTATAACTAACACCTGCACCAGTTCCAGAAAGAGTATCGAGATTACCTTCCGAGAACTGGTCCATAGTCGTTGCTGTGCCTGCAAGAGTTAAGTTCACTACTGTAGATCCAATAGGAGCTGCTGCACTGACGGATAAACTTAAAAAGTTAGCGCCTGTGGCTGGCGAAGATAAGACTGTACCAGAAGGCACGTTAGATGCACCTATCTGGCAATAACGGAACAATCTATCATCTGCTGTCTGGCCAATAGCTCCGAAAGAGTCTTGCTTGTCTGCTGTTGTGACTCGAAGATCTGTGCTGGTAAGCTGTCGTACTTCTTGCTGCATATTAAGCTACTCTTGAGAATACGTAAGCGGTTGCTGAGGAGAACATTAACTGGAAGGTACCGATACCTGTTACACCTGAAGGAATTGTTAAGAGTCCTGCCCCTGCACTTGAGCCTGCTACGGCTGCTGCTGATAAGATACCATTAACTGCTACTGCTACTGTTACCGTGTTCGCACCTGCTGTGTTATCGATAGTTAGATCAAATATCGTACCTTGAACTGCTCCAAGAGCTGTTCCTAAGAGTGTTCCTGTTGGTAGGGTCATTGTAACGGCTGATGCTGAAGTAGAAGTTATGTATCCACTAGCAACCTGTGCTGCTGTTAATGTAGCTGTCGCGTTAACTGCTACTGGAGTTGAAGTGAATATAGGTGCGTTGATCTTGTTGTTTGCACCAATACCATTGGCTGAAGTGATAGTACCGTTAACCCATAAGTTCCCAGTACCACCATTAATGCCGATGTTTACGTTTTTGTTTGTATTAAGTCCATCTTGGCGAATAACTTCGATGTACTTCTCTACTAATCTGTTTCTATTTCCTAGTGTTGCGCTCATATCACAACCCCTTTCTTTATGCCGAAATTAGGCTTAGTTTATGTTTAAGAATGCTGATAGTCCTGCACCACCTGTTGATTGTGTTGCTTTTGACCAACCTACTGCTGGCTTAGTCTGAGCTACTGATAGACCTACATAACCTGCTGTGGTAGTAGATGGTCCTATAGTGTTACCAATAACCACTGAGCTTGCATCGGCTGTAAGTACTGCTTCACCTTTAGTCTGTACCCAACCGTAGTTAGTAACTGATGCTGTGTTAACAACGTTGTTAACTGTTGCACCGATAGGAACGTTTACTGTAGTGGTAGACTGAAGTGTTGAGTAAGGGGAAATCCACAAGTTGACTGTATCTGTACCTGGTACTAGAGCTGCTGTATTTCGTAATGGTTCCTCTGGGTATAGGTATATGGTTGTATAACCGTTAGTAGCTGTAGATGCTGAGTTGCCTTTAATCTTATAAGTGATTGGACCACCTGACCAGATTACATCCATGAATCCTTCTGCGAATTGATCTTGTGTGTAACTTGTACCACCACCAGTTACTACTAATTGTGTAGAACCTGCGGTTAGGTTAGCTGTAGTCTGACCTGCTCCTGTTACTGATGTTGCAGTAATAACCATACCTTGTGAGTTTGTAGCATTTCCTTGAGCTGCTGTAGCTGCCTGTAGAAGTAGTCCTGGAGCAAGTGTAGTTGTGCCACCGAAGGAAGCATAACGGAACTCTCGTCCATCGCCAGTCAAACCAACAGTACCATACGAAGTTTGTTTCGTAGTAGTTAGTACGCTTAGATCACTGTTTGTTAAATATACTGGGCCGTTTTGCATTTATAATCTCCTAGTTCGATGTTATGCTAATTAATTTACCGTCCCTACGTGGTTGCCTGTGAATCAGGTTGCCCATTAAGAGCAAGAGGCCAACTTCACCATATTGGTTGATTGGAGACATTAGCTCTCGGAACTGCCATGCGCTTGGGAATGGTACGTCTTTGTAGAATCCTTCTGTAACTTCAACTGTTGAACCAATTTGGTTTAGTTGATTGTCCACTAGTCGTTTGAAGACCAGGTAGTTTTGGTTAATCCAGAAGAAGGTTTGTGCTGTGGCTAGGTCATCAGCTACTAGAGGTCGTCCTCTATAGCTTATTGCGTTGAAACCACCGAATGCAGACAATCTCTTGTCACCTGCTGGAACTGCTGTTCCTGCTGGTAGGCCACCGTCAACTCGGTCGTAACCGCGAGACTGTAGAGTTTCATATCTAGCACTTACCATAGGTTGTAGTAAACCTTCGATGTATGTCCAGATAGCTTTAGTAGTAAGACCTAGAGTAGGACTTTCAGAAGTAGAACCAGCTGCACTTACGTTATCGAACTCACTTGATAGGTAGTCTAAAGTGATGATTCCGTTAGTTACAGTTGTTACGTCTGCGTTTACGAATGAGTTAGTGCTTCGTGTAAGACCAGCGTATGAGCTAGTGTTTGTACCGTTGTCTACGATCAAACCTAAACCATCAAAGTCTTTTCCGTTGCCTAGTCCATAGAAGATTGATCCTATAGATACTGCTGCGGAAATCTTAGCTTCATCCATTCTTGTAGCTAGTAAGCGAATAACTTGTTTTTCGTTATTAGCGTTTACTGCTCGTTCTATACCAGGAACAACAACTGATTGTTCGTAGGCTGCTACATACCAAGTCATTAGACGAGTGTTATTTGTAGCTGCTGTTGGGAATGTGTCCATTCCTGAGAAGCTTCCACCAGTTGTGGAGTTGGCCGTTTCAATCGGCTGTACTTCGTAAATACCGCGCCATGTGCCAGGTTTCGTAAGCACCATTGCAGTGAATACATTAGAGTTATTAATTTGGTCAACAATAGTAGGAAGAATCTCCTGATAGGTGATGTCTACTACTCTGTCGGTGAAAATCATTCCAGCCATTTAGTTGTTATTCCTTTCTTAGAATATAAAAAAACCCTCCGAAGGGGAGGGCTTATTTGTGCCTGATGTGTATATTATACAACACTATAGGTAATAATTACAACTATTTCGATTTGACAGTTGCAATCTTTTGTTTTAGTTCCCAGTCCATCTCTAGTTTATCTATCATGGCTAAGGCTTCTTTGTAAGTGGCTGGATGGATTTTACTTGCCATCTCTTTAGAGAGTTTCTCACCCTCTTCTTCGGTCAGAAGACCTACCCTTGTAAATATTGCTAATGCTGTGTTTGTATAGTTATACACCTTTGGGAATCCAATCTATTGTTAAATTTACCATTCGTTTTCTATTCGTTCAACTATTGAATCAAGGGTTGCACCCTGACGCACAGTTGGCTTACGTGCATTAGACTGTGCTTCTGTGCCAGTATTACCACCTACACGACCAGCCTTGTTTTGTCTTTCGTTGTCTTCTCGTGTTTGACGTTGTGTCTGAGTATTAGTCTCCTGAGTTTTAGGCATCATCTCGTAAGCTTCTTCAAAACCAATATGTTTGTATGCACTACCTTTATTGTAACGGTCTAAGTATTGTGTGTTCTTTTCGTTCATAAAATCCAAAACTTCTTGAACTTGTTTAGTTGCAGGATCATCAGCAAACTTAGGATCGCTAGGATCTAAGAGTTTGGGAAGTTTATCCTCGGTCTGTAGTTTGGTAAGGTCTTCATTGATAGCTGCATTCTCACGAGTCTCAAAGTCATTGACCTGTGTCTGTTGCTGTTCCTGCCTATAGTCATTCTGGAGTTGAGAAGCCTTATTTTCCTGGGCAGTTAGGGCATTCATGAAGGCTAGCTCGTCACGCTTAGTTGCGAATTGTACATCATCTGGTAACTGCGTGTAAGATTTAACATTTACTTCCTGGACATTGCCGTCCTTATCCATAATCCTCGTAGTAATATCAGGAAGATTATCTACTATATATTTAGCTTCGGGATCTAAGGTAGCTGGAGGAGTTGCTGGCTCATCCGCAGGAGGCGTTTCTTCTTTAGCAATTTGATTTGCTGTAAAACGTTCTGCGCTATCGTCAACAACAGGCTCACTAGTATCAGGAGTAGGAGGAGTAGACTCATCCCCAGTAGGAACAGGGGTATCAGAAGCTGGATCAGGAGTTGGTGAAGTAGGTATATTATCATTTGTTTGTGTTGGTTCGGACAATGGCGTGTCGTCACTATCTCCGAGTATATCGTTAAGTTTTAAATCTAGTGGGTTCAAATGACCTCCTGTCATATTCCCCCTTATTGTTGCTGTTATTATACTATATTTCTATATAGATGGCAAATTGTCGGGTCTACCAGAAGGCTGCATAGTAGGGTTCTGAGGATTTTGTAATTGTCCCATAGGTGCACTAGGCGCTGGAGGTGGTGGAGTCATACCTGGAGGACCTTGGGGCGGTTGAGCTGGGGGTTGACCTGGTTGTCCAGGAGGTTGTTGACCTGGCATTGGCATAGGGGGTTGCGGTGGCTGAGGAGGCTGAATAGGCACTTTAGGATTAAGCAGTTCAGGACTCATAGAACTCATCATATCTAGACTGGTTCTTAACTCTAGACCTTGTAGCTCTTTGTCTATTAAGTCCAAGAAGGCTTTCTGGTTCTTAACGTCACCATTCATAAACTCGTCCGTAAGCATTTGCTTCCTGTGAGAAAGAACGTGTTCCTTGGAAGCGTCTTCTGCTGGTTCGACTTTCTTACCAGCCATAACTTCCATAAATTCTACGTAAGCTTTGGTTTCAGCATCTTCATCTTCAACATCACGTGCAAGCGCCTGGGGATTAGTTTTCCATTTGAACCAAGCATCGTAACGTTTCTGTGCCCTGTCCATATGCAGATCTCGGTATAAGTTATAAGGGTCTATCATCTGCATTTTAGCCAGCTGAAGAGCCACTGCTTCTTGCCTACTCTTATCAAACGGCAGTGTTGTACCACTCTTTACGCTAACTTGCATACCCTTTTTAATCAAATCTCTGTGTAAGGTTATATAGTCGAAGTCACCATCACCACCATTATAAACAAAAAAATGTTTCTCGGTGTACCAAACAAGCATCATCTGAACTAGCATATTAAAGTACTTATACATGAAGGCATCTATAGCACGAACGATAAGATCCTGTCGTCCTGTGGCCTGGTTCTTCATCATCAAGGTCTCGCCAAGCGTCTTATTAGAACTACCGCCAGTATCATTACCTGTCATTTGTGGAGGAGTACCCATTAAGTTATGGATAGTCTGGCGAGCATCTAGTTTGTCGTCTATTACGTAAGAAGGGAGATCTCGGCCTGGGACATTGTAAATTAAAGAATTAACTGGTTGTCCTGCTGTCTTGATAATGAGTTTCTGATTAGGATCGCCTGTAAGGTTCTGGGCATCATCTTTAGTAAGACCTGAGTCAGTAGAGATTACTAGGATTCCATTAGCCTTATCAGCACTTTCCATAATCTGACGACCACGCTTATTAAGAATATTTTGGATGTTGGCAGCTTGTTCAACAGGTGTGGTGAAGTCTATCCAGTGAGAGCCATCGTTCACGTAATTAAGAGGAATGAAAGGTTTCTTTGGAGTGTCTAGGAAATTGAAGTGATTATATAACCAGTTAGGATTTTTCATCTTATCTAAGACGATGTGATCCATTAACCATATAACAGCTTCTTCAGCTTCGCCATTATCATAATGAGTAAACCATACCTCACGTACAGTTACTATGTCAGTCATCCTGGCTGTAGCGTCTTTGCCAAAGCCTAGGTCTTTATAAATCTCTTCCTTTTTGTCAGGGAATCTTGCTACTAATTCTTCTACGGAGAATTTTAAGGTATGTGAGATGAAAGCAGGATTACCGTCTTGGACTGCGTTCTTATCTATGACTACCATTTCAGGATCTATGATTTCAGGTATTATCTCACCATGCTCACCGAAGTTAGGATCAAAGCGTAACTTTAAAAGACCTACTCTCTTAAGAAGAAGATTTCTAACAGATGCTTCCATTTTTCTACTAAGTTCAAACTTCTCTGAATGCGCTGTGAGTGCTTTTTCTAAGTCGGTAGCGAACTTGCGTGCCTGGATATTATCCTGTGATGGGTAAACCTCTGGTTGAGGCTGCTGCGAGGTCAGGTAAGCTATGATGGTCTCAGTGGCTACAAATATTTCATTTTCTACATAAGGAACTTGGAAACGATAAAGTCTAGAAGTGTTGATCTGTTGACCATTATGAAGACGTTTGTTCTCTTGGCGTGCCTCATTGAGATTAAAACCGTCTGCTTTGTCCCAATAAGCTTGAGAGTCTTGTATTCTTTTATATAAATCATCTACTAAGATCTCGTCAGGAGCATCTAATGTAAGGATAGGAAGTTCATCAATAACACCTATTTGGTGCGATATAGCGTCTACGCGCGTGTCATTTAGAGGAGGTGATAACTCCTGGTAGTCCCAGCCTGGCATTAATTATCCAACTTCTTCAAGTGTTTATGGATCTTTTTCAGTTGAGTCACTGTTTCATCGTGTTTAGTTGCTTGAATATTCTGTCCAACCATAATTATTGGTAGTAATACTAGTTGTAGGAAGTATCCTGAGATAGCCCCTATGATTAGTACGCCCCTAGTGTTGCCTGTGAGTGCAAAATACACACCTGCGAGTCCCATTAAACCAAATACGTATGCACAGTACATCGTACCGATACTATTTGTAATTATTTCTGCTAACCAGTTGTTAAATTTACCTATCATGAAAATCCTCAGCCTACTTAAGTGCAGGTTTTTATGTATATTATACAACACTTTTGAGGTTGTGGCTATTGGAAAAGTAGCTTATAGAGAGTCTTGCAGCTATGGCACTGCTTCTCTACATAGGCAATGCTGGGCGAGATACTTTCCAGGGGTATACCTGCCGAGTTTGTGACCCACAGAATATTTCCTTTAACCTTGCAGAGCATTCTTGAGCAATTAATACAACGAATTGGAGTTAGTTCCCACTTTGGAAACAGGTTACTATATAGAACCATTACTGTGAATGTAGGTCTTCTCATATTGTCATCCAGTCCTTATCTATTTGTTGTGATCTTTGCAACACTTTATGTATATCCACGTTTAACCCTTCTGCTTCTCCATATTCATTAATAATAAAAGACTCTTTCCGTCTTGACCCCTTCTCCTCTGTGCCTAAAATCCATGTTTCTCCGTCTAGGATAACCATTAGACCGTACGTAGTAGCATCAAAAGCATGGTCTTCTGCCCTGTCGGAAATCTCTTCGGGTCTATTCTCTGAGTAAGGTAGATCTGGAATAGTTCGGATGTTGTTTGCACAAATATCCAGGAATTGTAAGTAAGGTGTTCCGTCCTCGCTAATACTTAGAAGCTGATGCATCAAAGCTATACGGTGCATTTTAGCTGCATGTGACTGCGAATTAGCCCTTAAATGAGGTATATTGAAGTCTGAGAAGGTTCTAGCTATAGTTTGGTTGCCTCCAAGATGAGAAAAACAATCATGCGGAAGAATCATATAGTCTATAAGTTCGTGATCCATATATTCTCGGATCTCTTTACCCCACCATGTAGGAGACTTCTGTCGGTCATAGACCTCTCTATAGGCATAGATATGTTTGACACCTTGTTCGTTCTCAGGGGCTACTGCTAAAAAGGTGGCACAGGCGTAGTCGTTATAACCCCAGTCAAAACCTATGTACTTTTCACAGTCCTTTAAATCGACAGGGAGTTTAGATATAACATGTTTCTCTTTAGACCATTCTGTGTAGACCTGGCCTTCAAAGGTATGCCAGTCTCCGTCACGTAGAGCCTTTCTCAGCTGCTCATCAGGTATTGCATTAAGTACACGCCCATAAGACTCACGAAAACGCTTATTAGGGTGGTCGTCTAGCTTAGCTGGTATGAAGATCCTCGTTAGCTCCGAGCCTTCGTCTACCCATACCTCTTCTGGAATACGGTGTATAGCAGGATCTTTAGACTCTATGAAATAATCTCTTACCCAACCATGACCTACGTTACCTGGGTTCGTGGCTGCCATGATCCTAAGTCTGCGATCATCTCCACTACGAACACGAGTCTTAAGGTATTCGTAGTCATCCTGAAGAAAGTGAGTAAGCTCATCTACAAGAAGGATATGAATTTCTGCGGACTGGTAGCGATACCTGTCTGCAACTGTGTCTAAGTATGCAAATTGAATAAAAGAATCGTTTGAGAACTTAAATGAGGATTCTTGATTGTTGTAGCTGATGGTAAGTCTTTTACCATTAGGCATTATTACTTTCTGATAGTCGGGTAGGTTTTGATACCTGGCTATTTGACGCATTATTTCATTGAACACAGATCTACGAAGATCCTGTAAGGAGCGTCTGAAAATATATATATGGCTCTCGGGCTGCTCTATAGCAGCAGTGATAGCCTCTGCACAAAGGGCAGCAGTCTTCCCACCTCCAGCTGCACCACCATAAAGTGTCTCAAAAGCAGTCGAAGTATGAAATTTAATCTGACGTTCAGATGGAACATAGTCAGGTAAGCGCACAAGAGGTTTTGGGATAGTTTTCCTTTCGCCTCTTCTATTAACGAATAATAATATTATAACATTAAAAAGACCCCATGGGTAGGGGTCTGTGTCCTATATGACTTCAGTGGCGAGTGTTGCTTTCGGACGAAACAGCTCTCTTAGCCAATCAAATGTGCTCCTTTATTTTAATCGTCTTCAGACCTTAAGTCAAGTTCTCCTTGAACTTCTCGTGGCTTCTGAAAGTGATCTCCATGTGAAGCTAAGGGCTGGGTAGTAAAAACTCTAACAGCTCTTCTAGCTAGCTCTCTGATTATTACGCCCCTGCGTTTCTCATTGTTTTGTGGATACTTTTCCATTACTTCTCCTTCTTTGGTTTTTTAGTTTCTTTCTTCCTGTCTCTGCCTTTACTCATCTTGATCACCTAGATATTCCTTTCTTTCTTTATCTATTAAACTATTCTGGTGGGTAAAATACGTTTCTAAGATCTCTTCAGGTGGAATGTCATGGATTATAGGGTTCCATCCCCAACGCTCTAGGTATGACTGTTCGTTGATTGAATCCCATATAACTGAGACTCTTCCATCAGGCCAGTAATGTTCTATATGACGGAAGTTAAAATCAGCATACGGAGGTTTAGAATAATGAATGATAAACGTGTTAAGTTCAGTACATTCTAAGAGTTTTCCGTCTACCTCTAATTCAACTATAAAGTCAGGTTGTTGTCCTTCTTCCATTTTTGTATTGCTTTCTTCTTTTGCTTCTGTGTCATGTTTCTTTTCTTATTTTGGTAACTCTCTCAAGGTACTCTACTTATGGTTGTTTGTCAAGTAGGTTGTTCGAGCCTAGCTTTTGCCTCAGTCTTATTAATATAATCTTTATTTACATAAACAGTACAAAACGGACAACCACCAATATAATTAGTATTATGCTCATCGCAGTGTTCCGTAACTTTGTCTACTTCTGCCATCAACTCATTAAGTTTAGCTTCCGTAAATTCATCTTTACTCATCTATCTCTCCTAACATTGATTTATTGGTTGCTTCCAGCAGTTCTTTTACTTTTTCAAGTCTTACATAATCGCCGTCTTTAAGTGTTATGTAGGGGATTAATTGCCCTGCTAGTGGGTCAGTGATAATGTCTTTAGCTTCCCCATAATCTACTCCTCCCCTTTAAATAATTGATGTATAACCTCAGAGCTATAGTTATCTTTCATTTCACACACCCATACTTACAGAAGCCTATAGCTGCTCCGTGTTTGCAGAATTTCATATCGGTATTCTTTTGCGTTAGTACGGTACTTAAAGGGTCTAGTAAATGAATTAAACGAAAGTGAGCACTACCACGCTCTATGATTACTTCCTTACCTAGTTCGGCTTCGTCTAGGTGTTTCTTTAAATTAGTTCTAAATTCTCTTACGTTCATGTGTACACAATAGCATACGTGTACACACATTGCAAGTTAAATGTGTACACAACTACTTATTGGTTTAGGTTAGGTACTTAGTTCAGATCTCTTTTTAGTGGGTGTAACAGTGGTAGGTAGACATACGCATTCGTAAGCGACAACGTAGAGTGTCTTTCCCTTTCGAAAAAGGTAACTACCCCTGGGGGGGGGGTGGTATAGGGGTCAATCTGTTAGCGTCGTAAAATGCATATTGTGCGACTCTCTCATCAGGGGTGAACCTTAGCTATGTAGCGCTGTGAGTCTTTTTTAGTACAGCCTAACTAGCTGTAAGGTCTATACTAACCATCAATCATACAAACATCAGCTCATACCTTACTAGTGTTATATCTCTATACTTTGTTTAATATCCTAGGGGGAAAATTTACCTCTTAGGCTTTGTAACTTCTCTAAATACAAGGAAAATAAGTAAACTTAGTGCTATCCAGTCCAGGGTTTTATACATCTATTAGGTCTTCTTAGGTCTAGGCACGTTATTTACAAATTTAATAGGCTGGGCTTTACTTGTGAGGTCTATTTGTTGCTGATCTGAGTAACCACCGAACTTCATCTGCTTAAGCATGAATATAGTCATAGGCATGCTTCGGCCTGCTAGTCCTTGCTTAACTAAGAAACTTTCAGCCTTAGCAGTCATAACAGATAGAGGATGCTCAAATATCTCTGGATGGTCATATACATATTGAGTTGTTAGCTTATATTTATGTTGTATATCGGGTTGTGATACGTATTCAGCTAAATGAGGAAAATCTTTGTTATCTATATATAGATATAGCTCAGCCACCAAGAGTTTTAACTGCTCAGTGGTGTACTTTATTTTGCGTATGTCCTTGGGTTTTTTAGCTTGCGCCATGCTTATATTATAGCATACCTCTGTTAAACTGTGGATAACTTTATTGCTATTGCTATTGACAGTGTAAGCTTCAAGGAGTAAGATAAGCATATGATAACTTAGGTTGTCATGAAACTTAACAAAAAGGGGAAGACATGAAAGAAAAACTATCAACCATAGCACTCATAATATGTGCAATAGGTTGTTACACATACGTATTTAGTAGATAAGATAAGGAGTTTTGGGAAACTAAAACTATAAGGGGATAGCATGTATATAATAGAGGATTGGGCTGGAAATTTATGCGATGACGGAAACGAATTTGAAAGTTTCGAGGAAGCTAGAGCAAGAATAGATGACCTAGCCACAATAGAATGCAATAATAACTTTAAGCCTGATACTAAGGAATGGGAAGAGTTATACCAAGCATTACAAGAAGACTTGTATGCAATAGAAGTTAAATAAATTAATAATTAAGTATTAGCTGAACATACTTAAAGGGGGAAATTATGAGTTTATATATAAACTTTGAAGCACATTCATGGTACAGAGGTTTTGCAATAAAAAAACGTACACTTGAGCGTGATATAACTAGGAATACGCCAATAAATTACTATTTATGGCAAGCATATACAGATGATGGTATGACTTATTCAATAGTTAACCTTCACGCTAGAACACTAAAAGAACTTAAGCAATTAATAACTAATTATAGGGGGATAAAATAATGCAAGATTATAAAGAACTAGTAAGAGATTTAATAGAAGACGAAATAACAGAGGTTATGCAATACGATAAAAGAAAAACACGCAAAACAGTGTTAACTCATTTACAAGATGATACAGGCAATGTCTTTGGCAACATAGACGGATCAAGGACTTGTAACACTTATGAGGCGCAACAGTTTATAGATAAAAGCGGTGCTATCTGGGATGACGAAATACTAGACCTATTCAGTAGCATTGATGATGACTATTTTGTAGAATGTTTAAAAAGAGGTGCTGAAACACTAGACGTTATTATATGTGAATTAGTAGCACCACAAGTAATAAGCGAAATGCTAGAAGGGGTTAATGCTTAGTCATGGGATACAAAACACTACGCAATAGAGCATTAAAGGGGCAACGAATAATTACAGGTGATTACTACGGTGATACTTGGAGCTGTACCGATGCTTTCGCAACTGAGTTTGATATATTTAAGGACTATAAAACTAATAAATATAATCAAGTTATGCCTGGTAGGCCACTTTTAGATAAGATCATAGAGCGCGATGGGCATTATGTAGATGCTACGGCCCTAGAAGTACCAGAGACAAACACCACTGAATTATTAAACGGTGTCACTAAGGTGCTAATCAATACAGATTATATAAGGCTTATGCAAGCTTTATACCCTGGTGCAATACTAGCAATTGATACAGCCTATAGTTATAGCCCTGTAAGGGTAGTTAAAAATAATAAGTTAGTTGGTGTAATAATGCCACTAAAGGACTAAGGCCAGGAGGGATTAATAAGTATTAGTATTCACTAATTACACTAGTCCCTCTTATGCCCTAGCCAAGTTCACACACTCTTGGCTAGGTGTTCAATAAAATAAATAAGGGGGAAAGATGAAGCAAATTTATAATATAGCTCATAAAAAGAAGGGATAATATGAAAGTAATATTAAATATACTAGCAATAACTGTAGGTATAATACTTATAACTATTGGTTTTGTAGGTTCTAGCAATGCAAGTTCAATCAGTCTTAGTAGAACAGTACAGCCTAGCAATATACAGCCTGTAGGCACACAAGCCTTACAAGGGCAAGTGCTAGGTACTAACTACTTGAATAAGTAATGCTATGAATAAACTAAATGACCCACTAAATTATACCAATAGAGAAGGGCATACAATATGTAAAGACTGTTTAGAGTGTATTACTTGTGGCGTTTGTAACTGCTATAAATACGATATAGCACACTTAGAACACGCCATAAAGAATATGACAGATCGTAGTAAACTATATAAAGTAATAAAAGAAGAGGTTAAAAAACGTGGTCATTGGAAGTATAAGACACGTACAAAGGTAAAAAAGTGAAGACAATAGCAGTATATGGAACACTGAGGAAAGAAGGTATATATCATGACCACTACTTTAAAGCTACAGATAAACCTTTAGGCACACAATATATACAGGGGTTTGATATGTACTCACTAAGTAATTGGCCTTGCATCATTAAGGGTAAGGGCAAAATATTTATTGAAGTGTATAAAGTAGATGATGATATTGCTGATCGTATTGAAGCTATGGAACGCCGAGCGGGATATGATGTAATCAAAGTGCCGACTTTTAACGGTATTGCTCAAATGTTTTATATGAGTGAAGAGGAACTCAAAAAGAAGATAACACAAGGTTTTAGTGGGTCTATAGTACCACAAGGAGACTGGATTAAGTATAAGGGGAAATCATGAATAATAACTTAGATACAGATGCAATCACAGCAATTATAATGGGTATTGTTAAGTCTCTTAGACAAGAAGATCAGGAGGAAAATAGAGCTTTGAAAACTAGCCTAGAGTGGTATAAAAACCAATGTGAAGACCTCATTTTAAGAAGTAGTACTCTAGAGTGTCTCTTAGAAGTAAAAGCACCAAAAATTTATAATAGTTGGCTAAAGGTAGACCCTTTGGACTACCCTAAATTTATGGAAACTTTACAGAATGAGATAATAAAAGCTCATAGTAAATTAGAAAAAGTTACTAAAAAGAGTTGAGTATTTATAAGAGTGGTTGAGTTATAGCGGTATCAGTAATGGTATCGCTATTTTCATTTGTGAAAGCTTTTACATATCTATCCAGGGTATCAGATTGTGGATCAGTGAGACACATAGCTGTATTCACCTCGAGTAGATAGAATACTCCATCTTTATAAAGAATGTCTACTGCTCCAAAGTCTAAGCCTAGGCATTCCACTGCTTGCTTGGCTACTTTACGGAGAGTCTTTTTGTGGTCAAAGTCATGAGGATATACCGAGATAGCACCAAACCTATGGTTTCGCCTCATTTGGGATGTGCCTGTTAGTATCTTCTCACTAACCTTTATAGATTGTCCGTTGACTACATGTACTCTAAACTCTCTAGCATGATCTATATATTTAAGGAAATGGCTAGCTCCTAACCTCTTAGCTCTTCTAATACCCAT
>Ga0302185_10001004_pt1 | contig 20543 bp, 22 predicted proteins | sample II_Bog_E1_1_FD_200231 | JGI IMG/M metagenome (GOLD analysis project Ga0302185, IMG submission 200231) | Peat permafrost microbial communities from Stordalen Mire near Abisko, Sweden - II_Bog_E1_2 | ecosystem: Environmental > Terrestrial > Soil > Wetlands > Peat | place: Sweden: Abisko... | reverse complement strand
AAATGTAATGAAAACAAATGTAATGAAAACAAATGTAATGAAAACAAATGTAATGAAAACAAATGTAATGAAAACAAATGTAATGAAAACAAATGTAATGAAAACAAATGTAATGAAAACAAATGTAATGAAAACAAATGTATGTAATGGAAAAAATTGATGGCAAAAGAATTAATATTTTTGGCATCATCTACAATGTATTCAAATCGCGCTATTTCCATTCAACAAGTTAAAAATACTACTTCCAAACAATTTATCTTTAAAAAGTTATGCGAACTCAATATTGGATTTATTGAAAATATTGTTGAAATTCCACAACATAATACGACATATAAAAATATTGTCGTGTATTTGCGTTGGAATAATACAGATAAATCGAAACATATATTGCATAACATATCCGAAGGAAAGGTTATGAAATTAATATATGAAATCGGATTGCCCCATTGGAGAATGGAGGGATTTCATTCAAAGAGAATGGAGGGATTTCATTCAAAGAGAATGGAGGGATTTCATTCAAAGAGAATGGAGGGATTCCAGTCAAAGACAGCGTCGAATTTCTTTACGGCATTGTGCACCGAAGATTCATGGAGAAAATAATAGTTCTTTATTCTTCATTCTTCATTCATCATTTTCGAATATAATTACGTAGAATTTCAATCGATGTGGAAGAAATTCCGGAGAAGTCGTTTTTTTTCGTCGGCATAATCCAAGAGCAAAAAAATGCCAGTGTTCGATAATTTTCGGCATACAAAATTTCTCTATTAAATATGGCATCTATTTCATAATATGTGTTTTTGTAGGTCATGAGTTGTTCTCGAATTTTTTCTTTCGTTTCAAGTAAAAATAAAAGTCGAGATTGGATATTTATAGCCACATCACATTCTTGTTCTTTCCAACGAATATATCGTATTTCGTTTTTAATGTCACGAAATTTCATGACCAAGTCTTTTTTATATCCCTCAATTTTTTTAATTACCGTGAAAATATTGATATGAGAAATAATCGGGAATAATGCATGAAGTTCTTCGGGAATTTCTTCCGACAATTCTTTTATTTCATTAATTTTGGTTTCCATTTCAACAATACAATCGTAAATTATTTTGCGTTGTTCGTTTTTATTATCGATAAACAACAATTTATTGTTGGTAAACTCTAATTTTGTTTGGAGTTTTTCATATTGGTTCGAAAAATGTCCATACATTTCTTTGGTTGATTCTAACTTAAAATAGGTGATGAGTGATATTAGAAGAGTGATACTTCCGTTAAATAAAGATACCAAAATAACATTCCACCAGACTTGTGTTAATGGAATAAAGATAGTTAGAGAGGCGGATAAGATAAGAGCAGGAATCATTAATAAATTGAGTTTTGTGCCGGTTATCTTTTTCGATTGAATATATACATGTTTTTGTCCATTCAGATAGGTGATTAATATATCTAATTCATTAATATATTTGCTATTATCGTGGTCATAATATTGTTCAAGTGATTTTTCTACAGAATGAAATGATAATTTTTTAAATCCTTCTTGTGTTGGTGGTGGCGGTAGAACATGTTCGGGAAATGGTAAATAATGGTCGTATCCTTTTGTTTCGTATCCAGTTTCACTTCCGGTTTCACTATTATTATTAGACATAGTAATAGGAGTATTTGCATTTGCATAATGTAAAAAAACCTCGGCTAAAGAGGATGAGGATGAGGATGATTTTTCTTTTATATCATCGTTGTTTTGGTTGTTATTGTTGGTGTTATGGTTGGTGTCTTGTTTTTTTTCTTCTGCTTCTGACTCAGACTCTTCGTATTTACATAATTGTTCATTTAGTTTTTGTGTGAAATAATCGTCTGTTTTTTCTTTACTATCATTCATATATCTAAAGACAAGAGAAGAAAATTGAAAGTACATTGGAGAGAAGGACGAATAAAATGGAGACAGAGACTAAAACAACAGAGACTATTGAAAAAGAGAACATTGAAAAAGAGAACATTGAAAAAGAGAACATTGAAAAAGAGACCATTGAAAAAGAGAACATTGAAAAAGAGACCATTGAAAAAAAGATTATTGAAAAAAAGACAATTAAAAATAATAAAAAGATAGAACGACAGTTATCTCTACAATATTGCAATGAAAAACCGTATCAATTAATGATTACTGTATTTAATAATAAAACATATTCCATAAATCGTGCCTTTGCAGATAAAATGAAATATCCGTGTATATATTCATCGCCCGTAGCTATTTCGAACACCATTCTTCCAAATACAAAACTATTTATTATTGAAATGAATAATGAAATAAATCGTGTTATGGGCATTGGCTATATAAAAAACAATCATTGTACAAAACGCATTTATGAAGACGAAGATGATACTACCTACAATGGAAATACATATCGTGGCTTGTGCCATATTGTGAGAGATGAACAAATTCTATTTCAGGTTCTTGATAGACTTTGTTTTTATGGAACTACACATTTAAAAAGAAGCAACGGAATAACTCGTTTTCCCGTTATTTGGCAATACCGATTACGAGAAAAGGGCGAAGAATTATCATTTGATATTGTTTCAAAAATACAACATATGTTTAAGAAAAAAATACAAGAAAGTAACCAAGGCAAAGAAAATTGAAAATAAAATATCAATAAATATCAAACAAAATAAAAAATGGTAAAAAACGTAACTGGTGGAAAACGCTCAAAATGCATTGCTCGTAAAAATACGACAACTGTTTCGGACTCTCGAACTCGTTTGTCGGAAGATGAATTGGAAATATACGCCAAAGCAACCAAATCATTGGGAAATGGTATGTTTCATATTTTGACGATGGATGGTAAAACAAAATTACTTCATTTACGAGGTAAATTTTCGGGAAAACATAAACGTGGAAATATTGTAACTGTCGGCGCCTATTTATTGGTTGGCTTACGGGATTTTGAAGCACCGAATTATACAAATTGTGATTTATTAGAAATATATAGCGACAGTGATGTGAAAGCAATTCGTCGTCTTCCGAAAATTCAGTCGTCTTTCTTTATCGCGAGTAGTATTGGCGAAGAAGGAGAGAGTGGAGGGGGGGGAGGAGGGAAAAAAGAAGAAGACGAAATTGTGTTTTCAAATGACATACCAATAGTTGATGATATTAAATCGGATAATAATATCATTACGGTAACAACAGAAGATTTTACGGAAGAGATAAATTTTGATGATATTTAGATAAGAAGACAACAATGATTATATTACCAAATTAATGTTGGGCGTTGATATGTCTCTTTTTTTTCACGCAATGGCTCATTTTTGTGTTGTAATAAATAAGATGCAAGAATATTTGATGGTTGATGTAATATTTCTGTTTTTTCTATAGAAATAAGTTGTTTATTTCTATTAGCTTTTGGTAAACGATTTTCAATTGAACATAAATCATATTTTTTTTTTGAAACAATTTTACCATTTTTTCCAATAGTTAAATCTAATTTCGTTAATTCTCCTGATGTTTTATATGCAATACCATTCCATACTTCATCTCTTGTTCCAAATAAAACGGCATATGTGCGGTCACCAATATGAAATAATCCGTCCTTTTCTTTTGTAAAACGTTTATCTTTTTGAATTGAATAATTAAATGGTCTAACAACAGATTCTAATATTTGTTCTTCAGATTCTTGTGATAATCCTTGTTGTTGCGCAAGTTTATGTAATTTTACCATTAAAATATCATATTTAATTTTATGAGTTATTTCATTGCGTTCATATTGTGCAATTCTTTCTAACATTTTTGAATAATTTTCAGGATTATATTCTACTAATGCAACAATTCCTTGAATTATTTTGTCAAATTCATCACATGTCATACTTCGAACAAGAAGTTCAGTTTGTTTAATACCATTTATTTTAATTGTCCGACGTAAAAATTTTAATTGTGAATTATGTTTTATTTCATTTTCAACTTGTATTTTATTTTCAACTTTAAATGCACTTATCAATCGAAAATTAGTAAATGTTCTCTTATGACTTTCTACTCTATCTCTTAAGAAATTAGAATTACCAAATTTAATTAACGGTTCTCCCTTATCTGACGGATTATCGATAAATCCATAATATACACATTGAATATTATCAGGAAAATGTTGTAATGTGGTTTTTTCACGTATTTTATCTTTTTCTGAAGTTGTTACAATTACTTGATTATCGATTTGAAGCTGTTGCTGTTCAATTTGTATATCTTTACGCATTAATTGTTCTCTCAATTCACGACTCTCTTCAAAAATAACTTCTTGTAATATTTCTTCCAATTGTATGTAATAATTATGTATTTGATTTGCTCTTATTGTATTCGCTTTAATACAGATAGATTTAAATGTATTTATTGTTAATATTAATATTTCCTTATTTTGACCACCACGTTTTTTAATTATTTGTGTTTCTTCAGGTAATAATTTTTTATAGTCAATATCAATAATAAAATATTTTTCCAATAAAAGTTTTGCATTTAATTTGTTTGTAAATCCTAACCATTTCCAAATATTATCTAAATCGATTACAAAATCAGTTCTTACATTATAATGTAAATATGTATAGAAACTTGCCAAAAATAAATGTTGTTCTTCTTCTGTAAATTTTGTCTGTATTTTTGTTAATAATTTACTTTGACTCGTGTTTGAAATATGAGAAATTGGATTATGTTTAATTAATTCAATAATATTAAGACTTTCCATTTAAATATTTTAAAATATAGTCTTTATGTTTGCTTTTAAATAATTGGATGAATCATACATATGGAGATTTGTTCGCTTTATGCTGGCATAAAGCAAACAATTATACACTGGTTTGGAGTCATTAAAATTATTATATGTTTTATTTTTCTGCTCATTGTAATAAATAAATATGACAGTAACAAAAAAATAAGACCGCAACCCTATCCCTATACGTAACCTTGGTGCAACCCTAACTCAAATTACGTTAAATTTATTTATATAATCAATGCATTCTCGAAAGGCGAGAAATGAGTAGGTTATCTCGATTCGAATGACACGCACAACTTCAACTTCAACTTCAACTTCAACTTCAACTTCAACTTCAACTTCAACTTCAACTTCAACTTCAACTTCAACTTCAACTTCAACTTCAACTTCAACTTCAACTTCAACTTCAACTTCAACTTCAACGTACATTGTTTGTAATAGGCGTAACGGTTGATTCTTAAAAAAAATTGAAAATCTTTTTTTTGGTGAGTGAGTGCATCTTAAAACAAACGAACAAACTACAATGAGCATCTTTACTGTTTCCATTTGGTCAAAAACCGACCACCCGACCCGAATTTCGGAAGTGTCAGGCATTGCGAAAACCCATCAACAATGTTGCCTGAAAATCTTGGATGTTCTTCAGACCCACATAAAGGATGTAGATGATGTTTCCGAGATTGCTTGTGCCAAATCTTTCATTACGAATGTTGATTTGGCGGAGTTGGCATTCAACGGCTTGACACATCATTCGTCGGATGATGAGGAAATTGTTAAGACTGTAATTGATGAATATATGGGTGATGTGTATGTTAAATTTGAAATTCATAATATGAATGAATTGAAGCGCCGAGCGGAAAAGATACAGGAAAAACTTACGGAAGTCCGAACACTTCGGGTAAAACTCGAAAATCTCGGCGATAAAATGAAATGTTAAAAAGAAGAAAATGAAATGTTAAAGAGAAGAAAACGAAAGAGAAGAAAACGAAAAAAATAAAAAATGGTTGTAACCCAGCCATTTTTTACTGGACCATCAACTTCAACTTCAACAAAGAAAATTGAAAATCTTTTTTTCAGTGAATAATAGCATCTTAAAAGAACACCTAAAATGAACGCAAATATTGACTATTCTGCCCAAATAATTGATTTCAGTAACTGTGATGTAACAGATGAGACATTTCCGGACTTCTCTCTCTATACGAATAAGTATCCATATATCATACTTACGGGTAATAAGCTGACAACTTTACGGGGACTAAAATTAAATGTGGCGGTAATAAGTATTGACTTGATTGTGAATAACAACCCATATTTGAATGACCTAATGGTATCGGAAGAATATGCGGGAAAGATTTCGAGTCTTAGTTGCTATAACTGCCCCCATATTAAAGAATTAACTCTTGTGCCAACGTATTCCTTGGAATGTTACGGAACTGGCATTCGTGATATATCGGGTCTTCCGAATACCCTACAAGAATTGAACTGTTCTGCATCACAGCTGGTAGATGCAACGGTAGTTCCGGCAAGTGTAACAGAATTGTCTGTATATAATGATACGGAACAATTGATGTATTTTATAAAACAAACGAATGACAATGGTATTGTTGTGTATCCAAGGGGGGATTGTCAAACCATAAGCAACGCACTTGTATGTATTCGTGGGTAATTGTTATAATGTAAATTAAATGGATGTAACTTAAATATTTTTTTATGCGATACGTATATGCGTCACGTTTTCGTCATTATGCGTCTCCCAATTGCGTCGGTCGCAAGCTCCCTCCTTTGGGAGACACGGACTACGACGAGAAATGACCCAGTTATCTTCATATCGTCGCACTTAGCGCTCCCACACAATACTATTTTTTGCATATTAAAGGACCGAAAAAAATTGAAAGTATTTTTTTTAGCAAACAAACAAACAAACAAATGAATACAATGAATAAAATGACAGATTATACAGTCGAATGGTTAGATTTATCGGAACAAAACTTAACTGTTTTACCGGATTTATCTCTATACACAAATTTACAAACATTATATTGTGAAAAGAATCAACTAACTTCACTTGAAAATCTTCCTCCCAATTTACGAGAATTACATTGTTATAGAAATCAACTGACTTCTCTCGACAATCTTCCTTCCACTTTACAAATATTATGGTGTTACGAGAATCAACTTACTTCTTTGGATAATCTTCCGTCTACTTTACAAACATTGTATTGTTCGAATAATCAACTGACTTCTATTGACAATCTTCCATCTACTTTACAAACATTACATTGTCATACAAATCAATTGACTTCTCTCGAAAATATTCCTCAAAATATACAAGTATTATATTGTGACAAAATAACTTCTCTTGACCACCTTCCTCTCAGTCTACAATTATATTGTTCTTTTCCCAACCAAGAAGATGAATATAATTTGTATTTTGTAAAAGCCACTGAATAAAATTTAAATAATAAAATCGTATCTCTTGATTATCTTCCTCTCACTTTACAATACTATTTTTTGCATATTAAAGGACCGAAAAAATTGAAAGTCTTTTTTCAGAAATAACAAACAAACCAAACAACGGATACAATGACAGACTATACCGTAACCCTACTGGATTTATCGCGACAAAACTTGACTGTTTTACCGGATTTATCTTTATACACAAATCTCCAAAAATTATATTGTGAAAAAAATGAACTGACTTCTCTTGATAATCTTCCACCCAATCTAAAAGAATTATACTGTTCCGACAATAATATAACTTCTCTGGACTACCTTCCTCCCACATTACAAGTAGTATATTGTGAAAAAAATAAATTGACTTCTCTGGACCACCTTCCTCCCAATCTAAAAAGATTATATTGTGTAGAAAATGAACTGACTTCTCTGGATCACCTTCCTCCTAATCTAAAAAGATTATATTGTGAAAAAAATAAACTGACTTCTCTGGACCACCTTCCTCCCACTTTACAAGCATTAAATTGTTCAGACAATAAAATCACTTCTCTGGACCACCTTCCTCACAAACTACAAATAGTATGGTGTTTAAACAATCATCTGACTTCTCTGGACAATCTTCCTCCTGAATTACAAGAATTATATTGTCAAATAAATCAAATCACTTCGCTTGATAATCTTCCTCCCGAATTACAAATGGCAAAAGTAGATGAGAATGAACTCACTTCTCTGAAACATCTTCCTCCCGATTTACAAGGATTATGGTGTAGTTGTAATCAACTGACTTCTCTTGTTCTTCCTTCCGAATTACAAGATTTAGATTGTAGACAAAATCCAGTTTATAAAATGTATAAAAACTGGAAACCAACTCGTTGAACTAACCTATTTTATATTTAAACTTAACATTCTATTTTTTTATGAAATAGATATAGTAAGATTTTCTATGCGTATCCAAGAAATGACCCAGTTTGGAGCATCTATTATTTTCGTCATTATGCGTCTCCCTGCGTCGGTCGCTAAGCTCCCTCCTTTGGGAGACACGGTCTACGACGAGAAATGACCCAGTTATCTTCATATCGTCGCAAGGCGCTCCCACACAATACTATTTTTTGATATTAAAGGACCGAAAAAAATTGAAAGTATTTTTTCAGAAATAACAAACAAACCAAACAACCAAACAAACGAATACAATGACAGACTATACCGTAACCCTACTGGATTTATCGCGACAAAACTTGACTGTTTTACCGGATTTGTTTTTGGAAGACTATGAAACGAATAAAATGATACATGACCCAATTATCTCGCTCCCATTAGAATCAATCACAACAAACTTTTATTACAATAAAAACAAAGATGGTGAACTCATGATTTGAATATACAAACTATAAAAAACACATATAATAATCCTATTTCTAAAAAAATATTGCCAAACTATTATGACAAACAAATATTTTTTCATTGTCATGAGAACCCAAAAAAAATTGAAAATCTTTTTTTCAGTGAATAATAGCATCTTAAAAGAACACTAAAATGAACGCAAACATTGAAATAATTGATTTCAGTAACTGTGAAGCTATCAAACAATATCTGGATAACCTCTATCTAAAAATGGGAATCGAAATCGAAGAAAATAAGACAATCGAAGAAAAAAATAACTCTGCGACAATGGATTATCTTAATTTCGTAAAGATACTCGCAAAAAATACTCCATCTATTCTTACAACACATGATGTAGATACACTTATCTTTATTCTCCCGAATGAAACTAAACAAACCCCGAATGAAACTAAACAAACCCCGAATGAAACTAAACAAAATAAAATGACTGATTATTCCGTAACTGAATTGGATTTATCTTATCAAAATCTAACCATTTTACCGGATTTATCTCTATACACAAAATTACAACAATTATGGTGTGGAAATAATCAACTGACTTCTCTAAATAAACTTCCTCCCACTTTACAAGAGTTATATTGTGCAAATAATCAACTGACTTCTCTTGATCATCTTCCTCCCAATCTACAAATATTACATTGTGAAAAGAATAAACTCACTTCTCTAAATAATCTTCCTCTCAATTTACAAGAATTAGATTGTTCGGATAATGAACTTACTTCTCTAAATAATCTTCCTCCCAATTTACAAATATTAGATTGTTCGGACAATGATATCACTTATCTGGATATTCCTGATTTACAAGAATTATATTGCGTTCATAATCCGTGTTACAATGATTACGAACATTATAATTGGCTTAAAAAATTAAAATAAAACACAAAATAATTACAAATATTATCAATTGCTCACAAAAATGCGATGAACTGGGTCTATTTTTTTATGTTTTATGTTTTATGTTTTATGTGATGACAATAAGAAAATCCTGTGCCAAGCCTAACAAAAACTAATAACACAAAGTTTCCGTCATATTTTCGTCATTAGCGTCTCCTTGCGTCGGTCGCTAAGCTCCCTCCTTTGGGAGACACGGACTACGAAACGTCTAAGACGAGAAATGACCCAGTTATCTGCACTCTATAGAGAGATAATATTGTTACATAAATAAAACAAAAGATTTGACGAAAATATCTCTAACAAAAAAGAGAAAAATATTATTACAATAAACAAAAGATTTGAATGAACCTCTCTGAGATGTCGATAACGGGAGCGCCTTGGCGCTCCCACCCAATACTATTTTGGCATATTAAAGGACCTCTCTAATAAAAAGAGAGAGCGATAATATTATTACAATAAACAAAAGATTTGAAGAACCTCTCTAATAAAAAGAGAGAGAGCGATAATATTTTACAATAAAACAAAAGATTTTACACCTTTGCACATTTAAAACGCCGAATTTCTTAAGTTTTTTATTTAAAAAATTGATTATAATTTCATATTAATATTATTACATAACTTTATTACAATGAACCAATTAAAAGGAACTATTTATCTTAGAGATAATGCTTGGTATAAAATGGAAAATGTTATAAAAATGGGAATAGCAACATTTGCGAAAGATAGAAGTAATACATATATTACTGGTGAAGTTGAAAGAGGAGAATATATATGTGTTATAGAAATAACATTAGATAAGATGAAATTTATTGATAAATGTTTAAAGCATTACTTTAAATCGTTCCATATTTATAAAGGTGGCGGAACTGAATTTTATGATAGATGTATCATTGATTTAATTGAACCTTATTTTAAAAATATAAATATACCATATAAAATTTTGACTAAAGAAGAAATAAATCTAATGAATAGATGTGAAAGAGTTAGAAATATTCCAAATGTTGATAAGGTTAAAAAAGCATTTAATCAATTAAAAATAAAAAATATCATTCAAAACTATAAAATTAAACGAAGTAAAAAAAACTCAATTAGTGCTAGTAATAATATAGTGAATGAATTATCATATATGATTGAACCAAACAACCATCAGCAATATATATTAGAAATTATTGAAGGTTTCTTTAATTTATATAATACTGGAAAAATTGTTTGGGCGTGTGGTCTTGGAAAAGCTTTATTAAGCATTTTAATTGTGAAATTATTAGAATTTAAATCAGTTGTAATAGGTGTTCCTAGTAATAATTTACAAAAACAAATTAAAAATGAAATTTTAAAAATATTTCCAAATAAAACCAACATATTGTTTGTTGGATGCGATGAAACAGATGGTATTAAATCATCTACAGATAAAACTCAAATTATAAAATTTCTTAATAATAATCTTAACTCTCAACCTAAATTTGTGATTTCAACATATCATTCGTGTCATTTATTAGTTGATAAAGATATTGCATTTGAAATTAAAATTGGCGATGAAGCACACCACTTGGTAGGCATTGAAAGAGAAGAAAATAGAGGATTTCGTTTATTCCATAAGATAATTTCTTCAAAAACATTATTTATGACTGCAACAGAGAAAACTATTGAAACACGAACAAATAAAGAAATATATTCTATGGAAGATGAAACTATTTTTGGAAAATATATTGATGTTAAATCAGTTCATTGGGCAATAGAAAATAAAAAAATAACAGATTATAATATTTTAGTTTTAAAAAATACAGAAGACGAAGTTGATGAAATTATAACTAACTTAAGATTAAATATAATTAATAAAGAAATATTTATATCGTGTTATATGTGTTTAAAATCTTTTGAAAAGTATAAAGATTTAACACATTTATTATTATATACTAATACAACAGAAGATGCGGAACTATCTAAAAAATATATAAATGAAATTTTATCATTAAATGTTTTATCAATTCAAAAAGAAAAAATTTATAATAATTCTCTTCATAGTAAAAATTGTAATGATTTAGATAGTGAAGTAAATAAATTTAAAAATACATATTATGGTATTATTTCGTGTGTATATATTTTCGGCGAAGGGTTTGATTTACCCAAACTAAATGGTGTATGTATTGCTGGAAATATGCAGAGCGAAACTAGAATAGTTCAATATTTATTAAGACCTAACCGATTAGATTTTGAAAATCCTAATAAAAAAGCATATGTTATTATACCATATATTGATACAGATGATTGGGAAACTGAAGATAAATCATACGAAAAAGTTAGAACCATTGTTTCACAAATGAGGAATGTTGATGAAAATATAGAACAAAAAATATTTGTTTCAGTTGGGAAAAAAGAAAAAAAAGAAAAAACAAAAAAAGAAGAAAGGAGAATTTATTGTGATGATTATATATTTGAAGAAAATATGAGTGAATTGAATAAAATTAAATTGAGATTAAGATATAGTAAAGCATTGGGTTCTAAATTTACAGAAGAACAAGATGAATATAACTATGTTCGCTCTATTAATTCAAGTTTGAATATAAAATCTAAAAAGGATTATATTCAACAACAAGACATTCATAGTAATTTTATAGCTTCTCCTGAAGAATATTTTAAATCAAAAGGAGTGTGGAATAATTGGTATGATTTTATGGGTGTATATACAACAAAATTTATTCAATCTAAACAAGAGTGGATAAATTTCTGCAAAGAAAAAGGTATTAAATCATTAGATGATTATTATATTTATTGTGAAGAATATGATATTTTGCCAAAAGAACCAGCAGACTTTTATAAAGATTTTACTAATATTCCATGTGAATTACAATTTAACAGAAATAGAAGAAAATAATATTTATAATTCATTTATAAAGTCTATATACAATTCTATATTATGCTGTCTTAAAATATAATTTACAATTCCGAGTGAGATTTTATCTTTTTGTGCTATTTTTATATTATTTCCAATAATGCCTATAACATATATAAAATTGTTATCTATAGTTTCATGTATTCCTTTATTTTTTAAATAATTAATATATTGTTGGTTCTTATTTTTATTTTTCATAATTAATGCACCAATAATTATTTGCAAAGACAAAACCCTTAAATCTCCACTCTTTTTATTGTGAAACAATAATCTATTTTCTTTATCATATAAATCAGCAATTTCACAGCCTTCAATTAATTTTCTGTCTAACAATATATATTTATTTGGATTATTTTGAAATACTAATGAATTATAAATAGTTTCACTTTGTTTGTTATTTTCATCAATACAATTATTTCTATTATATTGTGGTAATTTAAATTCCTTGTCAATTTCTTTTATAGAGTTAAATAATTTTAAAAAATTAAAATAATCATAATTAAATGTTTCAATGTTTAATATGTTTTCGTTTATTATATTGCTATAAGTTATATTAAGATTTTGAATATCTTGAAAATAATTGTCTTTAGTATATTTATTCATATAACTAATAACATTTTCATTATGATTTTTATTTTTATCAAATATACAATTCCATAATTTTCTTTCAAAATTAAAAAATATATATTTTTTAATTACTATATCAATACAATTTATTGCACCATTTTTTTCAAAATAATAAATATTTGTTTGGATACATTTAAATATTATACGATATTTTTTGGTTTCTAATAATTGTTTGCAATCGCTAATTTCTGAGATTGTTTTTTCACCCCAAGAAGCAAAAGTATTCTTTATAAATATATTTTCAACATTTTCAATTAAATTACCTTCGTAAAGAAATTTATTCTTGTATTTTTGTTCTTTTATAACTTCATTAATTTTTAAAATAAATTCATCTTTTTCATCATCATTTTTAAAAAATAATAATCCAAATTTAATATCTTCTGTGTTTTCAGACATATATCATAATAAACTTATTTATTTAAATAATTATTCTTCTATAGTTAGTTTTGTCTTTTTAATTTTAAACTCTTCTTCAATATCTTTATTTTCAATAAAGATTTCGGATATGTCAAAATTAACTATATTACTCTGTTGAGGAATAGCTTCTTTAATTAGTTCTTGAATATATTGTTTGTATAACTTTTCATTTTTCTCATTAAATGGTTTTGATATTTTAATTAATAATTCTTGCATTTTTTCTTGAGTTTTTGGAATTGGAATTAGAATATTTTTTAATATTTCTTTGTTTAGATTTCCATTTGAACCGATAGTTCCACGACCATATTTTTCTAAATTTAATCCATCTAATATATAATATAAATACATTTGTGGAATGTCTTTGTTTTTAGAATTTAAAAACGCAATTGCTTCATTACAATACATTTCAGTCCCAGCAATCCCTAATTTACCTATAGTGAGTTTAAATGATAATAAAATACTATCCTTAGGTATTTTGCGTGATTTCATTGTTTCTGCTCCATATTCAGTTAAACATTTTTTTGTTTCATAAATAACATTATTATTATTATTATTATTATTCATATCAGATATAGATACCCAAGGTATATGTCCATTTTCCCAGTATTTATGGTTTTTAGTGCTTGGTGTTGAACCCATATTAATATCTGTGATTTCACATAATTTAACAATTTTATAGTCACTACTAACTATACACTCTTTATTACTATAATCTTTTATACCTAATGAACATAAATCGTTGCTTATTATGTCTTTTTTATTTACTACAGAAATAGTAATATCTGTTACATTTTTTACATCACCTTTATTTTGTATAATAACAATGTCCCCAAATACTTCAGCAAACTTATCCTCTATATACCTCTCCACCACTAAATCGCTAAATTTTACTTCAGTTGTTTTTTCTTCAGTATTATCAAATATAACTATTGAAGTTTTAGTTGAGGTGTTTTCAAATTGGTCTTGAGGAACACTAATAACTTCTCTAACATTAAAATTTTCAACTAAACATTTTCTTAAATCTTTGTATGTTTTATTAAAGAATACTCCCTCTTTCAATACGCCAATTGCAGTTCCACCAACTTCTAAAATATCCATTAACAACATAAGAGAACAACTTTCTTTATCATTTCCTTTTAATTTATTATCTTTAGCAAATTTTTGAATTCTAGCACTACACGAACTAACACAAACTTTTGTCTTATCTTGTTCCTTTTTTTCTTGCTTTTCTTGTGCTTCTATGTTTTTTAGTTGTTTTTGTCTTCTAATTCTTAAACCTTCATCTATAGTAGTGAGAAGTTCATTTTTTATATATTCTTTTACTTTATCTCTTTTACTTTGAGCTTCTGTTTTAGAACTCTTATCACCTCCATATGGTGGATTTGTAAATAAATACTCATACTTTGACCCATTAAATTCATCTGTAAATGAATTTTTATATTTTAAATTATTCATATTAGGCAATACACCAGTTAAACAGAAGAATTCTAAACCAGCGGACTTTATGACATCTTCGTTCATATCATAATGATAAATTTTATTTATTTCAGTAGTCCAGTTTATTAATTGCGGATTTTCTTCATTTAAATAATTTATATATTCAGTTGTAAAACCACCTGAACCTCCAAACATATCAATCATAGATGGTATTATTCCATTTTGTTTTATTTTTGGATTTGCTTTTTGTAAGCAATATTTTGTGATGTGTCTATCTGTAAAATAAGCGCCTAATTCACTAATTGCACTCTCATCACGACCAATAAAGTATTCATAAATTTTACCTGATAATAACACATTACAAGTTTTTTCAATAATAGTAATTTTATCAATTTCTCTTATAAGATACACAAATACAGAACCTCTAATATTTTGGGGTATTTCATAGAATAGAAGTTCTTTCAATTCACTATCACAAATTGATTGCAACACATTTCCAAAAATTAAATCTGCCAATTGTTCATCTTTATTTTCATTTGCTAATTTCAACAAATATGAAAATTCACAATCTGGTTTTTTCAAGCTTACTTTATCAAATAAACCATTTTCTTCTATTTTTTTTAAACCATAAATTATATTAAATACCTTTAATGAATTCATTCCATAACCTGCGCCATTATTTCTAAGATAGTTATGTATTTCGTGTATTTTATCTTTTAATGCTTCTTTGTTTGAAACACTATTAGTTTGTTCAATTGCTGTATTCTTTAGAGTATTCATATCTTCTGTTATATCACTTTTGTAATTATTTTGTTTCAATTTTTTATTATATGTTAATGAGTTAATATTATCAATAGGAGTATATATTATCGTTTCAATTTCTTGTATAATGTCTTTAATTTTATCTGTTTTATATTTTTCTTCTAATTCTTGATTGGTTAATTTAGATAGTTTAAATTCAAATAATTCACGCTTATCTTTATGTTTTTGTGTTTCAATATGTGATTTATGATGTGAAATTTGGTCAGGTGTAGTTTTACAAATGCCACAAGAATAAGTTTTTTGATTTAACATATTATAAGTTATATAAATATTATATTTTTATATGAATTACATTTTTTATTTTTTTAACATTAAAAAAGTTTTCCTAAATATTTATTATAATTATTATATAATGCCTATTCATAAAAGCGAAGATTATAAATTATCTGCGGTTGAATATTATTTAACAGAAGACAAAACACAGGAAGAAGTGTGTAAAATATTCAAATGTTCTGCTAAGATGGGTTGATAAATATAATGAAAATAGTGAAATAAAAAGACACAATAGAAAACCTGTTGCGTATAAAGTTCATAAAGACCAAGTGAAGTTTATATTAGATGAAATAAAGAAAAATAAAACTATTACGATGCAGGATTTACTTGAAAAACTTAAAGAAAAGTATCCTACATTAACGTTAAGTCGTTTTCATTTGAACCGAATAGTAAATGATAATAATATTACTTTGAAAATTACAAGAATTAGACACGAACCAAATAAGCGTTTTGGTAAGGACATTGATATAAATAAGAAAATCAAAGAATTTTATGATGAAGTTAAAAAACATAAAATAGAAGATATTATTTGTATTGATGAAACAAGTATAAAATCATTACAAAAACGAAATCATTGTTATAATGAAATTGGAAAGCGTTGTGTAATAAAAACACAAAGTCAAGAAGTATTCAAAAAATATACTGGCAAAAGATTTGATGAACCTCTCTAATAAAAAGAGAGAGATAATATTTCACAATAAAACAAAAGATTTTGAATGAACCTCTCTGAAATGTCAATAACGGGAGCGCCTTTGGCGCTCCCACACAATATTATTAATAAAAGGAACTCTCTAACAAAAAATAGAGAGATAAATATTGTTACAATAAAACAAAAGATTTGATGAACCTCTCTAATAAAATAGAGAGATAAGATTTTCGTCATTGGGCGTCTCCCATTTCGGTCGCTAAGCTCCCTCCTTTGGAGACACAACTACGAAAACATCTACGACGAGAAATGACCCAGTTATCTGCACTGGAATCACGATAAACTATTTTATAATAAACAACATGTTGACTATCTAACAATAAATCTCTGAGACCATCTAACGGGAGCGCCTTTGGCGCTCCCACACAATACTATTTTTTGCAATTGTGACCACTCTCCTTTATTGACAATAAAACAAAAGATTTATCAAACCAAACATAAAACTATAAAAAAGATTTCACACAATTTCCTATTCCGTTCTATTCCAAAATGGAATAGAAGCCTCTATTAAAAAACATTATATTTTAATGAACCTCTCTAACAATAATATTTTGCAATTATACAATAAATAAAACAAAAGAGTTGAATAAACCTCTCTAATAAAATAGAGAAAAATATATTGTCAATAAACATGAACCTCTCTAATAAAAAGAGAGGGAAATATATTTGAAACAAAAAGAAAGAGAAATATATTGTTACAATAAAACAAAAGATTTGAAGAACCTCTCTAATAAAAATAGAGAGAAATATATTGTTACAATAAAACAAAAGATTTGATGAACCTCTCTGAAATGTCAATAACGGGAGCGCCTTTGGCGCTCCCACACAATACTTTTTTGAGAGAAATAATATATTGAAGAATATCTCTAATAAAGAGAGAGAAATATATTGTTACAATAAAAAGATTTTAATGAACCTCTCTAATAAAAGAGAGAGAAATATATTGTTACATTAAAACAAGATTTGATGAACCCTCTAACAAAAAAAGAGAGAAATATATTGTTACAATAAAACAAAAGATTTGAAGAACCTCTCTAACAAAAGAGAGAGAAATATATTGTTACATTAAAAAAAGATTTTAATGAACCTAACGGGAGCGCCTTGGCGCTCCCACCCAATACTATTTTGGCATATTAAAGGACTCTCTAATAAAAAGAAAGAGAAATATATTGTTACATTAAAAAAAGAGAGAGAAATATATTGTTACAATAAAATAAAAGAACCTCTCTAATAAAAAGAGAGAGAAATATATTGTTACAATAAAATAAAAGAACCTCTCTAATAAAAAGAGAGAGAAATATATTGTTACAATAAAACAAAAGATTTGAAGAACCTCTCTAACAAAAAAAGAGAGAAAGATTTTCGTCATTGGGCGTCTCCCTCCTTTGGGAGACACGGACTACGACGAGAAATGACCCAGTTATCTGCACGGGAATCACGATAAACTATTGTTATAATAAACAACATTGCTCCCACACAATACTATTTTTTTCATATTTTACATAATTAATGAACCTCTCTGAGATATCAATAACGGGAGCGCCAAGGCGCTCCCACCAATACTATTTTGGAAGTTATTATAGTAATAAAACAAAGGACATCTCTAATAAAAAGAGAGAAATATATTGTTACAATAAAACAAAAGATTTGAAGAACCTCTCTTAATAAAAAAGAGAGAAATATATTGTTACAATAAAACAAAAGATTTGAAGAACCTCTCTTAATAAAAAAGAGAGAAATATATTGTTACAATAAAACAAAAGATTTGAATGAACCTCTCTAATAAAAAAGAGAGAAATATATTGTTACAATAAAACAAAAGATTTTAATGAACCTCTCTAATAAAAAAGAGAGAAATATATTGTTACAATAAAACAAAAGATTTTAATGAACCTCTCTAATAAAAAAGAGAGAAATATATTGTTACAATAAAACAAAAGATTTGATGAACCTCTCTAACAAAAATAGAGAGAAATATATTGTTACAATAAAAAAGATTTTAATGAACCTCTCTAATAAAAAAGAGAGAAATATATTGTTACAATAAAACAAAAGATTTGATGAACCTCTATAACAAAAAAAGAGAGAAATATATTGTTACAATAAAACAAAAGATTTTAATGAACCTCTCTAATAAAAAAGAGAGAAATATATTTTACAATAAAACAAAAGATTTTAATGAACCTCTCTGAGACAGTCGATAACGGGAGCGCCTTTGGCGCTCCCACACAATTTATGACAATAAAACAAAAGATTTGAAGAACCTCTCTAACAAAAAATAGAGAGAAATATATTGTTACAATAAACAAAAGATTTTAATGAACCTCTCTATAACAAAAATAGAGAGAAATATATTTTACAATAAAACAAAAGAGTTGAATGAACCTCTCTAATAAAAAAGAGAGAAATATATTGTTACAATAAAACAAAAGAGTTGAATGAACCTCTCTAATAAAAAAGAGAGAAATATATTGTTACAATAAACAAAAGATTTGAAGAATATCTCTCTAACAAAAAAGAGAGAAATATATTGTTACAATAAAACAAAAGATTTTAATGAACCTCTCTAATAAAAAAGAGAGAAATATATTGTTACAATAAACAAAAGATTTGAAGAATATCTCTAACAAATTAATGAACCTCTCTGATAACGGGAGCGCCAAAGGCGCTCCCACACAATACTTTTTGACATATTAAAGACCTCTCTAATAAAAAGAGAGAGAAATATATTGTTACAATAAACAAAAGATTTGAAGAATCTCTCTAACAAAAAAAGAGAGAAATTATTGTTACAATAAATAAAACAAGTGACCTCTCTAATAAAATAGAGAGAGAAAACAAAAGATTTGAATGAATCTATAGTTACAGTATTTTGTGTCGGTCGCTATCGCTCCCTCCTGTCTTATTCTTTCGTAGACCGTGTCTCCCTAAGAGGGAGACGCATAATGACGAAAACTATGGACGAAAATAATGGACGAAAATCATGACTCTTTGAGAGGTTCAGAACGACATAAATAGGGGCAAACCCGAAGAAAAAAACAGAAGAAAACTATTATGTCATAAATACACATTTTTCGTTATATTTTTCGTTATTTTTGTATAATTATGATAAATTACAAGTGGACTTGATTAGAGTGGAGTGATAGAAAAAATTGAAAATCTTTTTTTTAGTTATTATTTACAACTTTAAAAGAACAAATATCAAAGAAATGAACGCTAACACTAACACTAAACAAATCAAACAAACTAAAACCAAATCATCGGTTGCATCGGTTGTTACTCCTCCTATTCCTGTTGTCGATACTCCTATTCCTGTTGTCGATACTCCTATTCCTGTTGTCGATACTCCTATTCCTGTTGTCGATACTCCTATTCCTGTTGTCGATACTCCTATTTCTCTTGCTGATTTAGAAATCTATAAGGAGGATGATGAAGAAGAAGAAGAGGAGGAGAAAGAGGGAAAGGTGTTGGAGGATGTAGAGGGAAAGGAAGAGGAAGAGGAAGAGGGAAAGGAGGAGGAAGAGGAAGAAGAAGAGGAAGAGAAGGTGATTGAAGTTATTGTTCAAAAAAAGGAACGCAAACCCAGAGAACCCAAAGAAAAAGTTCCCAAATTAAATTCAAAGGAATATTCACTTCAAGTTTTTGGACATTATTTTGTTCAAAAATTAAAAAATCAAGACCTTCTTTCCCCTGAAATTGAACAATTGTTATTGACGGAATTGGGCATTCTTGACACTCATATTTCTGACCAAATTCACTTTTATTCCACTTTTATTCAAAATTCTAAAGTTGAAAAGGAAAAGTTAAATCTTATTTTATATCCCAAAAAATCAAAATCCACCAAACCTACCAAAAAACACATCCCTATTGACGATGTTGTTCACGG
>Ga0302185_10001001_pt1 | contig 20591 bp, 10 predicted proteins | sample II_Bog_E1_1_FD_200231 | JGI IMG/M metagenome (GOLD analysis project Ga0302185, IMG submission 200231) | Peat permafrost microbial communities from Stordalen Mire near Abisko, Sweden - II_Bog_E1_2 | ecosystem: Environmental > Terrestrial > Soil > Wetlands > Peat | place: Sweden: Abisko... | reverse complement strand
TTGTAGGTCTTAAAAATGAGCGCAGTTTCGGCTATTGAAGAGAAGGATGAGGAAATCTCAAAGCTGAAGGAATGGAACCCTAGTTAACAATACTAAAAAATGGAATTCTTTTAAAACTAACTGGAAAGGAGCAAAAGAATACGTTGGGAACTTGAAGACGAGAGAGAAGAATTGCATCGGCAAATGTGTCTGGAGAGACAAAACTATGTGTGCTAACTCGAATAAAAGGAACGCATAGTCGAGGAACTTTCAAATGAACTGCAGCAACTGCAGCACGAGATCTATCAAATGGAACAACTTGATAGTATGAAGAATAAAAAGATTAGACTACTTGAAGAAGAAATCAACTATCTCTCACAACAGATAGAAACTGCAGCTCTCGCTAGAGCAGTTGAGGAAAAGAATGAGAACACCTTCCGAAGAAGTTATGCGCTTTCTTACGATTCCTAACCCTTCAGCTAACTCGGATCCGCGTGAAAGATTGTATATTCTGACACCGAACACATAAAAAAAATCTGAAAGTTTGCTGAAATTCTCTTCCAAGAAGCCTTCTATAGGTCTAAAGGAATATGGGAATACAAGACAATTAAAATTGATACGAAAAAGCGCTGCTGAAAAATACTCTTGGAGAAAAATGAGTTCATAATTTTAATAGAACAATTTTAAAATGAGTCTGAAAAATCATATTAAATTGTAAGTTAATAACGAGTAAGTAGAGAATTTACAGTTGAATGGCAACTATAATCTTGATTATACCTTCGGTCCGAGTAAGTTATGGTCGGAACTTAAGGTATGACCAATTTCTACTGTTAATGTATATTTTTTATCCTCATTCAAACACAGATCTTTTGTGAGCACTATTTTAAATAAAATTGTAAATAAATGAAATATCCTAATAAAAAATCTATAAAAAGTAAGATATAAACTTTTGTATGAATTGTTGCGAAGATTAAAAAAGTGAGAAAAAGCCATCAATATAGCCCAAATCACCCCAAGCTAAATTACCTCAAACAGGATACTAAAAACGGGCTGTACAAAGGCGTGAAGAAAAGATTAATGTCGACATACAGCCAGAGTAAAAAGAATAATCCTAACATCTTTTTGATTTTAGGAGGTAGTTGGAAAGAGATGTAAATACTAATAAACATTAGCTCAACCAACTTATAGATCGTATCGATAACATTCCTGATTTTACGGAGTATCAGAAGATATAGCAATAAATTATAGACATTAATTTCAAGTCCATTGGCAAATATTTACTGACTTCCATTAATCAAAACTCAACTGACAGCATCGTCGAATAAATGCATCAGCCCTATCATTTATTAATTTAAGTAAAAAAACAATTAAAGTTTTAAGCCTTAAGCTTTATTTATTTCCTTTAAAAGATTTAAGAACTCATCAATTAAGGAATTATACGGGATAATTAAATCTTTGAAAATAATAAAAAAAAACTTCGCTAAATAGATTCTAAAGTTTGTTAAAAATTGGAACAAGTTATAGAACGAGTAAAACTACTGTAAAAAAGAAAGATACATGAAGACGAATCCAGTTCTGAAGTAAAAGAAGGGTCTGTTAAAATTGAATATAATCTGAGGCATGAAATATAATTAAAAAACGAAAGGATTCACACTTTAGCGTTGTAAAAATAGAGGTTAAAGACTCAAAACGAAATGTATGAAATGAAACTTAACCCGATGCATAAAGCAATATAGGCAATGCATAAGAATATCTCTTCCATTTGCCAAAAATTATAAGTTTCTCCTTCAATTTCTTCTGTCACTTCGAAATATGATTTTGAAAATGAATAAAAATGGAAAAAAACAATGTCAGAGTTGTAATTTAACAGAAATGAAGTTATTCGTTTAAAACAACAGTTAGCGGATTCGCAAAAACGCCTGTCTGAAATTACCGTGACTTCTGAATCTTCAAATATTAAAAATAAGCAGATCTAAGGTCAATTAAATTAAATAGCGAAACTAGAGTAGCTTGTAAATAGCTATAAATTAAGTTAAAAATAAAAATAAATATAATATATTTTAAACATATAGAAGTTGACTCAGGAAAAGGAAGAAATACAAAAATAATTGGAAAATATCAAGATCAAGTTCTAAAATCAGATTAATGAATTATAAAAATCAAAATAAAGTTTAAACACAGTCGAACAACTCCTATCTAATCAAAGATAAATGGAGTATAAATTAAAGGATTATAGAGGATAAAATTAAGTGTTGAAAAACAAACTGCAATAGCTATAATCCCAACTAATATAGCAAAAATAGTTAGTAATGTCTGTAATGACTGAGCTAGAAGAATAAAAATCAAGAAATGCCAATAAGTACACTTCTACTTTTCTATAGCAGAGGACTTTTTTCATTGGAGATATTTTGGAGACTAAAAAACAATAAAAAAAATACTTGATTACAACCATTTAGCAACACATGAACATGTTTATCGAAAAGACAAGAATTTTGTATGAGTACAAAAAGGATAAATCCAAAAACTTTCATTAGTTGGTTGATGGTCACAGCAATTTGGTTCTCATTATTGAAACGCCTCATGCACTTTTTGCTGGATATTATTCGGGTATTCTGCAAGAAAAGACTCCCATGACAGAGGAAGGATTGATAATTTCGCTTAATAACTTTAAGTTCTACACTCTGAACAACTTGCAGAACAATCCAAGAAGAGATCCAAATGATACTAGAATTATAAGGGGAATGGTATATGATAAGTATTTCTTCATTATAGGAAACGCTGAGATAAGAATTAGGAACGGAGAAGATAAAGTTTTCAGCAATTTTGGTATCAGCAACGCCTTCTTTGACAATAAACGAGAAAAAGTAGATGCTTTGCTCGGAGAGGGCATCGTGAACGAAGTCAAGTTCACCAACTACGAAATACATGAGGTTTTCTTTGATTAGAACTGTGTCTTCGAAAGAGTTGAATGATCATTTTGTAATCATAAGCCAACCAAACAATGGCTTAGAACATAATATTAAAAATAATAAAGTATTGTTGAAATGACCACAAATAATTATTACCAAAGACTGGGGATCAGTTAAAATAGTTTGCAAACTGAGATAGTTCAGTCTTTTCGGACTCTAATCAAGCAAATTCACCCTGATAAATTTCAGCATCAAAACGAAGCTAATTAATATAAATAGGCCACAATCGAATTACTTGAGGCGTATCGAATCCTTTCCAATGCTGATCTCAGAAAGGATTACGATATGAAGTTAAAATCACAGCTAAAAAGCTAGGAAATTAGTAACAGTAGATACTTTTAGGAGAGTAATTTAATTTAAAGAGATGGAAAGTGGTATGCCCAATGTGAGCAATGCCAAGGTCAAACAGAAATAACCATAAACGATATTTCAATAATTAAAAGTGGAAAGCGAGATTATTTTATAAAATGCTGGCATTGTGGACTTGCGCTGTCCATTATCGAAGAATGAAAAGGAGCAATAATTATTGATTTCATTAGTTTCATAATTATGTTGATCTTGCCATTTGCATTATCTTTTTCATCTCAAATTAAGAAATATTGATGAATATCTGCATTCGATTTATTGATAATATTTTATTGGCAAGATGAACGATACAGGCAATAGCTTTGGCTCCAACCCAGCTTCCCTCAAGGGTAAACTGCAAACTCTCGAAGTATTTCTCCTTTCATCCAGCAACAAATCAAAAATATTTCCAACGAACTCAACAATCATAAAAAGGAAGTGCAAATTTTGAGAAGCGAGAAAGATACGCTTGAATCAGTGCTTACCATGAAGACTGCTGATGTCAAAAAAAGTCTGTCAAACGAACTGGTGCGCATATAAGAAGAAATGTAAAATGCAACTTACACAGGAAACGACATTTTAACTTTCAGAAGGCAGAAAATAGCCGTATCCAACAGCAAATCACCTCACTCAAAGGTGAAAAAACAGCTCTCCAGCAGCAGCTGCTTGGCCTGCAAAGGAGAATCACTGAGCTATAAATGCAAGTGGGAAGCGAAGGCCATTGATGAATATCAATCATACATTCAAATAAACCATTCATATGATCATCTTAAATAATTTGCATTCTTCGGAATGATTTTAATGAAATCAACAAAAGATTCATTTATCTTCATAAATAATAATTATGCTCAGGAAATCAATTACTTTATTGGCCGCAGTGTCATCACTAACACCAATTTTTCTTGACGATAACAATGCGCCAGATACAAAAAGACATGCTATTTGTATCTTATATCCCAGTTAATCCAACGCCAGAGGACTTGCATCTTTCAGTCAAGATAATATTAACTCACCTGTTAAAATTGCTTGTTCTCTTAAAGGTCTTACTCCTAATGGAAAACATGGAATTCATATACACTAATTCGGAGATTTAACTCAAGGTTGCAAAACAGCTGGCTCACATTATAATCCCAACAACAAAAAACATGGAAGTCCTTTCAGTTAAGAAAGACATGCTGGTGATTTAGGAAATTTACTGGCAGATCCCTTTGGAAATTCATATATGTGTTTTGCTGACCAACAAATTAACTTATATGGATAATACTCTATCGTCGGTCGATCAGTAGTAGTTTGTGCCAACTAAGACGATTTAGGACGCTCAAAAAATGCTGAATCTGCAATTAATGGCAATTCAGGCAGTTGTGTTGCCTGCGGTGTCATTGGTTTGGCAAAGGAGTTTAAGACTGTAGCTCCAGTTGATAGCTGATACTTAAATAAGATTGAATATTGTGATATACTTATATTGGGCATATCTAAAGAAAACAATCAGGAATGCATTTGTAAAGTTCTGCAGAGTTCGTTCAACTCATGAATTTGAAGTTTATATCCATCGGCATCGTCCTAATAGACTTTAATCTTTGTTTCGCAATCTTATATTTCTTGTTTCAAGCGATGTAATTATTGTGTTTTTTCTGCAAGTTCATTTAATAAATCATTGACCTATCTTTATTTTTCCTCTTGTTCCTACTTTATTTTACTGGTCTATCTTTGATATTCTAATTAAATATTCTTGAAGTTGGTTAGTGCTTAACTGTAGCATTCACTAAAATAATCCCTTTCTTATTTTAATTTTTTAATTTTTTAGGACAATATACTTTATTATTCACTCTATTTTGCATTGTCTATGCTAACTACTTCGTCATTGAAGTATTATTAATCCTTGTCTTTGTTTTATTTGTCCTCTGATAAATATTTTGTATTTATTGTTTCAGTCTCATCAACATTTTAAGATGTAGGCTCTGCATATTTTTCCTCATTGTCTTCTCTCATTCGCTAAATTTAACAATTTAGCTGTTTAATGGTATTTGCTTGCTCCTGATTAAATTCAATTAGAATTTTGGCTTTTTATAAAATTTATTCTCTCTAATCGCAAAAATCAGAAGGGACAATATCGCATTGAGCATTTGCGTCGACCAACTTTATTTTCTTGACTATTTTCTCTATTTTATTTTATTCAGGATTTTTATTTTTTTCTATTTCTATCCAATTATCCCTCTCTGCTTCATATTGGCGAACCATAAAACTATATTCTTCAATCTTAAACTTATATTCCTCAATGGCCTAAATATATTCCTTGATTTATTATTAAAAATGCTGGTTTTCTTCATCCAATTTCGTTTTGTATTATAGTTATTTCATGAGAATTTAATCTTGCAATTAGCGAATTAATATTTATAAAGAAATAACTTTCTAGTTTGCATTAGCGACGGAAATGATATCCTAGGATGTTTGAATGCCTGTTTATTACTTACATTGTGGATCTATCCAAGTATCGACTGTGCAATTTTAGATTTATAGATTATAGTTAATCCTTTCTATCATCGATCTTATTTCTTCAATTGAGGAGTGGTTATAAAATTTATCATCCTCATTCATTTATACGGTCCTATCAGTTCCTGCTGTTCCTGCAGTTTCAATTGCGGTGATTTCTTTTTTCTATTTCAGTAGTACTGTTAACTAGACTATCTTTTATTAGGCCCCTTTAAGTTTGTCGAGTATAAATTTATTTTCCTTTTGACTGTTCTTGAGTTTATCTTTACCGTTATTCAGTTAAAAATTCAAATGCTTCTCCTTTTTTTATTTTTAAATAATAACTGCATTTAGTCTTTCCATTTATTTTTAGTGTTTTACTATTTCCTTTTTCAAATTCATGACCTTGACTTCAAGTAGAGATAATTGCTTTTATTTTATATTCTTTTATGTAGTACTCTTTTGCCATTCATCAATCAGATAGCCACTCATTGGATTTCTCAGTAGAACCCTGCTAGACTCAACCTCGTCAATTTATTCTTCCTTAAGGACAAGGTTGTATTGACTTTTTTTGTGTTTTTCAAATTTTTGAGCTGATCCAAAAGCAGCAGGTAAGAAAGCAGCAGAATAATTACCTTTTTTATAGAGACGATGTTTAAGTTCTATCTTTTTCTGTCCTTCTTTCTGTTCAGAAACTCCCTCACTTCTTCCATCCATGCTTTATTGCAACTTCAAATTATCGTAATTGGACTGTAGCTCTTCGAATTTAGCCGATATCGATTTTATCGATTCCTGATATGACTCAATCGATTTAAATAAATTTCTGTTTTCAAGTTCTTTCTGTCTGATTGATTCTTTCATGCTGTCATTTATGGAATTTGCTCTCATGATGGCTTAGTCACACGCTTTTAATTGTTTTTACAGATATTCAATGTGCCTCTACAATCTGTTGATGATTTCAGGATCGGATTTAGCTGTAGTTGCCATTTAAATTTATTTGAAGCGAATTCCAGAAGGTTTTGTTGGAATGACTCTTTTTGAACCCAAAACTTCTTTTCCTTTTTATTACTTGTAAATTTTAGAAGTCAAAGTTTCTGTATTTTTATTTTTTGGGCGATATATCATCTCTGATAATTTATTATAGAAATCAATTCATCATTAAGGATAAACTCGATTATTAGCAATCAAATTACAAATCACAACGATGAACAAAGATATAATAAATTTATTATCGAAAAGTTAAAGATGTAGTTGAAAGGTATTGACTTGATTGCACTGATGATAAAACTATGATTATTGGTAAATTATTTATTTTATTGCAATTTTATGAATAAAGATAATGGTCTAACTATAAATATTATATGAGAGAGCATATGAGTCAGCATAAAATCATACCCGTGAAGTGTCTGCTAGAAAACGACAAGCAAATTAAAAGACAGTTTCAAACATTTGTCCCTAAATAAACTAATAACGGATTGGCAGAACCCATCGTCACTCCAAAAGCATATCCTTATCACAATACATAGAGGCTTGGCTTACCTTTAAGAGAATATCCTGTAAGTGCAAACCAGCCATCCTCTAAATAGCATTTGAAGGGCATTTCAGTTGGTAAAAAAGTATCAATGCCTAAGGCCTTGATAAATCAATATCAAAAATAAACATTCATTCAGTCGCCTTCTCCTTAGTTCGAAGAGTATTATGCCGTAAAACGAGACCAAAAGCCATATCAGCATTCCAAACAAAATTTTGAATTCGATAAGAATATAAAATCAGCTTGCTAAATTGACAATGCTAGAAAATCATAGAACTTTAGTATAAACGAGCAACTAAATGCTAAAATGAGAGTTGAAAAAAAGGATTCGATCAAGTATGGGTATTTCAATCGGTTGTCTGAATAGATCTAAAAGAATATATCGAGGACAAATGAAAAAAGCACAAATAAATACTAATAATAAGTATGGAATATGTCTACTTACGAAAAAAGCACTTTTAATGAAAGGAAAGAGAATCATTCGATTTTTAAAGATGATCTATCGAAGATAAAGACGGACTTATTTCAAAAAGAGGCTTTCCTAATCGAGAAGAACAAATAACTGGAGAGAAAGGAGGGACAAATCAAAGAAATTACAATGCAGCTCCAATCCAATATGTCTTTAAGTGACAATATGAAGAAAAGAATCGATTGTTTAATGAGTTAAGCAAAAGATAGTTATGAGGTCAATCAAAGATTAATGCGCGAGAAGGAACAAATATAAAAGCTCTATTAATAAAAACACAAAAAGATACAATAGTAGCTCAAGACTAAAGAACAGATTATCATTAATTTGAGAAACAATCAAAGTAAAAAAAATGAATAATACCAACAGTCATTATAAGATCATCAATCTAACCTAAAGCTGTTGAATTTAAAAATACGTCAATTTGAATGTGAAGAAAAATAACTTAATCAGATCATATCAAATCTCAAATAAAAATAAAAGCGAACCACTTAAAATTATGAAATTAAGATAAATGGGATTAGTTAGATACTTCGACAAAAATAAGACCAATTGAAATAACTTCATAATGCAGCCACTCTTGATCAAAGTTCATTGTTTAAAATGTAATAATTGAGAAACAAAGAGCAGAAGGAATATTTAAAAGATATAAATCAGAAGGAATCCGCTATCAGATAGCTATCCGAGGAAGTGAGTGATCTTAAGGATAATTTAAGAACAGTGGAAATACGAATGAGATAAATGATAGAAAATGAAGAATAGCTCAAAAAATAGATTGACAAGAAGAATAATTTTAGTGATAAAAGCAACGACAAAAGGAGAGATTAGTTAAAAACAACTGTAAACGTTCTGACTAAAGAAGTGGAGGCAAAGACAAAAGAAATAACAGTAAAAGATAATCAAATAAGAAAATTGGCACATTAAAATGAAGGTTTAAAGAATTAAATAAATGAGCATATCGAACTGAAAAATCAGTATATTTCCTTATCCAACGATCATCTTAAAAAGATAAGATAACTGGAATCTCTTATTTGCACTCAAACATTAGAAGGAAAGTTGATCGATTAGAAAACCACCTAAATCAGGGAAAAATATGAACTCCATTAAACGTCCAGTTCCGCAGAATAAAAAACAAAGGAACAATTGTTTGCGGCTAAAGATTTACTCAATGAATGCAGACAAAAATTGGCATAGAAATAAATTGAACTTTGTCAGCTCAAAATGAAATATCAGGAATAGCAATAACTGAGATTGCCAGGCAATTCAAAATAGAGATAATTAAATTTACTGAAGCCTCGCTTTTGTAAATTATTATCATAAAATTAAAGGCTTAGTATTATCGTAAAAGAGCTGAACTATAAACTGCAACAATTTTATCACACGAATTGCGACTTAAACAACGAAATTATTGAAAAAGACTTACTAGCACTCAATAAAAGAATGATGGAAAAGTGCTGAGCCAAGAGGTAGACATACTAATGATCATATTTTTTAAATTCCACATATTTTTACTCAATTATCATTGAAAAGATATCTACAAAAATAAAGGTGATAGTTTAGGTAATTATTATGGAAAGATCGTTGAATATATCAATGACTGTATTTTGGAATATTGGATATCGTCGATGGGATGTTATAGTTGCCCGGACCAGGAATGCTTACATTCTTAGTTTATCCTCTTTTTTCATTACCAATTCTATATCGTCAATAATTTACTTAAAACCGCTAGATTGCTTGTCTATAGTATAATTATAAGATCCTGGTCCGGGAATGCTCTTTTTTTAATCATAGAATGGCCTTCTCTAGTCTTTACTTAACGTGATACTGTTATTATTGCCTTCCTCAAGTTTTGGTTAGTATGATCCGGGACCTGGAGTACTTGATGATTTTATCCACCCTGATTTTGATTTAGGAATTGAAAACTGTGGAAGGGTGCTTTAAAGTTTGGCATTATAAGCTCCCGGTCCAGGTAGAGAGTTTTAGTTTGCTAAACTACTCCTTTTCGATTTACCAAAAATACAATTTTTTAACTCATAGCCCAAGGTGTTATATGCATAGTTCTGAGGTCCAGGAGTGGACATGATTTATTTTTAGTTTTATATTTTAAGTCTTTGGGCTTTACCGACACTAAAGGACACTATTTTATGCTTAAGTTTATCCAATTACTCCATGTTGCTAAATATCAAATATTTTACTATGACCCTGGGCCTGGTAACTTATCAGCTCCCTGCTTTTTTAAAGGAAGCTTTGAACTCATGCTAAATCCTTTGGATTTATTAATGCCGTCTGTTATCTTATCAGCATATGTGTAAGCTCCAGCTAAATCAAGTCATATCTACGTCCAGGCACCAAATTGCTTGTTGAAAGAGAACGGCCTGATTTTCCAAATGTCATTTTCGGTATTGATTTCATTGTAAATTCGTTGGTGTTCTTCCCTTCTTTGTTATATTACCCCGGTCCAGGAGCACCGTTATTTAACGTCTTATCATTTCTTTTCTAAGTTCCCATGATGGCTGTAGTGACATGAGCCATTGTACTTTTGTTAGTTTCATATTATCCAGGACCAGGCATTTTTTTTAGTGGTCCAGCCAAATCGGCTATTTTTTATGAATGTCCCATCTTGAACCCATTATTTTCTTTCATAAACTTTTTGTAATTAGGGTCATAGGAGCCTGGCCCTGGTAGGAGATCCTTGTTTTTTTATGTACTTCTTGAAAGAATAAGGGCAGTTGGGATATGATCCTTCTTTATCTCTTAAAGAGTACGTAATTTTAATTACCATAAGATCCTGGCCCTGGCACATTGCTCGTCTGATGTTTAAATCGTACATCTGATGTTTTTCTACTTATCTTTTTAAATACAGTGTAGTGCCCGTTTTATTGGTCAAAAGAGTATTGAGGTTATCATATGCGCCTGGTCCAGGCGAAAGTTCATTGATTGTTTTATGCGGAGCTGGGGGATGCCCCATAGAGAATGCAGGTGCCGAATGCTTATCGACCATTGCTAATTTATTATCGTTTATATAACTTTCACTGCGATAATTCCATATATTTATCTCTTCACAATAAATCTATCTACCTGTCTTCAATAAATAATATTACGTTTCTCTATCCATCATATGCTATCAGTCTAATTTCTTCAATTTTAGTCAAATCATTTTCCTTTTTTCTTGGGTGTTGGCTTTATCTTGTTAGTTGGGTATGATAATTTTGTCAAATCCCAATACGTTTGAAGGGAACGTATGATTTATTAATCGATTATAGATGCTAGGCTTTGATTTTAAACGAATCTCACAGCTGAAAGTATTTCACTACCGATACAGCGCTTCAAAGATTAGTTTAAGGATTTGGGGTAAATTGGCAGCGGCGGGTTCGCGGAGGTTCACAGGGTGCGACATTTGATCGACCAGAGGATATATGCCGCCAAGATAGTCAAAATCAAACCTAGCTTTAACCGCGAAGACACCTAGGAACGACTCTACCGCATCCTCTCAGAAGCCAAAACTCTGGCCCTTCTCTCGCATCCCAATATACTGCAGTTTCATGGTTGCTGGATGGAACTGGAACCCTTTACGGAATAAGAGAAAGCGGAACTCTTCGAGGAATAAACCATAGGAGAGGGAGACTTTGAAATGGTGGTGGTTCTGAATGAATCGTTTAGTTCAGAAGGAATTGTCTTTGGCAGTTCCTCTCAATCGAAGGGAGAAACGACAACCAGCGATCACTCTAAACACTAGCGCCGCTCTAAAATTGGAGATGGTTCATCTCTGTGCGACTACAAAGAAATTCGCATCTACGTGATGACTGAGTTGTGTCAGATCAATCTGCAAAACTTTCTGTATCAGCGTAATCTAAACCGCAAGTAATCTGCTCTGAGCCCCGATGAGTTACTTCGCAACTACCAACTATCCTTGTAGATGATTTCTGGATTAAACTACCTGCACTCGAGAAGGGTGATCCACCGTGATATCAAATTGCATAACTTGATGCTGGACGAACGTGGTCGGTGCAAACTAATAGATTTTGGATTGGCCAAGCGCGTAAAGAACTGGAAGAAGACTGAGGACATCGAAATTACAATCGAAACACCTCGAGCTCCGGAAGATGATTAGGAAAAATTCAGTAGTAGCATAGGCACTAAATTGTTCAGTTCACCCGAACAGGCAAGCAGTTAAAAGTATGACCACCGTACCGATATTTACAGCCTGGCTATTGTTATCGTGCTCCTTTTCAATACTTATACAACTGCACATCAGCAAAGGGATCTACTCGAAAAGATAAGGAATAGAAATTTGGATAATATGACGATACCTGAGGCATTGAAGACTCTTCTCAAGAGGAGTTTGGGTTCGGAAAACGAAAGGGCCAGCTTGAGAGAGCTGCAAAACTGCATTAAAGCGTTAATACGAGAGCTTTATTGTCAAAACAGCGAGTTAATTAACAAATCAGTGGCGTAGAAGCATGAATTTATTCCTCAGGACAAGTTAATCAACCGCCTATTGCCTCATGTTTCCCCTAGCATGGCTCGAAAAGTGATTGGCATTAAAAACTCTTGAATAACCCTTAAGTTTTATTATTAAAGGAAGTAGGACGAGTGAGGTTAGTACGCTGCTGCGGATAAAAGATAATAAATTAAACTATCAGTCGTCTTCGATGGATTGTTGGCGCTCCTAACGGCGACGAGCTGCTTGCTGTATCTGCATCTCTGCTTTGGCTTTTAGCTATTTCGATCTCTTCTTGCGTTAATATTTTTAGATCTGCTGTGCTGCGAATTCATAAACATCACCATCAGGTAAGCCATGCTTACAGATGGCTCTCAAAAACAGTTAATAGGCTTAAAGAAGACCACTTTATTTTATTATGTCTTCTTCAACCTTCGGTTTTGGCTGCTATACTTTCTGGTTTGCCTTTGCATTGTTCCCTAAATATTTGTTAAATTACCTTTTGGGGGACTTTTACTGTTCTCTGGTTTCTTAGGGTTGGCTTCGTTTTTATTATCACCTTTTTTCCCATTGGCCTTATTATCTTTGTCTTTGTCGTTATTTGATTTTTTTATATCTTTCTATTTAACTTTCGCGTCCTTATCGTTTTTATTCTTGGCGTCCTTCTCTGTGCTCTTCTCTTTTAGCTGGCCTCCATCTTTTTTGAGTTGTTTATTATCTTCAGCTTTGTTCTTATCCTTTTTAAGATCTAATTTTTAAGTCAATTTGCCATTTTTTTCAGGCTGAATTTGATTTTTTTTATCTTTATCTTGAGACTTTGCATCTTTGATCTAGTTCTTTGATGAACTTTTATTAAGTTTATTATCCTCCTTTTTATCCAATGATTTGCTATCTTTAATATCCTTAGCATTGGTTGCTTTGGCTTCGCCCTTCCCATTTTTAGCGTCTTTTTATATTGTATCTTTAGTTATTTTTTTAAGTTCTTCAATTTTGGCCTGTGATTTGCTTCCTTTTTTATCATTATCGTCTGAATGCTAACAAATAGTACCTTTGGTCACCTTTTTGATGGGCTCCTATATTTTCGATTCCTGCTTTTTGGGAGGCATGAAATATAAAAATATAACCGATAATAATCAAATATCGAGCATATGCCCAATTTATAGCCATGATGTATCTGATCTTAGCACGAGCTTATCATATATTTGAATTTATATTTCAATCATTAATAAATATTTTACTACCAATTGAATTAGATAAGATATCATTATTCTCTATTAAGAACAAGGATATTATAACGATGCTGAACTAATATCATCTCTTGTGATATTTCTCTAAACTGACAATTTGACTCTCTAGTAACTTATGAGTTGGATTCAACTATCTCTTTCAATTATTTGCCTATAAGCTATGAATGAGTTTAATTAGATAAGTATAGATCGGAATTGAACATTAATTAAAAACTATGTTTTGCATCTTACCTTGTGCCGCCCTCAAGGACAAAATCAGCTTATCTCCAGTTGGCCCAGCAGCAGGAACCATCCCACAGATGGACAAGATCCGAGGGTAACTTAGGAAACTATCGGACACCGATTATTTGATCAAGCTGCTGAAAGAGGGAGAAATAATCATGGGCAGAAAGGTAATGTTCGACAACTACCTTTCCAGCCACGTAGATCTCATGAAGTCCTACGTTAGCACCTATACTCCCTGCAACTTTATCTATGCATCTTATTTTACGAATGGAGAGATCAATACAACAGGTTTAAATGGGAAAGATCAATGGGCAATTGAAATTGTGATTTCGCGCCTCAACATAAGCTCTATTTATCAAGCAGGGTCAATTAACAACATGCGCATTATTTTCATGCAAACTGCTAACTCCTATAATCAGGGTTGTAAAATAAGTCCAGATCTTGTAAAAAACTTAAAAGTCACATTTGATTACTTTAATGAGGGTTATCAACCTCTGAAAAGAATGCTACCTTACTTTGATGCCATTTAGAGCTTGGCCAGTCATGAAGCCAAAGGTAAATACATCGAACTAAACAAGAAGATGTTTGAAATATACACTAATCTAGTCACATGCAATCTAGCATATATCAAAATCGAGAAACTGCGCCTGCTCAACGAATTTAAAAGTTGTAAGGAAGCTGCTTATGCTGTTTATCTCAAAGTGCAAGACTCCAAACTTAAGTTGAGTCAGCTCAAAGCAAACTATTCAAACATCAATTCTGATATATCAGACTTTTTTAATCTAGCAGAGCTCTTTTACCAGATTTTGGCATTGTACTTCATGCTGATTGAAAACTAATAAGCAAAGCATCGAGAGGAGATGGGATTTATAAAGAAGGAGTTTCAACAGTTAATCTATGACAACCTCGTGGCTATTGATGAGATTGATCGTCTAATTGCCAAAACTACTGAGCTTCCAAAGTAGAATGACAATGTGATGTTCGGAATAGGCGTACTGAGCGTCATCTCAGTTGAAGTTAACAAGTAAATATAACCTTATGCAGATTCAAATATCGCTATAACATCAACGTGCATGAGAATAAAATGGATAGACCCTCGCTTCAAGAAGTTGTGGCTCGTAGAATGGGGTCATCTAATATTTGGAATAGCCTCGACTTTTTTTGATACGGTCTCATTTAAATTATCACTGACTTTTCAAATTACACTGATTAGAATATTAATATTTGAGCATGCTTAATTAATCTAATTCAATTTCACAAACTAAGAATCACAAAGGGAATTAATGGGTTTTAGAAAATATTTTAATCGAAAATTTTCCATATCTTCTAAAATGTTCATGGATTTCTTTTAACCATTGCAGTGAAATTTATCAAGAAATTATTCTTATTATTAAAAGACAATAGTTTTGGTTCAAAGTTTGGGTGATTAATTTGGGTTTTTCTGGACAGTTGTATTTTAGAAAAAATGAATCAGCTTCACCATTATGAGGTTCATTAATTGTTTAATAGCGATGAAAATAGGCAGGAAAAAAGTAATATTAAAATCAGATGAGTGGGTATTAGCGAGATACCTCTTCAATTGTATCACAAGACTCATCGATGTCATCCACATAAGATTTGCAACGATCTTAAAATTGAGGAATTGTTGGCAATTTTCTGATCAGTCTTTTGAAGCCTCTTTGAATGTCCTCCGAATACAATCTATGCTTTCTAGTTCTGCACTATAGTACAATGAATTTTTTGCCCATCACAATACAGTTATTAATTATTTATATCAGAAGAGCAAAAAGGAAAAAATATATAGAATTATCGATTGGTTCCAGTACAAATTTCAGAGAAAGAATATATAACAGCCTGAAGGATGAGGAAGGCTATTTTGATTTGATGATAATCAGTGAGATTCACTTTATCAATTTGGTTTCCTTTTAGAGTATTACTGAAATATCATAAAAAATATAAATTATATCTATAAAGTCTTTAATTATGTTTGCTCATGCCTGCATCTCCTTATTTCCTGAAATATTAGCTGTGAGCGAAGTGTTTCTGCTGGGATATGTGAATTAATTTAATGGATATAATCTGTGCTGGATGCAAATTATTTAAATGTAGCTTTATGAGATATTCTAATCAATAATTGTAAAAGAAATATTTCGATAATATTAAGTATTTATTATCTAAATCATTGAACAAAAAACAAATATCAATAGGGATTACAAACATTTAATGTAAACAAAAAGAATGCGATTTAGTTTATTCAACAGTTACATTTTTACTATCTAAATCAACTATGAAACACTCTCTTTTCAAAATAAGATCCATCCCATCCGATAATTCCTTAAATACCATTCAAAATAAAAACAGAGAAAAGCCAATAACACCCAACAATCTTTTAAATTAGCATTAAAATCTGTTGGGACAAAATCAGATCAATGAGTTCTTTACAATGTTCAAGTCGTTTTTGAAGAGTAATTCGAGAGAAGGACAAACAGCCCAGTTAGCCAAGAGCTATGATCTGGAGGTCAGAGATAGAGATGTAATAGTAGAGCCGACTTTAATAAGCAACGAAAAGATAAGTATCACCTAACTTAAAATTTGGGCTACAAAAGTAATGAAGACTGTTTCTTCAGCAGCCTTTCACTATTTTTCTCGCAATGAGATGAGCTTCGAACAAGCCAAAATATACTGCTCCGAAAATATCCTCAAAAACATTGTGATTTTTGGCCAAAGTGCTTCCCTAACTGATAAATAGTTTGAGGTGATTGACACACACATAAAAACAAAGGTCCTCGATTACTTATCTGCCAAGTATCCGATGACTGATTCAACAGAGATAAATAAAAAACTTTAGGAAACAGTCCACGAAGTAGACAATATTTAGTCCTTGTAGAACAACTATTTCGCTAATACAGACTTAATTTTCTAATATCGAGATGATGGGAACTACAACGATTTAATTATGAGCATGATGAATGAGATTATGAGATTGGTAGATGATCAGTCCGAAGAAGAAAGGACCAACTACAGTGACTTTCGCGAATTTATTTCAAGCCTTTTCTAGAAGGTGGAGGACGAGGATTGGGTCAGGAGTCAGGATAAAAATCAAATAGGCAAACAGTCTAAATTGATAAGCTAAAAGTAACTTATCCTATAAGAGCCAATTGAAGCTACAAAAAATAAAATAAATATTGAGGAATTAAAATAAAAAGCGAGAAAACGAAGCTAAGAAAAGGAAAAGTATCGAGCAAAGGTGAAGTAATATACCAATTATTTGATTGGAAGAAAAATACCTGAGGATGCTCCGCATTATAGCGAAAAAGAGATCAAGAGCATGAGCATGAACATTAAGAGTTCATCTGTGTTGCGAATTCTCACCAAATGGTGTGAATAGCTTATGGACAAGTTTGAAATCGATAATTATTATAGTGAGCGCTCGGAAAGCATAAAGGTGCAAAAGGGAGGTCATGTAAACAGCCTTCTCGCATGGATGCGCAAAAAGCTTGATTAATATCTTCGGTAATAGAGAGAAGACATTAGAAAATACATGAAGGAACTTTCTGAAAACAATTATTAAATGCAAGAGAGTTTACTGAAGTATTAATTGTAGCGAAAAGATCAAGGAGATGAACATGTTGATCAACTCGAAAAGATTAGTGGCAAATTTTCATTAAAGACAGTGAAGAACTTGCATAGTTACATAGTCTCGCTGCTGAATCGTCTTATTCATGGATTGATGAAAGTCGCCAAGAGACTACATGATTAGAATGGACTATCACAGTTTTCCAATTGGTCATCTCCAGTGAATCTTCTTACCTTTAAGATGGGCGATCTAATGCGTTGCAAATGTTCCTCACATGAAAAATAAATATTGCATATTTATAAGGAGTTGCAAAGACTGAGCAGAGAGTAACCGTAAAAACTAAGGATAGTTCGGATAAAAAACAGACTGCGATCTGGAACAAATGATATCCTTGTAAACGTGAAGTTCAAAGGTAAAGTCATGTGTGAGGTGCAGTTAGCAGTGAAGGCAACGACTTCAAACTTTATAAAGTGCAGCAATCTCTTCCACCACTACTTCTACGAACTGCAGCGCTCGTACTTCGGTCCGCTCACAGAACTATGCAGCATTTGGAGCTCTCTCGATCGAAAAAACCAAATTTATCAATAACTCATAGATGCCTAGGATCTATGCATTGACTAGAATTAGCATACATGCAAAAAATTGAGTCGACACTATGAAATGGTACGATACTAAAAGCCTTTCATATGTGGACAGTGCAGTCGGACATATTTTCACAATAACTATCTTCGTAATCACTCCCGTTGCTCGCTCTGCGGCTTTTTTGTTTGTGCTAAGTGCCAGCTAAGTTAAGAGAGTGAGCAATAATAACTGATCTCCTCACTCATTACTGATCCAAAACTGCGCAATCTCTGCATGAAGAGAATTATAAACACAGAGCCCCTTCCAGAATTAGGAGCTTGCGTTTTCTTGGAGTCTCAACTTCCCAAAGTCTAAGTATTTACACATTTCGTTTCATAGAAAGGAGGAAAATAATATATTCTCAGTAAATCTGATGATAAAATTTACTAAAGTGAAATCATAGGCTCAAAAAAGCAGCAGTTAGCTTTTAGAAGCAATTATATAATATTTACTCTAAAGGCAAGTGATGAGTTCTCAGTTATTGATAAAGATTAAATTAGAAAAAAATACCTGTTGCCAAGCTTGGTGAAAAAGAATTATCAAAAGGAAAAATAAAGTATTTCTTTGATGGATCAATAATTGACCACTGAAGATTGTAAAGCTATACTTGATGTGGGAACACCATGGCAGAAAGAAAGAGTGAATAACTTGTTTTTGGCTGATAATCGTTTTGATAAAATCCCCTTCAATCCTCAAGAATTTTCTAATCTCAGATGGCTAACTCTAAGTACTTTATTTTATATATAGGTCGCAATGATCTTTCTACTTACGAAGGAATCGAAAAATGCTATAATCTGACTAATTTTATTGGGACCGGATGCAGGCTAAAGGAAATTCCTACATCTCTTTTCTCGCTAAAAAATATTTAAAAATTATGCTTTTCATTAAACTTGATTTCAAAAATACCCGAATAGATTTCAAATTTATCCAACCTAAGTGATCTTGATATTGATAAAAATGAGTTGAAATAGTTACCGTAAGCCTTATGTGAGTGTTTATAGTTGAAGGCTTTAAATATTGGTTAAAATAGCATCTAAAAACTACCTGAAAATTTTAATAAACTACAAAAACTGCAAATTTTGGTTTGCAATAATAATTTGTTAGATTCTTTGCCAATGAGAATTGGGGATTTGAAAGACTTGAAAGAAATTAATGCTTCCTATAATATGCAATTGATTACTTTGCCAGAATCTTTATATGAACTTTCCAATTTAGAGGTACTTGATTGCTCGGTTACGGGCATTTCGGCATTTTCAGAAAATATTGGAAAGCTGTCCAGTCTGCGAACCCTCAAATTTAGAAGCTGTTAAAAAATTACCTCTCTTCCCTCCTCATTTTTATTGCTACATAAACTATAACAGATAGACTTCGATGATTGTCGACAGCTGCAATTGCCTAAGAACATCGGATAATTATCGCATCTAAAGGATATACATTTGGTTAATTGTAATTTGAATGATTTACCCTAATCTTTAAAAACATTAAAGTATTTATAAACTCTAGATCTGTCTAGAAATGAATTAGCTGAAATGGACACTTAAATATTCAATAATTTTTAGCAATTGATGTAACTTAAAATATGTCAGAGTAAGTTAAAAAAATTTCCTAATTTATCGAAATGCAAAAAGCTGGTAAAACTCAATTTAAGAGAAAACAAAATTACAGAAATACCAAATGATTACATGAAGGGCCTTTTCAACATTGAATCGTTTAACATTGACTATAATTAACTAAAATATTTTCCGAGCAGCATTTTGGATTTCAATAAATTGACAACTTTAGAAGCAGAATAAAATAAATTGGAATTTCTTGTCAGCGAGAAAGGGGTATAAGAAATGGAAATTGTAAAATCGCATTGCCCAGTCTGGCCACAGCTCAAATTGGTTAAATTATATAATAATTCATTAACAACATTTCCTTATGTTTTGCTGCACTGCAATAAACTAATCGAATTAGTTATGTCCAGCAATAAGATATCTAAAATTCCTCCTGACATAGGTAATCTAATAAATCTCCAGTGCTTGAACATGAACTATAATTAGTTACGATAATATCCCAAGTAAATATCGAAAATGAAAAAAATAGAAAGAATATATTTAGCAGCCAACAAGATAACCAAAGTTGAAGATTAATTTCGATAGTTGCCTTTGTTAAAAACACTTTCCTTGGATGATAACCCATTTAAAGCTATGATAATTTGGAGTGGATACTGTAAAAATAAATCGGCTTCAGCCTCTTCGGAAATAAAGTAAAGAGATCGATTCAATCAAAAAATATAAGTAAAAAAACAACTGAAAATAATTCACCTTAAAGAGAAATAAACAATAAATAGTCAGCCACCAAAGCAATGGAGAGAGGTTAATAAGAGACTATTTGATATTTTGATTAGAACAAATGGATTTGATTTATTATTTTGAATTGTAATGCTACTTAGAATAAAATGCAATTTGTATAAAATAAATTCAAATCATCAGGAATGAAATATTAGATTTATAATTATTGAAAGAGATGATCAATTATTTAGCATAATTATGATTATCTAGATATCATTACTAAGTTGCTTCTTTGATTTTTTAATCTTTCACATAACATTTACTGCAGAAGAAAATGAATGCAATAACAATTAGAAGACACAATATTTCTCCTGTTATAATAGATTTGATTAGGATGAAGCTATCGTGGATATTGCTGCTGGCTTCATTCAGTGGGTTGCATTTGCCC
>Ga0302185_10001000_pt1 | contig 20596 bp, 12 predicted proteins | sample II_Bog_E1_1_FD_200231 | JGI IMG/M metagenome (GOLD analysis project Ga0302185, IMG submission 200231) | Peat permafrost microbial communities from Stordalen Mire near Abisko, Sweden - II_Bog_E1_2 | ecosystem: Environmental > Terrestrial > Soil > Wetlands > Peat | place: Sweden: Abisko... | reverse complement strand
CTTGCTATGGGCAGCAGCGTCAAGGGCCTTGTGATCCTTTTCTGAGAGTCTACGGCGTTTCCATCCTATAATACCATCTCTCAGAGATAACTGGACTTTCTGACTGGTTCTTTTGGCGTGTGGCTGCATTGTCATCCCTCTGGTTATCTTCGGATAGCCATCGGTCTTCCGCCTTGCCACACACCAAAATCCCTGCGCCTTAAGAGTTCACCTATCTCTGAGAGATGGTATAAGTCCATCAGGTCGTTCCGTTGACTCCTATTGCGGACATCGTTGACTGAACTCTCGAACTTATGAACACCCAAACCGGAATTTCACTGGATGTTGCCCACGCGATTCAGTTGGCACTGGCCCCGGCCTTCCTGTTGACCGCTATTGCTGGCCTCCTTAACGTGATGGCCGGTCGGCTCGCCCGTATTGTAGATCGAGGCCGATTCCTTGTGGAATCGCCGTTGGCCACGACTGCTATTTCGGCAGACAAGCGCGTGATCGAACTCATCAGTTTGGAACGCCGCCGCCGGATCGCAAGTGCAGCGATCACCGCCTGCACTCTTGCAGCACTGCTTGTCTGCACGGTGATTGCCATGTTGTTTTTGGAGGCGTTGCTGGAACTCCCGTTCAAGTGGATTGAGGGGCTCATCTTCACCGGTGCGAGTCTCTCCTTGGTGGTTGGTCTCGCTTTTTTTCTCCACGAAGTTCACCTCGCCAACCAGACCGTAAGGATTGAGACGGAGTGGGCGATCCGGAAAGAACCGGATGCACCTAACCCATCTCCAGAGTGAACTCCGTCATGGGCACCCTTCGGTTTGATCGGTTATCCAAAAGGGACAACGAGTAGCCCTGATTTTCTAACCTCAAATGAGACACTTTTCACGATCATGGTCATGCTGGCTCCTGTCAGCATTCTTCATTCTGGCAGGTGCCAACCATTTTCTACATCCAGCACCATATCTCTCGATGATGCCATCCTATTTGCCGTGGCCAATTGGATTGATTTGGTTGAGTGGAGTTGCCGAGATCATGGGAGGGATCGGACTCATTGATCCTCGATCAAGAGTCTTGGCAGCATGGGGCTTGATTGCACTCTTGGTTGCAGTCTTTCCCGCGAATCTCAATGTGGCTCTTCACGGCTGGCCAGGTGTTAATCTCCCCCCGTTGATTCTGTGGCTACGGCTTCCTTTCCAGCTCGTCTTTATTTGGTGGGTCTATCGCAGCTCCTTGATTCAGCACAAAGAGTAGGTTTGGGTATCCAAAGGCTGATTGGAAGAGGGGGAGCAGAAAGACCCGTTCCTCTGCAGGTGGGGGTTCTATCGGGTTTAACAAGAGGGCATGGATATTGCCCTCCGGTATCAGGCATTTGGTTTCTGGCCTCGTACCATCTCTCATCTTGAACTGGACTCTCTTGCTGGTTCTTTTGATGAAGAGCAGCCTTGTCATCCCTCTGGTTACCTGAAGGTAGCCATCGGTCTTTTGACTCACTCGCTTCCGCTCGGTTCGCCCATCGTTACACTCAGGGCTGCACTTTGTGCAGTCTATCCAGGCCTTTCCCAAGGCCATGTATTGCCTCACTCTTCACCAAAATCCCTCTGCCATAAAGTCCAGTTATCTCAGAGATATGGTATCAGTCTCCAACCCTACCACTGACCTTCACTCACCGGTGGTGCAATGATTTCAGGGAGAATCCCTACAGGAGGAGTTGCCAGCGACTCGGCAAGATAGAGGCCCTCGCCGACCTTCTTCACTCCTGCCAGTTTGCCGATCCGAACATAAAGGGTTTGGCGGGGATTCTTGGCTGTCCAGATGTAGCCGTCATGTTCCAGGCCGATGAGGATCTCCTGAACCTTGAGTGCCCGACCGTAGCGCTGAAGTACCCTCACAACCGCGGGAGCCAGAGGACCGGATGGGGAAGCAGGACGTGGGATACCCGCTATCTTGGAAGGAGCACCGGCTCTGGTTTTATTCACTGAACCAGGAGGCCGTCCACGTGGGCGTCGTATCTTCACCGTCTCAACAGGTGAGACGTAGGTATCGACTGGAAGTTCCAGGGTATCTCCAACAAGGGCGTGTAGCTTGCCAGTAAGTCGCTCGATCTTGGCAGCGATCTTGGTGGCTTTGCGGAGTGTTAGGGCGTTAGGGATGGGCATTTGCAGACGGAATGTGGAGTCGGATTCACCGCACTTATTGGAGGTCTCTTGAAGTAAGGCTGAATGCGATCCAAGGTTAGACTCCTATGATATAGCGCTCGAAAGGTCGATTATTATTTTCCTATTCATCGAAGAAATCTTTCAGGTAATCAGAAGCTCACATACAACGACCATCATCAGACCAATACTCACCCACTACCAAGAAGGGAGACGTTTAGAGATACCAAGCGCCCGTTGTTTGTACCTGTAAGGTATTGACCCCATTGCAATGAGGTCGCGTTCGTCACAGTTTTGGTTGCTTAGACCCTCAAATGCCAAAATTATGGATTTCGATCTTTCCAAAATCACCAACCATCAGGCCTACAATCTACTGTGTGGTCTAGTTGCCCCACGTCCAATCGCTTGGGTTACCAGTCATGATCATGCGGGAAGGCTTAACGCTGCCCCGTTTAGTGCTTATAATTACGTCTGCTCCGATCCTCCCATCGTGGCGATTGGCGTGGCCAATCGACCGGCTAACGACATTATTGGGAAAGATACGGCGCAAAACATCCGCAATACGCGCGAGTTCGTTGTCAACGTCGTCAACGAGGATGTCGCCGAGGCGATGAATTTTTGCGCCATCGATTTTCCTCAAGGCGTGGATGAATTGAAATTAGCTGGTCTCGACACCGAGCTCTCACTGCTGGTCTCGGTTCCAAGAATTGCGAAGGCTCCCGCAGCTTTGGAATGCCGCGAAATCACAACGATGGAAATTGGGAACTCTCGGATTGTGCTGGGGCAGGTGGTGGCCATGCATGTGAAAGACCAATTCGTCGATCCTGCTGGCCCTTACATTAGGGCTGAGCAACTGCATGCCATTGGACGCATGAACGGACAAGGTGCCTATGTCAAAACACGCGATGCTTTTTTCAACATGCATCGGGTAACCTATGCTGAATGGAGAGAGAAAAACGGTGAGGCAACGTTCCCTTGAGGAGGGGCGGCAGCTGATCTGGCCAAGAGATTGAGCGTGAAGGGCTCCTGCCTCCAGATCTCTATGGTTGAGGCAGATCTCGCCATTCCCAAATCACCGCACGCATTCCTCCATAGCCTCTTCCCATTGGGTTGCCGTCACACTGTATTGCCGTTTCGAAATATCCTTGAATGGCGGCGGCCCGGACTATCCCGTCATCGGGTCTTGGAAATTCCACCCGCAAAATCAGCCGGTGTGACATCTTCGACATCCACAAATACAGTGGATGGACGGGCATCCGGAGCAATTGCATCCAAGTTCACATCGTGAAGGGTGAGCCCGCGCACATGGCGTGCATAGAGGCCATAAGCAGGGAGTGTCTTTCCAAACATGGTGTACTCGGGATAATTCTTCTCCTTTTCAGGCAACACTTTCTTCGCCTCTTCGGCAGTTCCTCCTCCGGGTAACTTCAAATTGATCGTATCCAAGGTTACGGCTTCCACCGGATAGCCTGGAATTCCATTAATGAGAATGCCGATCAGTCCGATATTCTTCGCGGTCACGTTTTTGATCAGCACATCACGCAGTTTACCGGGGGTGAGGCGTGGATGTTCTCCCTCCCTGAAGGCCTTTAGGCGTGAACCCAATCGGATGACGATGGGGACCATCACGCCATCCATGGTCACATCACTGATCGTCACCTTGCGAAGATCCCCTCCATCCACGGCATTGAGGACAATACCTGACATCCTCGTATTGGTGATCTGGCAGTTGGAGACCGTGATGTTTTCAAAACCACCGATCGCTTCCGTGCCTAACTTGATCGCGTTGCACTGGGTCGAAAGCTTGCAGTTGATTGCCTCAATGTCGCGGCTTGGTTTCGACAAACTGGTGGCCTTGATGCAAAGGGCATCGTCGCCACTGTTGATATCGCAGTTGCGGATTCGGATATTTTCGCAGGAATCCAGATCAATGCCGTCATTGTTTGCCATCTTCAAATCCCTGCTCCGAATCGTCACCCCATCGACCGCAGCACCTTTGGTCTGGAAAAAATTCAGCGTCCATGCGCCGGGATTGATGAGATGGAGATCACTCATGGTCACATCGGTGCACCGTATCCAACGCACCAGAAAGGGACGCACGGTGTATTTTTTCTGGGTTGCCTTGAGTGCAGGGCTTTGTCCATTCACGGTCCCCTTTCCCGCAAGACCGACATGTGCTGCATCCAGGGCGACAATCAGTGCGTATCCCATGGAATTCCCACTGCCATCGATGAAGGGGTCAAGGTTGCGATAATCAGCAGCATTGGTGCTTCCGAGCAGTGTGGCCTGATCCTCAATCCGGAGAGTGACATTGCTTTTGATCTGAATTGTTCCCGTGAGGTATCTGCCCGAAGGAAAATCAATGATTCCGCCGCCTGTCGCCGAGCAATCGTCGATCACCTTCTGAATCGCTGCGGTGTTCAGCGTGGTGCCGTCTCCAACCACACCAAACTTCGTGACATCGACCAACTGCTCCGGAGCCGCCACGAGTGTCAGCGTCATGGCGATCAGGAGGATTGAGGCGATAAGGAATCTGCGCATTAAGGGATGATGGTTTGTCATGGGGATCTCTTGTTGCCTCTTCGGGAGGTAATGAATTTTAGTTTTGGGGTTGTAGGGTTACTGGACCGATCAATCCGGCTTCCGCTACGGGCCATTGGGAGGCATCGAACGGTTTGTCATTGATACTGTTGACATTCGCATCATAAAAAATCTTCCACTTCACTCCACGGACATCCAAATCCCGGATGCGGTTGGCTGAGGTGCTGGTGACTTCCACCTCAAGGAGATTGTCTCTGGGTTTCAGGTGATCAACGCTCAGGCAGTAGGGAGGAAGGAAGAGAGTTCCGAGATCCCTGCCGTTGAGGCGTACCCGTGCGCTTTGGACGACTTTTCCAAGATCCAGTGACCACCGTTGAGAGTCGCTCCCAGTGGGGGCATCAAAATGAAGCGTGTAGAGTGCGGTTCCGGAAAACGTCTTTACCTCGGCACCTCCGGAATCCGTCCATGATCCGAGGGTTCCGGTTGTGTAACTCTTCGGCAGCACCGGACCTCCTTCCAAAAATTTCACCTCCCATGTTCCTGGGATGGGAATTGGACTGCCAGCTGGATTCCAATAATGCCAAGGAGGAAGATCTGTGGAACCACTGGGGAGGGTTCGCAGGAGGATTGATCCTCCTGGTTCAAGCTGGACGCGCACCCGTGACTCCCCGTTCCCTGACTTTGTTTCCCCAAGCCCGATGACACCTGTCATGGGATTGAGGAGCACCGCCTGGGCAAACGGTTTGCTGAGAGCTATCTCCTGATCGAGATGCTCTGTCCCGCGGTTGGCAATGAAATAGAGAGTGCCGTTATCCATCACACGCCTTACGAAATGGATTCCGGGCTGAGCGACCAGTTCCTCCGGACGCACGCCAGCCTGTTCGAGCGCACCTTCCAAGCTGCCGACAAGCACTTGTCCCTTACCGATGGTGGCTCTCCTGACACCGTGATCCGTCGGTGCAGAGAGGACGATGCTCTTGAGGAGCGTCTGCAACTCTACCCGTCGCTTCTCCAGATCTGCCGCACCAGGGACATCCGTCGGCAACTGATCCTCAACGATGATGGTCACACCGGATGCCGCCAGTGATAGCAATTTCTTCAGGGTCTCCACGGGCAGGTGGACGCAGGAGGGAACCACGACGACACGGTAGTTGTTCCCAAAAAGGTCAAGGTGTCCATCGCTCACTGTCGCCTTCCCCAATTGTCTGTCGGAGATGTAATCGAAGGTATAGCCCCGATCCCAGAGACTTTTGGCAGCTTTGCCGATCGATTGTCCGTGAAACCAATCGCGCACATGGACACTCATTTGCTGCACCATCCCCTGCGGGTTGTGCCAGAGGTCGTGGATCGGCCAGTAGAGAAGAATATCGTTGTCCGGTGCACTGTTCTGTAACAGGCCCTGAACGCGCGTGGCATAGGAGTTGAGAGCGGGCAGATCATGCCAGATTGCATTGCGGGGATTCATCTCCGTGGAAGCGTAGAAGCACCAACCTGGCCACTTGGCTTCGGGAGGTGAGTACGTGGTGCCGTGATACATGATCCGGTTGACCCCTGAGAGATACATGTCATCGAAGAGGCATTTCAGATCTGCCAAGGTCTCGGTGAAATGCTCGTCCAGCCAGGTTCCGGTTTCGCTGCTGACCATGTGCTTTCCGGTTACATCCGCAGCGCTGGAGGCGAACTTCGAGACAAGGATATCCCGATCCTTGTTGAACATCTCAGTCTCGGGAATGTCGCTTGCAGCATAAATGTCGAGCCAGTTGCCGGGTGATCCATGGGCTTGGTCGCGCGAAAGACCGCCTATGGCATGTGACCACTGAGTCCAGCGTCCGATGTATGCCACGATCAGATCGGAGACAGTTTCGCGGTAATCGCCCTTCACACGGGCGACATGATCGGGGTCTCCCTGATCCTTGAAGAGGGCGGGAAGCTCGTTCTGGAGCTTGTAACCGCGGCGCTTTTCAAACTGATCGAAGAAATCCGGGGACCAATCGCTTTTGTATTCATAGGAATCGTGGAACTGCCCATGCACTTTCGGCCCGGTGTAGGTTGCAAAAGCATCGGTGAAGCGTTTCAAGTAGCGCGACATCGCGGCGGGATAGAGAGGGTTGAGCATCCAACCAGCACCTCCGGGTGCAGGGCGCTTCACCACGACACCACTCGGCTTCTGGGAGACGCGGCCATCATCGGAATAGATAGCGAGGGCATTGGCATCTTGATCGCTCACATTCGGGCCACCAAAACACCAACCCGTGCCGGTCACCATGTCCACATTCATGTCGAGTTTTTGTGCTTCGGTGACCGTGGTCTTCAACATCTTCATCCAGGTCGGACTAAGATACTCAATGAACTGGCTCTCATATCCTTTCACTCCGTAGATGGGAGTGATTTCAACCGTTCCCAAACCTGCCGCTTTAAAGGTTTTTAACTCGTTCTCGAGTTCCACCGGATTCACCGCACTACCCATCCACCACCATCGTGTGCCGGGCTTCGTCTCCTTGGTGATCTTCGCCCAAGCTATCCGGGGTAGGAGGGGGGCGGTAGTATTGGTTGAAGTGACCGGTGACGCAGGGGTTTGAGCAAAGGTCGTTGAGGCGGCAAACAGAGCGACAGCCAGCAACAAGGCTTGATTCCTCATCTGCTAGAAACGAGGGGAAGAGGTTGCAACTCCTGGAAAAGCAGTTGGATCAGTTGACCCCTGTGCGGAGAGGGAGGCAACAGAGGTCAGGAAAATCATAGAGAAAATCCGGAAGAGAGGCGGCTCAGTCCTTCGTCACAGCATTTCCAGATTTTCCATCAGGACGGGAAGGTTTGAGTTCAACAGCATAAGCCTGAGGAGTGCCGTTTAGGGTGGCTGTGAAAATCACCCAGCGGTTATCCGGGGAGACATGAGGGTTGGGCTCAATGGAGTAATCATTGGCCTGCATCGTGACCACGTGTTCGCCTTTGAAGAGATGGGAGCCGTCGGTGGGAAAGGTGAGCTTCGAGATGTACTTACCCGGCCCGGTTGCCCCACTGCCGCCCCCATCAGCAACAAGAAAGGTGCCATCGGGAGCAAATGTCGCATGGATTCCACCGAATCCATTTGGAATCGTGTATTGAGTGGTTTTTCCGGTAGCGACATCCAGGGATGTCAGGAAACCACCGCGTTCGGGATGAGCACGGTAGGCCTGCTGAAACCAGATCGACTTTCCATCGGGTTGCCAGAATTCATGACCGGCTATTTCGCGCGGCTCAGTGCGGTGATAGGCAATCCGGGCGTTGTCGGTCACCGTGCCGTGGGCATCGACGGTGGACTTCGACGGATTGATGAACCAGATACGATCGACTTTTTCCCAGCTCCCTTCATGGCAAAACATGCAGAGATCAGGATCCGTGGGGGAGAATTGAACATGGCCAAACCAGTGGTTGGCGCGGTGAATTATTTTCAGTTCACCGGTTTTGATGTTCACGGTGTAGAGGACATTGGAGCCGTTGTGAACGGCGTTGATGGGGAGTTTGCTCGCGGCGTCTTTCTCCGTGTCGGTACTGCCACCCAGCAGCAGGGTTTCATTGGCATTCACCGTGAAGCCGATGCCGGGAGCCCATCGTGCTGGCAGATCACACAATTTACGCGCTGTTCCTCCCTTAAGAGGCATCACCCAGGCGGCATTATCGGCCATGTAATAGACATTCCCGGATTTGGCAACGACGACCTGATTTTCAGTGAGTCGGTCAGTGACGAGGGGTTTGACCGTCATCGAGCCGAAATCAAAGGTGTAGAGATGGCGCCACTTGTCCTTGTACTGGCTGTCAATGAGCGCGAGTTGTGAGTCTTCTGTAAACGTATTGTAGGTGAAATAGACGACACCCGAGTAGTCGTTGGGAAAGCGCGAGAGATGGATGATGCGGAGATGGCTTTCCGGATCGGTGAACTCATCGGGAATCGGAGTCGTCTGAACCTTGCCTGGAAGGGCGGGATCAAGACTCTGAGCTGGGCAGTGGGTGGGACTCAGTGCGAAGAATGCGGCAACTTGGAGAACGAAGGGGAGGGGGTGTTTCATGAGGGGAATGAATAAAGTATGAAGAGGGGGTGCTGTCTAAAAGGGAAAAGGTTAGAGTCCTGCGGCGGCGCGCGCCTTTTCCAAGAGGGTCTGGATTGCGGGCCAGGTCACGGCAAGGCTGGCCTCGGGAACGGGGTGCAGGCCATCGGGTAGCCACTTCTTAAACTGCACCGCATTCGTCTGCTGGAGGTTGAGCCAGTTCGGATAGTGGTCGATCAGGGGCAGGTGATTGACTTGAGCGTAATTGCGGTAGGCATCGTAGTAATCCGCGAGATGAGGTCGATCGTTCGCAAAGTTTTTGTGCTCGGGTTGATCGGGGGAATCCCAGGCCGAGTTCATGGTCTGCAGGACGATGTCCACTTTTGGATTCTGCGCTTGCAAGAGACTGACCATGGCGTGGAGATTCTGGGCGGATTTTTCAATCGAGATGTTGTGTTTTGTCGCCGCGTCGTTGACGGAAAACTCCAGAAAGACCAAGTCCGGATTCTGAGAAAGCACCTTATCCTGGAGGTTGGCCACACCCCAGACCGAGGTTTCTCCAGATTGGGCACAGTTGATGAACGTGACCTTACCCGGATACTGTTTTTCGAAATAGGCCTTGAGTGCTTTGGGCCATTCGGATGCCGCTGTCAGGCTCGTTCCATAGACGAGCACCGTCTGGGGTTTCCCATCGTTGAGGTTTTTAAACACGGTGGTCGGGAGTGGTTGTTGCGGAGCGTCAGCGGCAATCACCAAGGGTGCTAGTGCCAGGCCGAGCAGCGCAGGGAGGAGGGAGTGGACTGAGAAGGCGCGGAAATGATGTTTCATGAATTTGCGGAAGGGTGAGCCGCTGTGATTGAACAATCGGGAGGGATGGAAGTTGTTAGAAAAGTTTGGTCGTTGCTGTTTGTGTAGTTTCTAGAGTGCTTTCACCACTTTTCGGCCTTAGCTGCCTACTTTGCTAGTCCTTTGTGGTAAATAACGCTGAGGCAATTATCGAGCTGGAATGAACGGAAGTTTCACCACAGAGGGCCATCCAAGCGGGATCCAAGATCAGAAAAAGAGAGAGATAAAAGCCGAACCAAGTCGACGGTCGACGGCGGAATGGGGGAGGTAAAAGGTGGGAAGGAAGCAGGCGTGTGTAGTAGCTCGCGAGACGATTGCTTATCTCTGTTCTCAGACCTCTAGCCTTTCTACTATCGACATTCGTCCTTCGATTCAGCGGTTGACGGCACTTGCCCCCGGCAAGCGGTGTCGCCCTTGACAGGGTTGCCTACGGTAATCTACCGCACCGCTTCCCAGCGGCTTGGTTCCTTCTTCACCTTTGCTAATCCTTTGGGGTAACGGGCACCCCATTCACAGAGACGTTTTTCATTGTGAGATCAGTCACGCCCGAAGACTTGAATTTCTCGTCCTTGAACTGCACATCAATGTTTTTCAGGGCGATGTCGCTGATCTTGGTTTGGCCTTGGTTGCCTTGGATGGTGCCCACCTTTCCGTAGCGACCTTTGACATTGGAGATGGTGATCGTGCGCACCGTGGACGTCGGAGGCGGCACTGCTTCTCCTTTTAGGTCTGTGTATTGAGTCCAGGGAGCAATGTTTACGAGTGTTCCGCCCGCGTTGTCGAGCGTCAGGCCGCCGAGGTGAAGATCCTCATAGCGCTGCGGGGTGTCGGAACGGAGTTTGAGGCGCAGAACATTCATCGCACCTGTGATGCGACAATTATCTACCACGAGATCGCGTACGATCGTCGCCTCGCTACCGCAGGTCACAGCGGCATCCCCACGTCTGAAGGTGCAGTCGGAGACGCGAACATGCTCCACTGGTGGACTATTCTTGTCATCAAGAGCGTCAGTACCCTTCGACCCCTTCAGGGCAATGCAGTCGTCAGTTACCGAAAAGTAACAACCCTTGATCGCAACATCCTGACAGCTATCAACATCAATGCCATCGGTACTGGGTGCCTGCTTGTAGTTATCAGGAACTTGAAACCTTACCCCTTCGACCAACACCTTCTGATCATGGTAGAGGTGGAGATTCCAAAACTGGGAATCCTTAAAGGTGATCTGACGGACGGCAACGTCCTTGGAATTTTCGATCAGGCAAAGCCTGGCGCGTGGAACGCTGAGATTGTTGAAATTCTTTTTGTCCCCAGAGGTATGGCGCAATTTCCAAAACTGATCCCAGAGGGGACGTCCGTTACCGTCCAAAGTGCCTGCGCCCGTTAGTTGCAAACCGTCGCAACCCTCGGCATTGATGAGGGCTGGAGTGAACTTCTTCTCGAAGTGTCCTTCGATGCGGGTTCTCTGCTGCGGGAAATTCTTCATGTCCGTGGAGCACCTCAGCACCCCGCCCTTTTTCAGACAAAGATTCACCTTGGGCTTCAAGAAGATCGCCCCACTCACGAAGAGACCAGCGGGAATAACAACCGTGCCGCCACCCTGTCCCGCAGTATGATCGATAGCGGCTTGAATCGATTTGGTATTGAGGGTCGTGCCGTCACCGACAGCACCAAAATCCGTGATCGAGACTCCTGCATCCTCCTTGAGCTGAACAACCTGATCACTAATCGTCGCCTTGGCAGGAGGGCTAGCCAAGCAACAAAACGTCACGACTGCTGCCATCGGCAGCAGGCCGCGACGAAAGCTTCTGGGGGGAAGCATGGCAGTTCAAGGGATTCGGACTATTTCACAAAACAGATCATCAGCCGATAAAGAGGGGACGCAGATGCCGGGCGTAGAGGTTCTCAGTCACGTTGCGGCCAACAATTTCTTCGTTGGCTTCGAGGAGATCGAGATAAGTCTGACCTTTTTTCGCTGCGAACTTGAAGGCAACATGGAGAAGCTGGCGCAGGCTCAGATTGAACAGCGGATTGCTCTGATCATGGCGGAGGGCTCCGGTGAACTGATCACTGGTCCAAGCATTGACCTCTGCCGCAGAGGGGAGTTTCGAGCGATCAATGTCGATGACGGTGGCGTAAGGCCCTGTCAATTCATCGATGTGATCAAGAGCGTAGGCATAGATTTCCTTCGCAAAATCCAACCCAGCTCCTCCTGACTCGGCGAGACCGATGATTTCCTCAAGCCAGGTGGTACCGGCAGTCTTGAGATGCAGGCCCGCATCGAAACGGGGCAACGCTTTGCGGATGATCGGGTAGAGGGAGAATTTGTCGCTCCCAGAATGGACGCTGAGTTTGAGGGTGGCTGGCAGACCGTATTGTTTGATGGCAAACGCCACGACAGCCAGATCAGCGTGAAACTCACGCTCGAACTGAGCCAGATCACCGACATAGTCGACTCCCTTGTTGAAGCGTCCGGTGAATTTCGGCGCGATGGTTTGGGCCGGGATCCCTTCGTCGGCAATGGCGGCGAGGATCACCAGCAATTCGGAAGGAGTCTGGGGAGAGTCCGTCTCGTCCATGGAGACTTCTGCAATGAAGGGCTCTCCAGCCTTCTTCTCGAGAATATAACGGTAGATTCTGCCTGCCTCTTTCACGGCAAGCAGGAACTTACCCGCGCTCCGTTCGATTTCCTCCCGTGTCGTTCGGAGTGGGATCTCCGTTTTCGGGAGGGTGATGGTGCCGATCAGTTCGGGATGTCGGTCAATAAATGCAGCAACCTCTTCAGGGGAAGCAGGCTGGCCGATGGCATCGGCCACGTCGAGAGTGAAGAAGTCCGAGCAGGAGAGAAAGCGGTCCACGGTCTTGAGACCGATATGATCAGCATCAACATGCCATCCGCCCTTCCAGTCGAGTGCTTCAATCGCCTCTTGAGCGGCTTCGCGGACACTTGAGGGTTCACTGCCGATGAAAGTGTGCTCACGATTGCTCTTATTCCAGACGGGGACCACGGCTACTCCCTCCGAGGCGAGGAGTTGGCAGGCTTTCAACTGAGCCTTGGCCTGATGGGCGAAACGATCACCGACGCCGATGGAGAATTTTTCGAGGGGTTTGTAGTGTTGCATGATGGGGTTTTGGTTGTGGTGATGGGAGAAAAGTTGGTCAGGGAAATTTCAGCAATGAATGGCCTAGGGAAGCTTTGATTAAATCGCATTGAGGCCGTTGCGGCAAGAAACCTCCAACTGGCGAATGCGTAGCCTTGGAAACGACATTGTGTTACCGATGCGCTTCACGCCTGAATCAAGTCCCTGGGAAGGGACGCGATGTTAAACATGCCGAAGGCTTGATCCCGAAGGGATGGCAGGGCCTTGCGAGAGCAAGGTGTCGTACAAAAATCAGTCTATTTCCCTACAGCAGTCATCATGGGATTTGATGAGGGGTTTCTTAAGTACTGCTTAAGCCCTCCTGCAGCCAAATAAACGCTGTTTTTATCGTGCAAGGGCTTCCTTCAGAGAATAGAAAATATTAATTATGATTAAGCTGTCCGTATCGCGGCGCTCTTTTTTAGCTTCTGCCGCCCTTTTATTGACCCTCCTTGCAGCAATTTCAGTCACGCCCCGCCTCTGTGCCCAGACTCTCTATGTCGGCTTTAATACGCCGAATCAGACCGCCAACTTTACTTCGGGTACTAACGGATATTCCTCTATCTATGTCGGATATAATACTCCTTCCAGCAATAATATCCTCAACGTAGCAAACACAAACACCCTCCTGACCAATAGTGAGGATCTCTATGTCGGTTATGACGGCTCTGGCAACAGGCTCATCATTTCCAACGGAGCCACCGTTTCAGTGGTGGGATTAACCAACGGGGTGACGATCGGCCAGAATGCCGACTCCTTAAATAACTCCTTGACCGTCACTGGCACAGGCTCCCTCCTCACTAATAGTCAGGATCTCTTTGTCGGCTCTGATGGCTCCGGCAATAGTCTCACTATTTCCAATGGAGCCACCGTTTCTGTGGTGGGTAACAACTACGGAACGGTAATCGGTTTGAACAGCGACTCCTTGAATAACTCGTTGACCGTCACCGGTACAGGCTCCCTCCTGACTAATAGTCAGGATCTCTTTCTGGGCGTCGATGGCTCTGGTAACAGCCTTACTATTTCCAACGGAGCCACCGTTTCAGTGGTGGGTAACAACTACGGAACGGTAATCGGTTTGAACAGTGACTCCTCGGGTAACTCCGTGACTGTCACCGGAACGAACTCCCTCCTAACCAATGGCGGTGATCTCTTTGTCGGCTATGATGGTTCCAGCAATAGTCTCACTATTTCCAACGGAGCCACTCTTTCTGTGGTGGGATTCACCAATGGTGTGACGATCGGCCAGAATGCCGACTCCTTAAATAACTCGGTGACCGTCACTGGCACGGGTTCCCTCCTGAACAATAATCAGGATCTCCTTGTGGGCGTTGATGGCTCTGGTAACAGCCTCACTATTTCCAACGGAGCCACCGTTTCTGTGGTGGGTAACAACTACGGAACGGTAATCGGTTTGAACAGTGACTCCTCGGGTAACTCCGTGACTGTCACCGGAACGAACTCCCTCCTAACCAATGGAGGTGATCTCTTTGTCGGCTATGATGGCTCTGGCAACAGTCTCACTATTTCGAATGGAGCCTCCGTTTCAGTGGTGGGCAGCAGCTACGGAACGGCAATTGGCTTTGCTAGCGACTCCTTGAATAACTCGGTGACCGTCACCGGAACGAACTCCCTCCTGACCAATAGTCAGGATCTCCTTGTCGGATTTGATGGCTCTGGTAACAGCCTTACTATTTCCAACGGAGCCATCGTTTCAGTGGTAGGCAGCAGTTATGGAACGGCAATCGGTTTGAACAGCGGTTCCTCGGGTAACTCCGTGACCGTCACTGGAACGAACTCTCTGCTGACCAATGGTAGTGATCTTTATGTCGGTTATGACGGCTCCGGTAACAATCTTACTATTTCCAACGGAGCCACCGTTTCAGTAGTGGGTAACAACGACGGAACGGCAATCGGTTTTAACAACGACTCCTTGAGTAATTCAGTGACAGTCACCGGAACGAACTCTCTGCTGACCAATGGTAGTGATCTTTATGTCGGTAATGCTGGCTCTGGTAACAGCCTTACTATTTCCAACGGAGCCACCGTTTCTGTCGCGGGGAGTTTCTATGGCAGTGTCATTGGATTGCAAGCAGGAGCCTTGAGTAACTCGGTGACCGTCACTGGCGCAGGCTCGCTCCTGACCAACAGCCGCGATCTTTATGTCGGGGTTGATGGCTCTGGGAGCAGTCTCACCATTTCCAATGGAGCCACCGTTTCTGTCGCGGGCAGCAGCTATGGGATGGTGATCGGGGATAATGCCGATTCCTTGAGTAACTCCGTGACCGTCACTGGCGCAGGCTCTCTCTTGAGCAGTGATCAAAAAATTCTGATCGGCATCTACGGTGAAGGTACCCTCACGGTGGGAAGAGGAGCCAGCGTCGTGGCCAAGCAGGGAATCATCCTTGCCTTCCAGAGCAACTCCACCGGCACACTCAATATTGGCACCTATGGGGGTAGCGACCCGGCAGGAACTCTCGATACACCCAGCATCACATTCGGCGATGGAACAGGTACGATCAGCTTCAACCAAAGCGACACGACTACTCTTACCAGCAGTATCTCTGGATACGGCTCCCTCCAGCAACTTGGGAGCGGTACCACCGTCCTTACCGGAAGCAATAATGGCTTTGTCGGGCCGACGCTGATCAATGCTGGAACGCTCCAGTTCGGCAACGGTGGAACAAATGGATCGGTCGCAGGAGCTATTACGGACAATGCCTTCCTCATCCTCAACCGTTCGGATGCCTACTCGCTAACCAATACGATTTCTGGCACCGGAGCACTGAACCAGTCAGGAACTGGCACCGTTTCCGTTACAGGAAGCAACACGTACTCGGGGGTGACTACGATTAACTCAGGCACGCTGAATGTCGTCGGATTCTTGAGTTCTTCAAATGCTCTCCATGTCAACGGAGGCGTTCTTGCTGGAAGCGGTTCTGTCGGGAATGTGACTGTAGCCTCTGGTGGCACGCTTTATCCAAGTGCTGTTGCCGGGACGAATGCCACCACCACCCTCACGGCTCATTCCCTGGCACTCAGTCACGGCTCGACGATTGACATGAACATCACGCCGACTGCCAATGTGAATGACAAGATTGCCAGCACCGCTGCGATCCAAATCAGTGGAGGCACACTAAACCTGAGCTTCAACGGAACATTTAATACTGGGACTACCGCTTCCTGGACACTCTGGACGACCGGAGCCTCCTTGATCAATCATCTCGAAGCCGTCAACGCGGAGGGTGCTTTGACCGGCAGCTTCACAATGACCACGCCTGGCATCTGGTTCCTGATGGGAACATCAAACTACGGTAACATCACGCTAAACGAGATGAATGGTTTGCTCACCATGCAGCCGATTCCCGAGCCCTCCACCTGGGTGCTCTTCGGTCTCTCGATGATCCTGGGTCTGGCAGTCCGCCGGAAAATGCCCTGCAGCAGAAATTCTCGATAGTTCCTTATCATCTGTTTGACTTGGCTTCCTCCTTTGCGGTCCTTTGGGGTAAAGAATGCTGAGGCTCTTATCGGGCTGGGATGAAAGGAAGTTTCACCACAGAGGGCCATTCAAGCGGGAGCCAAGATCAGAGATCAGAGGTCAGAGGGAAGTCGAAAGACGATGGTCGAAAGTCGATGGCTGGAGGGCAGAGGACGGGGGCTAGAGAGTCGGAGTTCGATAAACCTTTTCTTTCTGATGGAGGCGACTTGCTGGCTTTAAGTGCTCGACCTTCGACTTTTTTAGTCCTTTGTGGTAAAGAACGCTTCAGCCTGAGTGATGCAACACCGTAAAACGGGCAAATCGCTTCTAGTGGAATTAGTGATCACTCCCCGTTTGGAAAATCAGGTGATGGGGCACTTTACTTCCAAGGGGTCGCAAGTACGCTCTGTGGGGTATGGTGAAGTCCGTGTTCCTCCCCGCCACGCAAGTGATGTCAGCATGATCAAGTCATCGTTTTTTCATGGTAACTATCGGTGGGTGATTTGCGGGCTCTTGTTTTTCGCCACGACATTCAATTATCTCGACAGGCAGGTCATCAGCTACCTCAAGGAATTTTTCTGCACTTCGGTTGATGGTGGAGGGTTTGGATGGACGAATTCCGACTACGCCAATGTCACGACGGTTTTCACCGCTTTTTATGCGACGATGACGATCTTTGCCGGGATGATCATCGACAAAATCGGCACGAAACTGGGGCTCGCGCTCGCCTTCACCACCTGGTCGTTTTTCGGTATTGCCAACGCCTTTGTCGGGAATTGGACGGTAGCCCATATGGCGGTTCGGAGTCTCTTCGGCGTCGGTGAAGCGGGTAACTTCCCGGCTTCAATCAAGACTGTGGCGGAATGGTTCCCAAAGCGGGAACGGGCTCTTGCAACGGGAATTTTCAATTCCGGTTCCAATGTGGGTGCCATGATTGCCGCCCTCTTTGTCCCATGGTGTCTGATTCATTTCGGTGACCAGCTTGGTTGGAAAATGGCATTTATCATCACCGGTGCGGCGGGATTGCCGTGGCTGATTGTGTGGTTCTGGCTCTATGACCCACCGAGCCTCCAAAAAAGACTTTCGAAGGAAGAATTCGACTACATTCACTCTGACCACGAGGAGACGAAAGCCCAGGAACTTTCCGATGATAAGTCCGGGCAAAAAATCTCCGTTTCTCTCCTGTCGTTCTCAGGCCGCATATCCCGGGCCACCTTCGTCGGCATCACCTTCATGACCCTGTTTCTCTGTCTGTTCGTTTACGTTATTTCGACGATGTTCCCCTCGTTGGGACGAGCCCAGGCAACCATGATTTACAGGGTTTGCGGTTTCCTTGCTCTCCTTGTGAACATAGTCGCCCAATCCCGTCGGTGGCATGATCTGGGAAAATCAGGCTGGCTTGTCTTCCTCAATCTCATTCCGGGGATCGGAACGCTGGGCTCGATCCTTTATCTCTCCTCCAGAAATGGTCAGCAAGCTGTGAACAGGTTTGGAGCCGCCGCAACCACCGGGATTCTCGGCCATCTCCAGACCTGGGCTTTCTTTTTCGGGAAATTCCTGACCGATGGAATCTGGTGGTTCTACCTTTTCTGGCTGCCTGATTACCTTCTGAAACAATTTCACATGACCAAGCACGAGGTGATGCTACCCACCTTTATCGTCTACGGTGTCGCGATCATTGGCAGCATCGGTGGTGGGAGCATTCCGATGGCCCTCATGAATTGGGGAATGCCGGCCTATCGAGCCCGCATGACGGCCATGTTCCTGATCGCCCTCGTTCCACTGACGGTGCTCAGCACTCAGTATTTTGCCAATGTCGCCCGCTTCGGTCAGATGGCCTCCTGGTATGCCGTGGCGGTTATTTGCCTCGGAGCCGCGGCGCACCAGGCTTGGTCGGCGAACCTTTTCAGCACCGTTTCGGATATGTTTCCTAAGAAAATGGTCGGTTCGGTCACCGGCATCGGGGCGATGGGGGGCGGACTCGGTGGAGTGATCATTCTCAAGCTCTCCGGGATGCTGACCGATACCTACAAGGCCGATCCCTCCAGAGCCTACTGCTTCATGTTCGTTCTCTGTTCCTTGAGCTACCTGGCTGCCTGGAGTATCATGAAGTTGCTCGTGCCGAGACACAAACTTGTCACAACGATGTGATCTTGAACCACGAGACATCCAGAAATGGACCTCCAGAAAATGAAAACCTTCCTCTCTGAAAACTTTCTCCTGCACTCGGATGTGGCCGTAGAGCTGTATCATGAGTATGCCAAGCCGCAACCGATCTACGATTACCACTCGCATCTGCCGGTACGGCAAATTGCCGAGGATAAGAAATTTTCAGATCTTCAAGAAGTCTGGCTGGCTGGCGATCACTACAAATGGAGGGCGATGCGCTGGAACGGGATTCCGGAGAGCTATTGTACCGGTGATGCAACCCCCTGGGAAAAATTCCAGGCATTCGCGCGGACGGTTCCAAAGACCCTGCGCAACCCGCTCTATCACTGGACCCACCTGGAACTGAAATTCTACTTCGGCATCGACGAATTGCTCGACGAGAACACGGCGGAGTCAATCTGGAACAGGGCGAATGAACAGCTTGAATCGCTCACTGCGCGGCAGTTGTTGACCAAGAGTCGCGTTGCCGTCTCCTGCACCACCGATGATCCGATCGACTCATTGGAGGATCATCAGAAGATCAACGCCAGTGAGTCCTTTGCTACCCGGGTCTATCCGACCCTTCGTCCCGACAAGGCTCTCGCTATCGACAAACCTACCGTGTTTAACCCCTGGATAGCCCAACTTGCCAAGGTTAGCGGGATCGACTGCGCCGACTTTAAAGGATTTCTGGGTGCCCTCAATCAGAGGCATGAAGCCTTTCATCAGGTCGGATGCCGGCTTTCCGATCACGGGCTGGATTCCTGCCACGCCGAGGAGTGTACCGAGGCCGAGGCCAGCGCTATTTATGCAGCAGCTCTTGCTGGTCGCCCTGTCACGGCGGAAGCAGCCGCAAAATTCCGGAGTTATCTGATGCTCTTTTTCGGTCATCTCGATGCTGAACGTGGCTGGACAAAGCAGCTGCATCTCGGGGCCATTCGTAACACCAACTCACGCGGATTCCGTGAACTGGGGCCAGACACCGGATTTGATTCCATCGGCGATACTCCCCAGGTGGTGGCCTTGGCACGTTATCTGGATCGCCTGGATAGTGACAACCGACTCCCGAAAATGGTGCTCTATAACCTCAACCCGGCGGATAATTATCTCTTCGCCACCATGGCTGGAAATTTCCAGGACGGAAGTGTCGCAGGCAAGATCCAGTTTGGCAGTGGCTGGTGGTTTCTGGATCAAAAAGAAGGAATGGAATGGCAGATCAACGCACTCTCAAGTTTGGGATTGCTCAGTCGGTTTGTCGGGATGTTGACCGATTCCCGAAGTTTCCTCTCCTTTCCGCGGCATGATTATTTCAGGCGCATTCTTTGCAATCTGATCGGAGCGGATGTCGTCAACGGGGAACTTCCCCGTGATATGAAGCTGCTGGGTGAGATGGTCGCCGACATTTCCTTTCACAACGCACGGCGTCACTTCGGTCTTGAACTTACGAATTTATGAATACTGAAATCATTTTTAAGAAGGCAGTAGAGGGGGGCGGCCTGACTCCTAAACAGGTGACGGAAATCGTAGCGCTTGCTTGCCCTGAGAAATCCTATCAGCGAAAAAAGGTACTGCTGATTGTGCCGGATGCCACGCGGACGGCGCCCGTGGGACTTCTCTTTAAGACTATCTTCAAGCAGATCGGTTCCGTGACGGACACGCTGGATGTCATGTTCGCCCTTGGTACCCATCCGCCGATGAGTGAGGAGGCGATGCATGCCAGACTCGAGATCACGGAGCAGGAACGACGGAGTGACTATGCGCAAGTCCGGTTGCTCAATCACGAGTGGGATAATCCAGAAGCGCTCCAAGCGATCGGGGTCATTTCAGCCGAGGAAACAAGCCGTTTAACCGATGGACGCTTTACCGTGGAGGTCGAGGTGAAGATCAATAAACGGGTGCTTGAGTACGAGCAGATCATCATCATCGGCCCCGTGTTTCCGCATGAAGTAGTGGGATTCTCGGGTGGTAATAAGTATCTCTTTCCCGGAGTCAGCGGTCCTGAGATCCTGAATTTCTTCCACTGGCTTGGTGCCGTCGTGACCAATCCGATGATCATCGGCAACAAATGGACTCCTGTGCGCAAGGTCGTGGACTACGCTGCCGCCATGCTGAACGTGGAGAAACTCTGCTTCTCCATGGTCATCAAGGGGAGTGAACTCGCGGGTCTCTATGCGGGAACTCCGGAGGCCTCATGGGATGCGGCATCGGAACTTTCCCATGCGCTCCATATCGTTCACAAGGAACACCCCTTTCACACCGTGCTCTCCTGTGCTCCCCCGATGT
>Ga0302185_10000999_pt1 | contig 20606 bp, 19 predicted proteins | sample II_Bog_E1_1_FD_200231 | JGI IMG/M metagenome (GOLD analysis project Ga0302185, IMG submission 200231) | Peat permafrost microbial communities from Stordalen Mire near Abisko, Sweden - II_Bog_E1_2 | ecosystem: Environmental > Terrestrial > Soil > Wetlands > Peat | place: Sweden: Abisko... | reverse complement strand
ATTGCCGGGCCATCACTGGCGATATTGGTATCGTGTATCGGTACAGCGGTTATCCCCTGGGGGCAGCAACTCGTTATCGGTGGCCATGTGATCGATCTGCAGGTGACCGACATAAATGTGGGCATCCTTTATATTTTCGGCGTTGTTTCGCTGGGCGTTTATGGCATTATGATTGGCGGCTGGGCGTCAAATAACAAATATTCGCTGCTGGGCGCAATTCGTGCGGCTTCGCAAAATATCAGCTACGAAATTGCGATGGGCCTATCGATAATTGCTTTATTGATGACCACCGGCACACTTAGCCTGCGTCATATTGCCGAGCAGCAATCCGGTTTCTGGCATGGCCATTGGTTTACCTGGAATGTTTTCAGCCAGCCGCTTGGCTTCCTGATATTTATCATCTGTGCATTTGCCGAAACGAACCGTTCGCCTTTTGACTTACCCGAGTGCGAAACAGAGTTGGTTGGCGGTTATCATACCGAATATTCATCCATGAAATTAGGTTTTTACCTTTTTTCCGAATACATCAACATGTTTGTATCGGGTGCAGTGATGGCCACTTTGTATTTCGGCGGGTACAATTTCCCCCTGATGCACCACATTCATTCGCCAAACCTGGTGGCGGTCCTTGGTGTTGTCGCGCTGTTTGCGAAGATATTTTTCTTTATTTTCTTTTTCATGTGGGTACGCTGGACCATCCCCCGTTTCCGCTATGACCAATTAATGGACCTGGGATGGAAAGTTTTGATACCGTTGTCAATTGCCAATATTGTTATCACGGGCGTTTGGATCACTTATTTTAAATAGACAGAGAGGTTGTTAATGGAACCATTAAGTAATAAAAGGAAAGTACTTGAAGCAAAGCCCCTCAACTTTTTGGAGAGGATATATCTGCCTGCGATATTAAAAGGGCTTTCAATTACCATAAGGCACTTTTTTAAGAAACCGGTAACCATCCGGTATCCTGAAGAAAAACGCGAATATTCCGAGAACTTTCGCGGGTTGCATTCGCTAAAACGCGACGAGCAAGGCCGTGAACGGTGTACCGCCTGTGGTTTGTGTGCGTTATCATGTCCTGCTGAAGCCATCACCATGATCTCTGCCGAGCGCCAGAAAGGTGAAGAGAATTTATATCGCGAGGAAAAATACGCTGCAGTTTATGAGATCAATATGCTGCGCTGCATTTTTTGCGGATTATGCGAAGAAGCTTGCCCCAAGGAGGCCATTTACCTGGATGGCCCGCATGTGGCATCAGATTATTTGAGAAAAGATTTTATTTACGGAAAAGACAAATTAGTAGAGGCGCCCTTAAATCAATAAAGAAGTTTTATACATTTGCCCTACTCTTTTAGGGGGTAAAGGTATTTTGCAAATACAACCATGAGTACATTTTACTTCATCGCATTTTTGTCCATCTTTTTCTCTATACTGGTTATCACTGCGAAAAACCCCGTACATAGTATACTGTACCTGATACTTACCTTTGCCACATTCACCATCCATTATATTTTAATGAATGCGCAGTTTGTAGCGATCGTAAATTTCATTGTGTACATGGGCGCCATACTGGTACTATTCCTTTATACGCTGATGCTGATCAACCTGAATAAAGAGTCGGAACCACAAAAATCAAGCTTTATCAAAATCATCGGCTTTATTGCGGGTGCATGTTTTTTAGTGGCCGTTGTGGCTGCCCTCAAAGCATTCAAAACATCACAATTGGTCGTACTGCAAGACCCCAACCTGGGCCTGGTAAAAAACCTGGGGAAAATATTGTTTAACGAATATTTACTGCCATTTGAAGTATCGTCCATCCTATTGTTATCGGCAATGGTGGGCGCGGTTTTATTAGCAACCAAAGATCCAAAAACAACCTGATGGAAACTTTAAACCACAATATTCAAGCTATACCGCTTAATCATTACATCTTGCTTTGCTCCATCATTTTTTCGATCGGCGTAATCGGTGTATTGATCCGCCGCAATGCTATCGTGATATTTATGTCGGTTGAGTTGATGCTCAATTCGGTAAACCTGCTGCTAACCGCTTTTTCCGTTTACCACGGAGATGCTACCGGGCAGGTTTTCGTATTTTTCATCATGGCGCTGGCTGCGGCCGAAGTAGCGGTTGGCTTAGCGATCATCGTAATGATCTATCGTAACACCAACTCGATTGACATTAATGTGTTGAACAGGTTGAAATGGTAAACCCCCTAGCCCCCTGAAGGGGGGACAGGAGGATGATTTTTAATAAATAATGATAACAATATTTCCCCTTTAGGGGATTAAGGGGTTTATGAACAATTACATTTGGCTTATTCCGATATTACCGTTAGCGGGTTTTGCAATTAACGGTATTGGCCGTAATACACTGTCAAAAGGCGTTATTGGCTTTTTAGGTAGTTTCCTGGTATTGGTTTCCTTTGGCATAAGCGTAGGTGTTTTTCTGCAGGTTAAAAGTACCGGCACACCTATTAACGTTACTATTTACGATTGGTTTGCCCTTGGCGACTTCCATTTCCCGTTTGCCTTCCTTATCGATCAGTTAAGTTCGATAATGTTGCTGATCGTAACCGGTGTGGGCTTCCTTATTCATTTGTATTCCGTGGGCTATATGAAGGATGACGCAGGTTTCGGCAAGTTTTTCGCCTACCTTAACCTGTTCGTCTTCTTTATGCTGCTGCTGGTGATGGGTTCCAATTATGTGATCATGTTTATCGGCTGGGAGGGTGTGGGCCTTTGCTCCTACCTGCTCATTGGTTTTTGGTACACCAATCCTGCGTACGCGGATGCAGCAAAAAAGGCCTTTATCATGAACCGCATCGGCGACCTTGGCTTTATTTTCGGCGTCTTCCTTTTAATCAAATATTTTGGCAGTACCAGCTTTGCCGAGATTTTCAGCCATGCAGGTACACAGCAATATTCGGCTGTACCTTATGTGCTCATTACTATGCTTTTATTTGTTGGCGCGGTAGGTAAGTCTGCCCAACTGCCGCTGTTCACCTGGCTGCCTGATGCGATGGCTGGCCCGACGCCGGTTTCGGCGCTGATACATGCCGCAACCATGGTTACCGCCGGTGTTTATATGGTGGCCCGCTCAAACATTTTGTTTACCCTGGCGCCGGTAACCATGCATGTCGTGGCCGGTATAGGCCTGGCAACGGCTGTTGTCGCAGCCATAATCGCGCTAACGCAAACAGATATTAAGAAAGTTTTAGCCTATTCAACCGTTTCCCAGTTAGGTTATATGTTCCTGGGTTTAGGTGTTGGGGCTTACACGGGCGCATTCTTCCACGTGCTTACCCATGCGTTTTTCAAGGCTTTGCTATTCCTTGGCGCAGGTTCGGTTATTCACGCCTGCAGCGGCGAACAGGATATGCGCAATATGGGCGGACTGAAAAGCAAACTAAGGATTACCTTTATTACGATGCTGATCGGCACCCTGGCCATTTCCGGTATTCCGCCGTTTGCCGGATTCTTTTCCAAGGACGAAATTTTAGCGCACACTTTCGCCGCAAGCCCTGCGATGTATGCCATCGGCGTTATCACAGCGATGTTTACTTCGTTCTATATGTTTCGGTTGCTGTACCTCACCTTTTACGGAAAGTTCCGCGGTACGCATGAACAGGAGCACCATTTACACGAATCACCGCCAAATATGACCGTCCCGCTCATCGTGCTGGCATTATTGTCGCTGGTTGGCGGCTTTATTAATATACCGGAATCATTGGGCGGGCATCAGTGGCTGGCAGAATATCTCGCGCCGGTGTTCCAAAAATCGGCGGCACTGTTTACGGGAAGCCAGCTAACAGGATCGACTGAAATCGTGTTGATGGTCGTGTCGGTATCCGGAGCGGTTGTAGCGCTGGTTTATGCTTATGTTAGGTATGCGAAAAACGGGCATGTGCCGGTTTCTGACACCGGGAAACGTTCCCCGTTGGCCAACCTGTCTTACCATAAGTTTTATCTTGACGAGATATATGATACAATCATCCGTAAACCGCTGGACTGGTTATCGGAGTTTGCTTATAATAATATCGAGAAGTTAGGAATTGACGGTATTGTTAACGGTTTCGGAAAAGGATCGCTGGATGCAAGCAGGGGGTTGCGCCTTTTGCAAAGCGGCAATGTTGGTTTTTATATATTCATGATGGTAGTGGGTATCGTTTCCATCCTAATGTACCTGGTTATTAAATTTTAAAAACGATTAGCGTTTACACCATAAAATGACGGTTTCTCTCTTAATATTTTTACCGGTAATTGCAGCAGTGCTGGTCCTGTTTTTTAAAAACAGCGCGGCCAAACACGCCGCTTTGGTTTTCTCACTTGCAGAGTTGGTTTTAGCCGGCGTGTTTTTATCCAAATTTGTTCCGAATGCTACTACGCAGTTCCAAATTGACGTCCCATGGATACCTAAATTTGGCATCTATTTCAGCGCTGGCATCGATGGGATCAGCATGATCATGGTATTGCTCAGCGTGTTGTTGGTGCCGCTGATTATCTTGACAACTTATAAGCACCAGTACAAGAATGCAAATGCTTTTTATGCACTGATCCTGTTTATGCAGGCGGGCATGCTGGTGGTTTTTACCGCTTTGGACGGATTTTTATTTTATGTGGGTTGGGAAGCAGCGTTAATTCCGATCTACTTTATCTGTTCGCTGTGGGGCGGCCAAAACCGGATTAAGGTAACCATAAAGTTTTTCCTTTATACGTTTTCGGGCTCATTAATTATGCTGGTAGCCATCATCTACCTGTACCTGCAGTCGCCTGAAAAAACATATGATCTTTCGCATTTCTATAATTTACATTTAAGCATCGGTCAGCAATCATGGGTGTTCTGGGCATTCTTCCTCGCCTTTGCCATTAAAATGCCTTTATTCCCCTTTCATACCTGGCAGCCGGATACTTATACAGAAGCACCTTCAGCCGGTACCATGATGCTCGCGGGGATCATGCTTAAAATGGGTATTTACGGGGTGATCAGGTGGCTGGTCCCTCTTGTTCCGCTTGGCTATAACCGCTGGTGGGATACCGCAATTGTGCTTTCTATCATCGGCATTGTATATGCCTCCATCATTGCCTTCAGGCAAAAAGACGGCAAACGGCTGGTTGCTTATTCCTCTATTGCCCACGTCGGTTTAATATCTGCGGGCATATTTGCCTGGACCTATTTTGGTTTACAGGGCGCCATGATACAAATGCTGAGCCATGGCATTAACGTGGTGGGGATGTTCTTTATATGGGAGATCATCGGCAGCCGCTTGAATACACGCCAAATAAGCGAGTTGGGCGGCATCGCGAAAGTTGCCCCTAAATTTGCCATTGCATTTTTAATCATTACGCTGGGCACAGTGGCCTTGCCCTTAACCAATGGGTTTGTAGGTGAGTTTTTATTATTAGCCGGCATTTTATCGATAAACCTCTGGCTGGCGGTGTTTGCCGGATTGACCATGATATTCGGCGCCGTTTATATGCTGCGGATGTATAAGTCGGTAATGCAGGGCGAAACCAATGCGCTAACCGCCATTTTTGCCGATATCAGCGGATCCGAAAAGTTGGTTTTGGGAATTATCTGCGCCTTAATTATCGTAATTGGTGTTTATCCGCAACCTATTCTTCATATCTCCGATGCTGCAGTTAAGCAGCTTGTAGATCAAACAACAATGAAATTTTACCAGGCGAAACCATGATTACATTAATTATCATATCTACTTTACCCATCTTATTGCTGTATTTAGGGCTGTATAAGGCTCAAAAGTCTTTGTTGCCGGTGACACTCGTTGGTTTACTTGTTGCATTAGGTTTCGCAATAGCCTCCTATACCAGGGCCGATATGGCAACGCCAATTTATAGCGGCATGATGCTGTTCAACAACTTTGCCGTCGTGTTCTCGGGCGTTACTATTGTGTCCACTGTTTTGATCGTGCTGCTTTCCAGGGGATATTTCGAAAAGATCAGCAGCCACGTTGCCGAATACTACGCGATCATATTATTTTCACTGGCCGGTATTATCATCATGGTTTCATTTTATAACCTGGTGATGCTGTTTATTGGCATCGAGATCATGTCGGTAAGCCTTTATATACTTGCAGGAATAAAGAAAACGGACTTCGCATCTAATGAGGCTGCCTTAAAATACTTCCTTATGGGGGCATTTTCAACCGGGTTTTTATTGTTCGGCATTGCGCTCATCTACGGTTCGTCGGGTTCATTTAGCCTTGAAGCCATCCGGAACTGGGTGCTTAGCCAGCCGCACCATGTCGACCCAATGTTTTATGCAGGGATATTATTGATCATAGTAGGCCTATGTTTCAAAGTTGGGGCCGCGCCATTCCACTTCTGGACACCCGATGTTTACGAAGGCTCGCCTACCCTCATCACTGCATTCATGTCAACCGTTGCAAAAACAGCAGCTTTTGCTGCCTTTTTACGCCTGTTCAGCGAATGCTTTCAACCCGTATCCGACTTTTGGGTACCGGTTTTATTAGTGATTACCATCGTTACCCTTTTCATCGGGAACCTCACGGCCCTTTACCAGCAAAGCTTCAAACGCATGCTGGCCTTTTCAAGCATTTCGCATGCCGGTTACCTGCTATTCGCTATTGTAGCCCTGGGCGCCAGTTCGGCAAATTCAGTTTTCGTGTACGCTACAGCTTACTCTATCGCTTCTATCATTTCTTTTGGCGGCTTGATATTGGTTCAGCAGCAATCCGGCAATGATAATTTCGAGAGCTTTAACGGCCTGGGCAAAAAAAACCCCTTCCTGGCAGCGGTGATCAGCATCGCCATGTTATCACTGGCGGGCATTCCGCTTACCGCCGGCTTTGTCGGCAAGTTTTTTATGTTCTCGGGCGCCTTGCTGCAATTCCACCTGGTAATGGTGCTGCTGGCTGTGGTAAACGCCATCATCAGCATCTTCTATTACTTTAAGGTGATCATTGCCATGTACTTTAGGGATGCTGAACGTGATGAACTGGTGGTACCGGCTTATTACAAGTTTGTACTTGGGATTGCTGCAATTGCGACGATATTAATCGGCGTCGATCCGGGGTTGATTACCGGACTTATTTAAGCGGCTGATCTTCGACCGCATAAGCTTTCGAATTTCGCTCATTTAATTGCTGCGCTTTTTCTTGGATTTTACAATAAACACCGGACTCTTCAACAGGGTATTTGCGATCGAGATCAATGTTATTAAAACTTTCCTCATCTCCCCAGCCAAACCATTTTTGAAAAAATGGCAGCAGCTTACTGGTTTTTATACTTTCCAAAAAATAAACTTCATGCTCTTTTTCCTTTATACCCATATCGTATAATAATTGATCATGCTCGATGATGTCCAACGAATTAAAATATTGTTTCATTCTGAAGTATTCGCAAACATTACCGCTTTCCAATCTTCCAGCAAAATAAAAAGGCATAAACCAACCGATCACGTAACATGCGGAAGAAATTACTTTACCGATGATATGGGCCCTCACCTCGTAGTTTTTCGAAACCGGGACCTCGTATTGCTGCATTAGGGCAAGTACTTCTCGTCGGTGATTCCACTCGTCCGCTTCTATTTGTTTGATTCGCCTTTTTTCTTCGTCGTCTTTCACCGATCCTGCGTGTCCCTGGTAGGCAAATGCCGCTGCTTTTTCAAAAGAATAGGCCCTTTGCATTAGGTCCCTTAGTTCAGGATGAGGAAGTTTCATATAATTTTAAATAATTTGAGCTGCTTGGAAATCGACTTTTTCGTACTGTAAAATACGAAAAAAAACACCCGGTGCTGTTTAAAACAATTAAATTGAACCCTCGCTTATGCAGCCCTGTTGCAATTCTGTAACACGTACACTACAAATCCATTTAAAATTTGTAGTTTTAACCAACACAAAATGGATAGTTTTTGGCAACACCTGCAAAATTTAACTAGCGCACAGTCCGTTATTACCCTCGGATTTTACGTTTTGCTGGTTGTTGTATTTGCCGAAACCGGGCTTTTTTTTGGTTTCTTTTTGCCGGGGGACTACCTGCTTTTTATGGCGGGCCTGTTTTGCTCAACGGGCAGGTTTGATATATCTATTTATACGCTGGTCATTTCATTGATCGCTGCCGGCGTGCTGGGGAACTATACCGGTTACTGGTTTGGTAAACGGGCCGGGCCGGCATTATTCAATAAGCCAAATTCATTTTTTTTTAAAAAGCGCCATTTGGTCATCGCGGAGGAGTTTTATGCTAAGTATGGCGCGTTGGCATTGGTTTTAGGCAGATTTTTCCCAATTATTAGAACTTTTGCACCTATCTTTGCAGGGGTAGTAAAAGTTGACCAAAAAAAATTCGCGCTTTATAACTTTATCGGTTGTATTGCATGGGTAAACACATTCACTTTGGGTGGCTTTTTCCTGGGATTAAGATATCCGCATATAAAGGATTACATCCATTATGTTGTGTTTGGGTTGATATTAGTTACAACGCTCCCATTAATTTATGCTTTCATAAAACGGAAGCTGCACCGGCGCGAGAATGTTAAGGAATTAAATTAAAATCATCAATGAGCACTCAGCATCCATGGCACCAAGTTTCACCCGGTGATGACCTACCGGAAGTAGTTCATGCTGTTATTGAGATCCCGAAGGGCTCCAAGGCAAAATACGAGATCGATAAGCCTTCAGGTTTACTGAAGCTCGACAGGGTCCTGTTTTCGTCGGTAATGTACCCGGCAAATTACGGTTTTATCCCGCAAACGTATTGCGACGATAATGATCCCCTGGACATTTTAGTGCTTTGCTCGATCGACGTTTTCCCGATGTCGATCATCGAAGCAAAACCTATTGGCGTGATGCACATGGTGGACAACGGTGAGCAGGATGATAAGATCATCGCAGTGGCCAAAAATGATATGTCGGTAAACTACATTGACGAAATGAGTGAACTGCCGCCGCATACCATGACTGAAATTGTGCGCTTTTTTAAGGACTACAAAAAACTGGAAGGGAAAAATGTCACTATTGAGCATTTGCTGGGCAAGCGTTATGCCTTAAAAGTGATAAATGAAGCGGCGGAATTGTACAAATCCACTTTTCCCGTGTACCAATAATTAACCTATGGGGCCCGATCTCGAAATAAATTATTTTTATCTTTTTCTGACCTTCTTCCTGGTTTTGCTGAACGGCTTTTTTGTCGCCGCCGAATTTGCTATGGTTAGAGTACGAGGCTCGCAGCTGGAACTCAAGGCAAAAACGGGAGGCCCCATAGCAAAGCTTGCACGCGGCATCATCCACAACCTTGATAATTATCTTGCGGCTACCCAATTGGGTGTCACCATCGCATCGCTGGGGCTGGGCTGGGTTGGCCAGGATGTAATGACTAAATCAATGCTGCACCTGTTTCTATTTTTCGGTGTTGCTATCAAGTCTCCTGTTATCATTACTGTAAGCCGGATTGTCGCATTTATTTTCATTACGGTTTTGCACATTGTCTTCGGGGAACTGGCGCCAAAAACAATTGCTATACAGCGGTCGGTACGTACGGTGATGGCCGTTTCGCTTCCCTTACGTATGTTCTTCATCGTTTTCAGGCCATTGATCTGGATGCTAAACCGTTTTGCCAATTTCATCTTAAAAATACTCGGCATTAAACAGCTGCAGGGAGAGACAACCCACAGTTCCGAAGAGCTGCAGTACCTGCTTGACCAGGGAAAGGAGTCCGGCGCACTTGATTCTACCGAACATGAGTTGATCCAAAATGTATTTGATTTTAACGAGCGCGTAGTAAAGAATATCATGGTGCCCCGAACTAAAATTTCGGGCATAGAGATTTCGACCCCGAGAGAGGAATTACTGGAGACGGTGATCACCGAGGGTTATTCGCGCGTTCCGGTTTATGACGATACAATAGATAAAATAGTCGGTATCGTGCATGCAAAAGATATATTGCCGTTGCTGGCCCGAAATGAGGAAATAGTACTCAAAAACATTATCCGAAAGCCTTACTTCATCCCCGAAACAAAAAAGATAAACGACCTGATGGCTGAATTGCAGCAAAAACGTATCCAGATAGCCATCGTATTGGATGAGTTTGGGGGCACAGCCGGAATGGTAACACTTGAAGATATTGTAGAAGAACTGGTTGGCGAAATACAGGACGAATACGACGAAGAAAAGCCCATCGTCGAAAAGGTAAACGATCGCGAGTTTATCGTAAATGCCCTTGCATCCATCTATGACGTTAATACTCATTTACCACATGATTTGCCTGAAGATGGTGATTTTGATACGGTGTCGGGCTGGCTGGGCGAAATCTTCGGGAAGATACCGGACGTGGGCGAACAAAAGGAGTCAAACGGTTATAACATTACCGTGTTAAAAAAATCCGACCAAAACATAGAGTCAGTTAAACTCGAACTGCTGATAAATGAAGAAGATGCTGTAGATTTACATTGATCTGCTTTAATAATGCAACTTTTTTACACACCTGACGTCAATCCTGCCAATCCCCAATATTTGCTGAACGAAGAGGAAAGCAAGCATTGCGTGCGCGTGTTGCGGCTTGTAAATGGTGAGGACGTGCGGCTCATCGATGGCAGAGGCGGTTTTTATGCCGCCAGGATTTTAGATGCACATCCAAAAAGAACGCTGCTCCAGGTATTGTCCGTGCAAACAGAATTTAATAAACGCAACCATTATTTACACCTGGCCGTTGCCCCTACAAAAAACATCGAAAGAATGGAGTGGCTCCTGGAAAAAGCGACCGAGATCGGCGTCGACGAGGTGTCTTTCCTGGTTTGCCAGCGTTCGGAACGGAAAGAATTGAAGCTCGATCGGCTGAATAAGATCGTTACCGCGGCAGTAAAACAATCTATTAAAGCCTACGTTCCCATTTTAAATGAGCCTGTTGCCTACAGCCAGTTCATCAGGCGTTCATTCGCAGGTCAACTATTTATCGCACATTGTGAAGACGGCGAAAAGACCAGCCTGCGTTCAGAACTTAAGCAGGGAAGCCACTATTTGATCCTGATCGGCCCGGAAGGCGACTTCAGTTCAAATGAGATCGCCGACGCTTTGAACAATGGCTTTAAAGCAATAACTTTAGGCGAGAGTCGTTTGAGGACTGAGACAGCAGCCCTGGAGGCCTGTTTTGAAGTCAATTTTTTAAATCGTTAAAAATGAATCGTGCAATTTGTACAATTATGGGATGCTGTTTTTTGCTTATAACAGGCAGCTTTAATGTTCCTACCTATAAGATGGCCAAGCTAAAGTACAACGGCGGCGGTGATTGGTATGGCGACAGAACGGCACTTCCCAACCTGATCAAGTTTTGCAACGATAATTTAAAGACTAACTTTCAGCCAGAGGACGATGTGGTGGACGTGGGAAGCGCTGAGATATTTAATTATCCTTTTATTTTTATGACAGGCCACGGGAATGTGATATTTTCCGACCAGGAGGCGCTCAACCTGCGCAAATACCTAACCGGCGGGGGCTTTTTGCACATCGACGATAATTATGGACTTGATCCGTATGTGCGCCCGCAAATGAAAAAAGTATTTCCCGAACTGGATTTTGTTGAGCTGCCCATAAACCATCCCATCTACCACCAGAAATTTGATTTCCCGATGGGATTGCCAAAAATACATGAGCATGACGGCAAACGGGCACAAGGCTTCGGGTTGATTTACAAGGGAAGACTGCTATGCTTTTATACCTATGAATGTGACCTGGGCAACGGTTGGGAAGATTTTGGTACCTATGCCGGCGACACGCAGGAAACCCGCTTAAAAGCACTAAAAATGGGCGCCAATTTGTTACAGTATGTATTAACCCAGCAATAAGATTTTCTTTTCATATCACAGCTATGTACAGGCTTAAAGTAAACGATCTATACCATTTCGAAACAGATAAAAAAGCAGACGAACTTGTTATTAATAGCGAAAAGGTAATAGCTGACATGAAGCAAATTAATGCTTCCACCTGGCATATTATCCACAACCTTCGATCATACAATACTGAAGTGGTGGACTTTAATTCGACTGACAAAATCGCGCTGATCAAAGTAAATAATAATCTTTACAAGGTAACTGCGAAAGACCAGTTTGATCTCCTGCTTGATCAACTGGGGCTAAATACATTGAATGGCACAAAAGTGCGCGAAATGAAAGCCCCTATGCCGGGCATGGTGTTGAAAGTTTTTGTTTATGAAGGAACTGTAGTTAAAAAAGGTGACAATCTTTTGGTCCTGGAGGCGATGAAAATGGAAAATATCATTAAGGCCCCAGCTGACGTAGTGGTAAAATCAATAAAAATAAAGCCCGGCGATAAAGTGGAGAAAAACCAGATACTGATGCTGTTTTAACCAGTTTCGATCAGCCACCGGCTGTCGGCCGCCCAAGCTATAAATAAAAAGAACCCGCTTGAAATTCAAGCGGGCTCTTTTATTCGACAAAATCGACTTATTGTCCTTTTGCGTTAAAATCCTTCGACTTCTTAATACTGTAGTGGGGTTTGCCTTCAGGATGAACTTCCGGTTCACCTACCAGGGTCATTGCGCAACGGAAGCCTACTTCGGCGCTTGATACATCCTCGTCCATAAAGCGGCGGGTAGCAGGATTTAGCCAAAATGCCAGGTCGTTCCAGGACCCTCCTTTGTAAACCTTTGAATGGTCGTTAACTAAAGTGGTTGTACCATACAAGGTGGTGTTAACTGTATCGCCATAACCCCTGGCATCGGGGTTAAACTTTTTACCTTCCAGCGGATCTTTGGTAGCCGGGGTTGCCGGAGCAGCTTGAGCGTTGGCAGCAACAGCAGCGCCTGAAGTTGCCGTATTGGGCTGGTTAGCGTTAGCGTTATTGGCAGCCTGCTGGGCCAGATAGTCGGCGTATTTTTGTTTTTTGTTGCCTACAGACTTATCCTGTATTGGGCGGCCATACTTGTCTTTTGCATAAAGGCCTTTAGAAGCATCAGCCAGACGCTTATTTGCGAACTCGTTACCACGGAAAGGGTTAAAGTCATTAAACTCTTCAAACGATGTTTGGCGGTAAGTATCCTGAACCCATTCGTTTACGTTTCCGGCCATATTATACAAGCCGAAATCGTTTGGCGGGTTCGACCTTACCGGTGCAGTAATATCGGCCTTATCATTCAAGTATCCGCCAACACCCATGTTATCGCCCAAACCGCGTTTAAAGTTCGCCAGGATGAGGCCACGTGTTGCACGTTTTGATGAACGTACACCAAGGCCGTTCCATGGATATATCTTGTTATCGTCAATATTTTCAAATTGAGTATTGCCTATCAAACCTAAAGCAGCATATTCCCATTCGGCTTCTGAAGGCAAACGATATGCCTGTTTTAAAATACCATCTTCCATACGCACGTGCCTAACTGGTTCCTTACCAGCTTTGCCGTTCGCTCCGGTAGTCACCTTTGCATTAGGGCTAAGGTCGGGGACCATTTTTTTACCATCGATACCCGGCCCTGTGTACTGCCCATTAAGATAAATATCCGTATTGAAAGGGTCCTTATTTGATGGAGCCGGAGTTGCTTTCTTTCCTTTATTGTTTCCGTTCAGGTCATTCCAGGCCACCATGCGTCCGGTTTCTCGAAGGATATTTTCGTTAACACGGTCGGTACGCCAAACGCAATAATCCTGCACCTGGTCCCAGCTAACACCCACTACCGGGTAGTCCTGGAATGCCGGGTGCCTTAAATAGTTATCAACATAGGGCTCATTATATGCCAATGGATTGCGCCAAACCAGTGTATCAGGCAGCGCATTGTAATACAATTCATGGTCATCAGGGTAAGTAACGCTAATCCAGTGCAGATAGTCCAGCCAGTCCTGGTTGGCCACTTCGGTTTCATCCATATAAAAGGATGCAACGGTTACCCTGCGCCGCACGTTGTTGTAATCATACGTAACGTCCTGGTCGGCACTGCCGCCCATCACAAAGGTACCGCCTTCAATTGGCACTAAACCGGGGCCGGGTGTAGGATGCGTTTTCCTGAAACGTTCATATCCCCCGGTTTTTTTATCATTGTAAGTAATACCGGTTTTGGTAGACTGCGGTTTCTTGCTACAACCACTCATTAAAGCCCCCAGGGCTAAAGCCGCAATCACAAATCGCGTAAAAAGTACTCTCATATTCTTACTCTAAATTTTGGAAGGTAAATTTAACACATTTTGCCTAAAATGCTAATTTATTTGACCTAAAAGTTTTAAAGATATTAACGTTATCGGTTTTTTTTTACGTTATTGATGGCTTTCATGTTTCAAATAAATTACTTTTTTCGGTGGAAAACTTCTTTGCCTACTTTAACGTAATAGCGGTCATTTATTTTATATTTATTATTTGAAAGTAAGAAAAATTGATTTGATGATGAAATTTTTTGTTAAAAGTGCTATTGTTCTAATAATTCTGCTTTGCCCCGGACTGATTATGGCCCAGGGTAATGGTGTAAGTGCCAATGGTAGCACTTATGATCCTGCCTCGGTTGCTGCAGTGCCCTTTTTGAATATTACACCCGATTCCCGCTCCGGGGCTTTAGGTGATGCTGGTGTGGCCATATCTCCGGATGTAAATGCGAATTTTTGGAATCCATCCAAACTAGCTTTCCTTGAAAGTGATGACGATGCTTCATTGTCATACAGCCCCTGGCTCCGCCAATTGGTGCCTGATATCAGTTTGTCCTATTTAAGTTATGCACATAAGCTCGATGAGCGGGATGCGATAGGGGCCTCCTTACGGTATTTTAATTACGGCACCATCCAGTTCAGGGACGCCAATCAAAACGATCTCGGGACCTACTCGCCCAATGAATTCCAGTTAAACGGCTCATTTGCGCGCAAGTTTGGCGAAGGTTTTTCCCTCGCGCTCACCGCTGGGTATATCCATTCCAATTTATCAAACGCTTTTTTTTCCACAGGTACCGGTGCACAAACAAAAGCCGGTAACTCATTGGCGGCCGGCGTATCCTTGTACTCGGAAAGTAAATTGCAGGAATTTGGCGGATCAGACGCTACGCTGGCCTTCGGCGTAAACATTTCTAATATCGGCTCAAAGATCAGCTATAGTAATGATGGGCCTAATTATTTCCTGCCGGCCAACTTAAAGCTGGGCGTTGCCAATACGGTAAACCTCGACGACTATAACCAAATAACCCTTACCGTTGATTTTAATAAATTACTAGTTCCTACTCCACCTATAGTTGATTCGGCAGGCAACATCGTTAAAGGGTCGAGCACCAATGTTTCGGTACCATCGGGCATATTTTCGTCATTCACCGATGCGCCGAACGGCTTTAGCCAGGAGTTGCAGGAAGTTACCATCTCGGCTGGATTCGAGTACTGGTACGCACAGCGGTTTGCGCTTCGGGCTGGTTATTTTTATGAAAACCCTAATAATGGCGGTTCGCATTATGTAACTTTAGGGGTAGGCTTTAAGTATGATATTTTTGATTTTGATTTTTCGTACCTCGCCGCCAGCCAGCAAAATAGTCCCCTGGCCAATACCCTGCGTTTTTCGCTTATTGCCAGTTTTGGCGGCGACAAAAATGTTCACAAGCAGCAATGATGAAGATCAGGGTTGGATTTGGGTTTGACGTTCACCAGCTAAAGGAAAATCACCCGTTTGTTTTAGGAGGCGTAAACCTCGAACACCATTCAGGCGCATTCGGGCACTCCGACGCGGATGTTTTGCTCCACGCCATTTGCGACGCATTACTGGGCGCAGCTAACCTCCGCGACATCGGCTTTCATTTTTCCAATAAGGACGAACGCTGGAAAGGCATCAGCAGTTTGGTATTGCTGCAGCATGTGTTACAATTACTGAAGGAAAAAGACTGGCAGGTCGGCAACATCGATGCTATGGTATGCCTGGAAGCGCCAAAGATTAACCCGCACATCCCTGAAATGAAAGCCAATATTGCCAAAGCCGCCGGTATTTCCGAAGAAGACATCTCCATCAAAGCAACTACTAATGAACAATTAGGGTTTATCGGGCGTGAAGAAGGCGTGGTAGCTTATGCGGTTTGTTTGATTGAGAAGGTGTAGCTTCATCGCTTTTAAATCCCATAGTCGTAGTCAAAGTTGGGCCAGGCGCCTTAACTTCTTACTTATTCCTTTTCCCAGGCCTTTAAGACTTCATCATAAGATTCCATCATCAGGCCGTATATTTTTTTATCGATGACCTTGATTTTTTTGAGCGATGGATCAAAATGTTTTTTAGGGAGAGGCCCGTCAAAATAAAAATACCAAAAACTTTTAATACTATCTTGGCTCATTTTTCTAAGAATAAAAACCGTCAATTCAGGTTTATTAACCACCCTGTTCATTAAGCCATTTTGAAATATGTTAACTGCATCTGCATCCCATTTGCCACCAATGGCGATACGAATGATCTTTTTGTAGTACGCGGTGTCATTTATGCTCTTTAAGTTATTGAAGAGCTTATAAATGTGATTTTCTACTTCATCATTTAAAATTGCAGCTTTTTTACGTTGTTCGTTATCCCCGTAAAGTTCATTTAACTCGTTAAAGTTATCGGGAAATTCCTCGAAGAATTTTTGCTCATACATGTCCGCTACCTCGGCAGTTTTGCTTTTGGACAGGAGATAATACTGCTTTAGTTTTTTTGCTTTTGACTCTATACTGTCGGCAGACTGCTGTGCAGAAAGGAGACCAAGTTTAAATACCAGAAAAAGAATTATTATGATCTTTATGCGCATGAGGATTTGATGTGGGGATAATGGCTTATGAGCATAAGAGCAATTTTGAGAATCAGACTGTTGCTACGTCTTTCTTTATGGTAACATTCCCAGTCCGTTTCAACGCCCCCCAGCCGCTTAGTTCGCCTTTTAGCGCCCTGCGGATAGATTTAAACAACACATAATACATCAGCTGCCGCCATAAAAAACGCTGAGGGATGATGTAGATGAGCTTTTTGTAGTCTTCCTTCTGCATCCAGAAAGCAACTGTCGCCACAATACAGTCGATCAGTACAAAACCGACATAATAAGCCACGATTTTCCAGGGGTGTTCGCTGAACAGGCCGATGATCATAAAAAGATCGGCTAGCGGCGAAAATAAAGGAAGTACGATCTGAAAAATGAGGATATTGGGCATACCCACCATACCAAAGAATTTATATTTTTTGTTGAACAGGGCGTCTTTATTTTTCCAGAAGCTTTGCATTACGCCGAAACTCCAGCGGAAACGCTGTTTCAGCAAGCCGTTTACGGTCTCGGGCGCCTCAGTGTAAGCTATGGCATCGTCACTATTTCTTACGATGTAGCCTTGTTTCAAAATGCGCATCGTCAGGTCACAATCTTCGGCCAAAGTATCCAGGGTAAAACCGCCGGCCTGGTAAATAGCGGATTTGCGGAAAGCACCTATTGCGCCAGGAACAACCGTTATACTGTTGATCAGGTCAAACGCGCGGCGGTCCATATTTTGCGCCGTAATGTACTCGATAGATTGCCATAGGGTGATCAGGTTATTTTCATTGCCTACCTTAACTGTGCCGGCAACAGCCCCGATCTCCTTATCAGTAAAAAAGGTCATCAGGTGATAAATAGCATCTTTTTTTAGCTGGGTATCCGCATCGATACAAACCACAAAATCATTTTTCGCGTGGTTGATCCCGAAGTTGAGCGCCGATGCCTTGCCGCCATTAGGCTTAGTGAGTACCTGCACCAGCGGATGATTGCCATAAGCGTTATTTACCAGCTCGTAAGTTTTATCTTTCGAGCCATCATCGACAAAAATTATTTCAAATGAATGGTATTCTGTTTGAAGCAGGCTCTGGATGGTCTTTATTGCGGTAACCTCCTCATTATAACCCGGCACAATAATGCTTACTGCCGGCAATGTTGCTTGGTCAACCGCTTCAGCCGCCTTCTCTTCTTTTTTGTTGTCGCTATATTGCCTGATGGCCAGAACAGCAATTAAAATAACTCTTCCAACCGCAAGGAAGATGGCGGACAGGAACAAATAGATCAGGAACCAGTTGCCATAAAAGTAAAACTCGACAAAAAAATTATAAAAAGAGCCCAATACGCCGGAATCGGCGTCATCCCTGATGGGCGGCATCAATTCGGCTTTATTGGTATGCAGCACATCGGCAATCGTGGTGAACTTGTAGCCGTGGCTCTTAAAATAATGAATGATTGCGGGAAGGGCTTTTACGGTTTCCTCGCGTGTATCGCCGCCGGCGTCGTGCAGCAACAGCATCGACCCCGCATCCTTCTGTTTAATGGTGCGCGCAATGATACTATCGGCGGTAACGCCGGGCTGCCAGTCCCACGGGTCGATAGATTCCCCTATCGTAATATAGCTTTGCTTCCGGCTTTCTGCAACCGGGATAACCTCGGCCAGTGTTTGAGGCTCGGCATCAGCATTGAACGGAGGCCTGAATAAGATGGTGCTCCTCCCGGTAATCGATTCGATCAGCTTGCGGGTTGCGTTCAGTTCAAGGTTTACACGATTGAGGCTGATCGTTGAGATATCCGGGTGAAAAAAAGTATGGTTCCCTATTTCGTACCCTTCATCAAATTCTCTTCTGAGTATGGGTACATTCTTTTCAGCCATCGAACCAACCACAAAAAAAGCTGCCGGAACATGTTCCCGCTTTAATATATCGAGGATACGAGGGGTATAGTCCGGGTCCGGGCCATCGTCAAAAGTCAACACGATTTTACCCGGCGCGTATCCGTATTTTTTGATCACGTACTTGGTAGGCAATTGGATATAATGCTGATCGGTGATCACATAATTGGTGGTATCCATTTGCACATTGATCTTGCCCGGCTTCGGAACGGTCACCAGGTCGAGGACTTCACCATCACCGTCATAGTCGATCTTATTATTCAAACCTACCGAATCGAGCCGCCTGATATCCACGCCGGTCTTCCGTAATGAGTCGATCGACAGGTTCTTCTGGAAGAACGACCACATGCGCGGATCTTCGGCGCCCATCCTCCACAAAGCAACCCCGCCGGTATCCCAGTCGTCCGCCATGCGGATCACGTTAAAATTGGTAGCGGCATCCGTAAAGTATACGGTGTGCTCCAGGCTGTCGAGGTCGTAATAAGTGTAGTGAAGATTAGCTGATGTTGGATCAAAAATGATCTTGCTGTCATTGGCTTGCGCTATACTTATCGCCGCCGAATAGCCGATAGGTTTACCCACGCTGCTTTCAGGCCAGTCATACGCGCCCCCGGCAACGGTTAGTATTATTTTCTCGCTGGGTATCCGGGTGCAAACGTTATCCAGTATTTCTTCTACCCAGTGCTGGTTAGAGATATCACCGGCATTGCTGCTTTCGTTATGCTCATCGATGGCCATGATGAACAAAAAGTCGTTTACATGCTGCAGGCGTTCCAGTTTGTAAGCCTCATCATCAGGGATAACGTTCATCGTAACCAGCAAACCTTGCGGGTGGAAGATAGAGTAAAGGTCATTCTCAAACGCGATATACTCCTTGCTGTTGATGTCCTTTATCTCGTCAAAATCGAGGTTGATTCCTTTAAACTTAAACCGGTTAAGCTGCACCGCCAGGTTATTGATAAATTGGGTGCGTAGTTTTTTGTTTTTGATAATGCGCTCAACATCCTTCGTATCAAATCCGCCGTTCGATTTATCATAGTCGACGTAATTTGAAAGCGAGATCAGTACAGGCTTGCGATATTTTCTATTCAGGTTAATTAGCCCGGTATCAATATTGGCCACCATGGTATCGCGACCGGGTGCTATAAAAAAGCCTTCGCTCACAATCATGTCCAGCCTGGCATAGTTGGCAGCAAGAGATGTATAAGCCTGGGGTTCCCAGGCACGGTAAAACCCCGCATTTATTCGGTCCTTATTGTTTGGGCGTTTTAACTGGTGCAGGTGTCGGGCCTTAGCTATCTTTTGGATCTCGGCCTTGTCAATTTTGAAATCCTTGTATTTTTTTGATCGCTTTAGCTGATCCAGCTCCTCTTTAGTTAGCTTTTTGGGCGCGGGGTTTAAGTTCGGTAAATTGGGATATTGTTTTGAAGTTACGGTAATAATGGCAGCCAGTATGCTGCATGCCAATGCGACGATCAGCACCCTGCTGATCCATTTAAAACGCATCCATCTACCCGGGGTATCGGTTTGAAATACCTGTTTATCAGCCATTTAAATACTAAAGTATTATATCAAGGGTATAAAGGTCAAATTAGGGATCGTGTTTTATTTATGATCTTTAATTGGCTCGATCTTCGAAAAATCGACACCGCATTTGCAATTTTCGCCGCAGCTCTTTTTCGCAAACAAATTCCGGTAAACCATCCTGCCAACATAAAACAGGGCAGCTACAAATAGTATGGCTATTATAATTATCTGGATACTCACGTCACAAAATTAATACAATTTATATATATACGTATAGACAATTGAATTAGTATTTGGTTTAGAATCAACACGAATTGCACGAATTAAAACGAATGGACACAAATAACTGTGTGCAGCTACTTTGAATTTGTGAAATTCGTTCCAATTCGTGAAAATTCGTGTTAATTTATTTCATTAGCGCCACAGTCCCGCCAACCCAGGTAAAATCCTTGTTATACCTCACCCCTATCATTTTGCCGCGGCTTAAACGCGCC
>Ga0302185_10000996_pt1 | contig 20648 bp, 24 predicted proteins | sample II_Bog_E1_1_FD_200231 | JGI IMG/M metagenome (GOLD analysis project Ga0302185, IMG submission 200231) | Peat permafrost microbial communities from Stordalen Mire near Abisko, Sweden - II_Bog_E1_2 | ecosystem: Environmental > Terrestrial > Soil > Wetlands > Peat | place: Sweden: Abisko... | reverse complement strand
GCTAGCCAACGGTGGGACTTTATTCCTTGATGAAATTGGCGACGTCAGTCTTGATCTTCAGGTTAAGCTACTAAAAGTTATCGAAGAGAGAACCTTTTATCGTCTTGGAGGGGATAAGCCTATTGTCTCTGACTTTAAATTGATTTGCGCCACACACAGAAATCTTGAGGCCCTTGTAAGAGATGGTCTCTTCAGAGAAGACCTTTATATGAGAATTTCAGCGCTCCAACTTTCCATTCCTTCTCTATCAGAACGTCAAGAAGACATTATACCTATTATTAAAGCGGCTCTTCCTTTCTGGGCTGAGAAAGCAGAAGTGCAGGTCACGTTCAACGATCTACCACAGGAATTCATAGAGCATCTTTGTAAATTTCCTGGCCGTGGAAACATCCGTGGAATTGAACAGCAGATACTCCGAGTCTTTTCTCTTGCTAATCGCGTAGTCGGTGGAAAGATTAGCTTAGAGAATTGGCGTGAAAGCTTAAATTATTCTTTCAGACCGATGGATGACAGGCAGTCCACAGATATTATAGAAAAGCTCATGAACCTGAGAAAAGGTAAGTTTTTTGAGATAAAAGGCTTAATGACTGACGTAGAAGTTTTTATCTATTCTGAAGCCGTGAAACAAGGCAGATCCCAAGTCGAAATAGCGAACCTTTTAAAAACTTCTCAAGCAACCGTATCCTCAAAACTAAATCAATACGGACTCATTTAAGTTATACAAGGTAATCTAACTAAGGCTTTTATCAGAATTCTGATAATTCTTATCAAGATTCTGATAAACTTCGTCTATACTTTATTGTGCTTCTAGAATGTATTCCTTAATTATCTTAAATAGTTATAGCTGAGTTTCCATTGTTTTGTTATGTCGGCACGTTCCCTGCTTTAGTGGCCCTCACAATAATCACTCTTTCTCTTATCGTGGAGAAGTTTATTAGGAGAGGGTATGTCAAATGATGGTCAGTTTTCCATTGTAGATTTCCTTGAATTCTCAGGCTCAATTGGTCGAGCCCAGTTCCTTTTCAATTTTTCAGTGTTAGCCGTAGGTCAGTTCCTAGTTTCTCTAGGAATGGGGTTGTTCAATTTGACTTTGCACAGCACTGAAGCTTTGCTGATTGCCAAAATGATTTACTATGGCGGGAGTTTGGCTTTTTTTTTCTCAAGTCTATTTTTTCACCTGACCAATTTTTTGAAGCGCGCGAGGGATATTCACCAAGATGAATTTCGTTGCCGAGTCTTGGCCGCAAGTACGCTTATCCCTTTTGTTAACTTGATCGTGATTATCTACCTGTTTGTCGCTCCGGGGAGGCTAGTCCGCAACGAGGAGAAATCATGAAAAGCGAAGTTTTTACATTCGGCTTGGTCCTCGTCATTGTTTCGATGGTGGTGAACTTTGTAAATCTGTTGGTGGGGAGTCAATAAAAAAATTTTCAAATCGTGAAAAATAAAATTGCTAAGAATCGCCATGGTTATATTGAGAGGCAAAATTTTTAACGCTTGAGAAAGGAACAACGATGCACGAACAAAAATATTTTAGAGAGCAGGTCAGAATATTGGAGTCGATGGGATGGGGTGGAATATGAGCAGTGTGACACTGAATCTTGCTACGTTTACTGATCTTCGATTCAAAAAGTTAGGCACTAAAGTAGGTCTCAGTACATATGAAGTGATTTCTAGATTTGCAGAGGTCTGGTTGCATTGCACCCTGTTTGAAACCTATTATGTCTCTCAGGAGGATTTCGAGGCTATCATTCCAGTGCCAGGATTCTTTCAAGCAGCAATTGACGTAAATTTATTGCGTAAAGTGCGTGCACAAATCTACGTGAGTGGAACACGTGGTAAAATTGAGTGGTATGCCGCCCTCAAGAGGAATTCAAGAAAGGGTGGAGAGGCAACAAGGAAAAAATTCAAAAGAAAACAAATAGATAAGGTAGGGCCGGATGGCCTGCCTATTGGCCAGCCAAGCGGAGGGCCAATGGAAATAGCAATCACTCCAACAGAGCAAATTTCACCCAAAATAGCAGATACAAATCGTGTTTTTGAATTACCAGTTTCACAGAGTGGATCTGACCCTGTAAAGGGTAGTTTCGATAGTGGGAATGAAGCACGAAAAGATGAAATTGAAAAAATTATCCAACAAGTTCAAACAGATAACATAGGGCCGGATGGCCTGCCAGTTGGCTTGCCAAACGGGGAGCCAAACGAAGGCCAATTGACTAGCCCTTCTTCTTCTTCTTCTGCTTCTTCTATTGTTCTTAATACTGTGCTGAGTATTGCTCCTGTTGGTCGCAACACTCAGGAAGGCAACACACCAACAAAACAGGGGACCCAGAAGACAGGAAAACCAGGGAACAAGAAAGAACCCAAGGAGACGAGTTTGGTGTTTGAGTATTACGCAGATCAATTGGAGATCAAGCATTGCATTCAAGCGATTCGAGATGCTCAGGTTAATACGCATATAAAAAAATTGGTGGATGAATTTGGATTTGAAAAATCGATTCAACTGATCGATGCATATCTTGACGAAAAGGAAGATAAGTATATTTCTAGAGAATGCTTCCCAATTGGAGTTCTGTATTTAAAAAGGCAAAAATACCTTGCGCTTATTAACAAAAATTATCTGTCTATCGCTAATATTACGTTCCCAGATTCCACGTTGAATTTATCTTGTGGAGAAGCTTGTGGATAATTCAGTTCAAACCTACGTGATTCACGATTCAGATCCATCAGCCTTTTCAGGTGCGAAGCGAATTAATCGCAAAGATGCTGAAGCGTGGAACAAAAAAGGGTTTGGAATTTTTCAAACGGTTCAACAGTTTTCTAAAACACGTAGAATTGAAAACTTGATTTCGATCAATGCTTGGGCAGTGGATATCGACGATGGAACGAAAGAGCAAATGCTGAGTAAGATAAAAATTGGACTGACTCCGACTCTCGTTGTAGAAACCAAGCGAGGATACCAGGTGTACTGGAAAGCCAAGAATGCCACGGTTGAGAATTGGAAAAATATCTTAACTCATCGTTTGGTGCCGTTTTACGGCGCAGATAAACGAGCTAAAGATCTTGCCAGATTGCTTAGGGTTCCAGGCTACTTCCACCTGAAAGATCCCTGTGATCCGTTTTTAGTTCGTAAAGTATGGGAACATTTTGTGCAATATTCAGAAGCAGAGATCATGCGTTATTATCCTGACAGGATGACAAAAACGATTCAGGAGAAAGCACACAGAAAGGCAAAAAGAGAAACCCCCATGTCAGGCAGTTTTTGGGACAGGGTGTGGAATTTGAATTGCGAATATGCGCTTTCCTATTTGTCAGGGACTGAGTACGTGGGTTGTGAAACCTATGAATTTAAAACGAACGGCAGTGGAACAAAAAATATTTACGTCAATGGGAAATCAACGAGTTGTTGGATTGATTTAGAGGGCCGCATAGGTTCGTGCGATGGGGGAGGCCCTACGCTTTTTCAATGGCTCAATTGGTTTCATAAAAATCCTAAACAAGTGATCGAAATTATCAAAAAGGAGTTTCCAGAATGTCAGACACAACCAGCACAACAACCCTTGGTCCTTCTCACTTAAAACTACTGGATGAGTTTACAACTCTTGAGAGTGGAGTCTTAAACGAAAGAGCTGAAAGGATTGCAAACAGTAAAAAGTTACTCAGCTTTGGTGTCCCATTCCTAGATGAATCTTTAGGAGGAATTGAAGTCGACGACTTAATTCTGATTGCCTCAAAAACAGGACATGGAAAAACACAATTAGCGACCTATATCGCTTTGAATAATATCAAGCGTGGTAAAACTGTTCATTTTTTTGCACTTGAGTCTGCGAAATATGAGATTGAACGAAGATTAAAATATCAAATCATCGCCGATCGTTTTTTCAAGATGAATCAACGTCCTCAAATTTATCTCAACTACATGGATTGGTATCAATGTAAGTTGGATGAGTATTTAATCGATTTAGAAAAAGAAGCTGAATTAGAACTTACACAATATAAATATAAGAAATTATTTATATATTATAGAAATAAAGATTTCACTGCACGAGATTTTCAAAGGCTTGTCTTGGGTGTAAAATCTCAGACGGATTTAATCATCGCGGATCATTTGCACTATTTTGATTTTGAGGACGAGAATGAAAATCGTGCACTCAAAGACACAGTTAAATCCATTCGAGATAGCGCACTTCTGAGTGGTAAGCCTGTGATTCTAGTTTCTCACGTGAGAAAATCAGATCGAAGAACAAAACAATTAGTGCCTGATATTGAAGATCTTCACGGCTCCAGTGATATAGGTAAAATAGGGACCAAAGTGATTACGCTTGGACCTTGTTATGAAGAATCGCAAGGGAATCATAGGAAAACGTATTTTCATATTGGTAAGTGTCGTGTGGATGGATCAAGAGATGAAATGACAGGATTGCTAGCCTTTAACTTTTCGACTCAAAATTATGAAAGACAATATTTTGTTGGGAAATTATCAGGAGATGGAAGCAGTTTAAATTTATTTAATTTGAATCAAATTCCTTATTGGGCAATCAACGCGAAAGCATTCGAGACAGTGAAAAACATAAAAGAATCATACATCAGAGAAAGAAAGTCATATGCTTCCAAAAATACGTAAAAGGCCTCTCAGTGGAAAGATTTGTATACGAGTCAGTGAACAAATGAAAAAAGACATTATCGAACTGAAGCCACAAGGACTTGAGTATCAGAAATGGATCCGATTAGCTCTTGACGAGATATTGAAAAAAGTCAGATTGAGCAGAATAAATCTTGACTGAATAAGACGTATGACAAAAAAATGATTCAAAATAAATTTTAATATTTGCAAACTAAAAAAAAGGAGTTACAACCAAGTCCCATGACAGAAAGTCATCACGAACGAGCAAGATGCTCAAAGCAGGGACACAAGAGTGTGGAACACTGATTGATCCCTGTCTTTATTAGAATTTCAAAATGTTTTCAGGAGGAAAACAAAATGAGTTGGTACATTGATCAAGAATCACAAAATAGAACCGAGTTCGAATCTTACGCCTCAACCCCAAAAGTTAGCCGCTTCTGGCTAAAACCAGGAACCACAAGAGAAATTGTTTTCCTCGATGATACCCGCTTTGGAGTTCATGAACACAAAATAAAAGTTAGCGACAAGTGGGAATCCTACACGTGTTCAGGGGAGGGATGCGTTTTATGTGCTCACAGAACGCCAAAAAGCTATCAGGAAATGTATTCCATCTTGGATTTAACCCCTTACCTAGACAAGAGTGGAAAAGAGGTCAAAATGACCCGAAGATTGCTTGCCGTGGGCAAACAGGTTGCCGATATTCTCAGCAAGCGAAGAGAAGATTTGGGCGGTTCTCTTTTTGGAAAAAAATTCAAAGTTTCTCGTTTAGGCGAGAAGTCTGCCAGTTGTGGGAATGACTGGAGCAATGTTCCGATTAAAACACCACTGGAATTAGCTAAGCTTCCCGATTATTTACAGCCACTCAATTTCCTTGAGCTGCTTAAACCCTTATCTAAAAAAGAGATGCTAGAAATCGTAATGCCTCATCAAAGATTTGGTCCACCGGACCCCGACCCTTGTTTCCCGGAAGCTGATTTGCCATTTTAAAAACCGTCTTAAAAACATCAGGAGGATGACATGAAATTACAAGAAGTGTTTGAAAGCAAAAGAAGATTCAAACGAGCAAAAGATACGTACTGGCATAAACCTATGATTGGAACTGACACCTATCTTTTTTCCAAAGAAGAGATTGCCGCGAACGATTGGGAACTAGACGAAAAGAAACTGAACTTAGGCCAGAGCGAAATTCTCAATGCGATTGATAGTGTTCGGATGAGATTGATTGTTGGCAAACAGGATTTCATTGATGGCGTACTTCAAGAGCTTGGATTTTATGACTAGGAGGTATGGCATGACACTTCATGAAGCGATTCTAACAGGAAAGAGATTTAAACGAGAAAATGATCCTTGTTGGTACAAACTTATGGAAGGAACTCAGTGCTATTTTTTTTCTAGAGCGGATATTTTAGCCACGGATTGGGAAGTGGAAGAAAAGAAAGTCACTCTCACAAAGGAAAGTCTTTTAAAAGCACTCAAGCGAGCCTCAGAATCGGGTCGCATGTTTCCTTTATCATTGATGAAAGAACTCGGTTTGGAAGAATAAAAGGGAGCAACACATGGAAGCGATACGACTCACACCAGACAAATACGTATTAGATATTACAATTCAAGGATTACCAGCGACTTACAATTCGATCGGGCATAAAAGTCATTGGGTGAAGCTCAAGAATACGAAGATGTGGAAGTGGAATGTCAAACACGCAGTCGGTCGGTATTTGCCCAAACAACCCTTGCAAAAAGCTCAGGTGACTGTTTGTCGATACAGTTGTACACCATGCGATTTTGATGGAATCGTCCAATCCTGCAAACCGATTTTAGATGGTTTAGTGGAATGCGGTGTGCTGGCCGATGATTCGATGGCTGTGATTTCAAAGCCCACTTACGACTGGAAAAAAACAGAAAGAGGCAAAGGATGTATTCGTATCCAAGTAGAGGAAATTGCTGACAAAAACTAAGTGAAAAAATCAATTAACTGAGGAGAATAACTCAACTGTTCATCTCGTGTCAGGAAGACGCGAAAGAACGCCAAGGAAGGCATATGAGATTTAAAAGATGCGTAAGAGAATACATTGATATTGATTACTGGAATCAATTGAACGCGTATGAAACAAATTGGTTAAGATCTTTTCTAGACGCAGAGTACAACGCGAGACCTCCGGACTGGTATTCCAAAGAAGAGAAACAAGCCTCTTATAGTAAAAAGTATTCATATAAGAATGATCTATTTTCAAACTGGATCAGGGTTCCATTATTAGAACCCTTTTGTTCTCCTATTTATCAAAAACCAAAACAAACAAGACGCAAACGAAAGATCAGTCTACAGAGGATAGCTGTGTGACAGAGGTGAATATTATGAAAGATAAAGAACTCAAAAAAAACGATCCTGTGTTTCATGCTTACACGATTGTGAGAGGCGAGTCACAGCTTCATTATCAGCTGATTAGACTTCATTTGAGGGGAAAAGTCATTGAGCGAGTAGAAGTGGTTCTAGATGAGATTTTACCCATCGTTGTGGGAAAGGCTGCTCAACTCATGAGGAAGGAGGGATTGGAATGTCAAAGCTTTTGAAGTATCTCAAATTCACTGGAAGTGATGAAAGATTAGATGTGATTTGCGTCTTCGTGTGGATCTCGTTTGTAGGTGTCGTGATTCAATTGGACTTAGTTTCCCTGATTCTGTTTTCTCTCCTGTTAGTTTCCTATCACTGGGAAAAGTATTTTGAGAGGAAACAGAATCAGAGTGATGAACTAAGAGCGATTTTCCATCAAGTGAGTGAACTTGAGGGAAAGGTGAGTCAAATGTCACTCGTGAGTGCTTTCAAAGGAGGAAAGTATGGGTCGTAAAGCAGGAGTCCCCAATCGTAGAAGTGCAGAGTTTAGAGAAATTCTAGCAAAGATCAAGTTTAACATTCCACAGGAAGCAGCCAAGCTTTATCCCACATTGTCTATTGTGATGAAGTTTAAGATGCTCGAGTTCCTAGCTCAGTATTGTTATCCAAAGCTTTTTGCTAAAGTCATTGAGGATGTAAGCGAAATACCACAGCCTATGGCAGATTCTACAGAAGTTCTTTTGAATCAATTAGAGAATCCAGATGTCAAAAAAGAATAGCAACATCCACGATACCAGCGATATCCAAGCTGAACTCTGGCGTCGTGGGGTGTTGAATTGGAAGCTCCATACCACGCAAAAGAGAATCTATTCAGCCATGGATAGGACATCCTCAGGCTTGTTTGTAGCTTTATGCTCCAGGCAGTTAGGAAAGTCTTATCTCATGGTGGTGAGAGCTATTGAGCAAGCCTTGAGACGTCCTCAGTGTCGAATTAAGTATGGAACTGCTTTTTTAAGTGATTTGCAGGAATTCATTATTCCTACATTCAACTTAATCCTCTCAGATTGTCCCAATTGGCTTTTACCAAGGTACAACGTTCAGCAAAGCAAGTTTGTCTTTAAGAATGGATCAGAGATTAAGCTAGTCGGTTTGGATATGAAACCTAATGGACTCAGAGGAAATACGATTGATCTTATTATTTTAGATGAAGCGGCTTTCATCTCCAACTTAAGATACCTCTATGACAGTGTGATTGTTCCAGCAACGATTCACCGTCCTAGTTGTAAGATTGTGATGATTACCACACCGCCTGTGAGTCCTGATCATGACTTTGTCGAGTTCTATCAAAAAGCAGAACAACAAGGCAGTTGTGTCAAGTTCACAGTCTTTGACAATCCATTACTCACTCAAAATAGAATAACAGAACTCTGCAAAGAAGCAGGAGGAGAAAACTCTACGACTTGGCAAAGAGAATATTTATGCAGATTTGTTACCGACTCCAATCTTGCAATTGTTCCAGAGTGGACCAAGGTGGAAGGAGACTGCATTCAAGCATTAGAGCGAGATGAGTATTTTAAATATTACCATTGTTATGAAGCGTTAGACATTGGATCAGTGGATTTTACAGCCTGTCTTTTTGGATACTACGATTTTAAACGAGCCAAGCTTGTCATTGAGGATGAAGCCCAGATCAATGGACCTGAGATGACGACTGAAAAACTAGCTGTCATGATCAGACAGAAGGAAAAAGAACTCGAGTATTACAGGCTGTATCTTAGGATTTCAGATAATAATAACCTGATCCTGCTTCAAGATTTATCTTATCTACACGGGATGCCCTTTTCTCCTACTTCAAAAGATGATTTGCAAGCCATGGTCAACGAGTTGAGACTTTGGGTTTTACAACGTCGAATCCTCATTCATCCCAGGTGCAAGATGCTCATTGGAAACTTAAAATATGGTCTATTCAACAAGAAAAGATCCGAGTTTGAGAGAAGCAAGGTCTATGGTCATTATGACCATATTGCAGCTTTGATTTATTTAGTGAGAAATATCAATCAACAGACAAACCCTATCCCCAGTTATTTGGGTTATGAGTTTGATGTGATTGAAAACAAGACATCCAGTGGCACGGAAGCCACACTGGAAAAACTCTTCGGACCTCACAAGCTAGGAAGGCGATCACATGAAGTATTGGGCATCTAAATCATTATCAGAGATTGGAAGTGAACTTTCTAGACGAGTTGATCATTACTATCAGCATATCCACAAGTTTGGAATTCTATCTCGTTGGAGAAGAGCCTACCGAAGTTATTACGGTCTATCACTGGATGGAATGAATGACACAACCTCTGTTGGCAGTGCAGGGGAGCAGGGAGAGTATCGAATTCTAAAGGTGAATCACTTAAGGAATGTGGGGCTTCACCTTCATTCTTTTGTGACCTCTCAACGCCCAGCGCTGGAATGCACAGCAATCAACACAGACAGAAAGTCCCAGGCTCAAACGGTTTTAGCTAAAGGACTGATGGATTATTACTTAAAACAAAACAGGTTAGAATCCACATTAACGCAGTCATGTGAAAAAGGAATTCTCTACGGAGAAGGGTTTACCGAGTTAGGATGGAATGCCAATTTAGGTCATGAGTATGGGGTAGATCCTGAGACAGGAAGCGTTTTATATGATGGGGATTTAGAGTACGGAAGTCTAGGACCCATTGACGTGATCAGAGATGCCCAAGCTTTAGATGGGCAGATTTCCCCGTGGCTGATGACTCGTCATTGGGTGAATAAATTTGATCTTGCAGCTAAGTATTCAGAATATTCAGAACAGATTTTATCGATCGATGGAAAACCAGACATCAGACGAACGATTTCAGTGGTTCCCAGAGGAGAGACTGATTTAATTCCGTACTATCGATTTTATCACAAGCCAACACCTGCATTACCCAACGGCAGACTTACTGAATTTGTGGATGATGGACTGGTTTTAATTGACGGAGATCTTCCTTATAGCGAAATTCCTATTTACCGAGTCTGTGCAGCAGATTGGATGGAAACCGTATTTGGATTTACTCCTCTCTATGACCTGCTTGGTATTCAACAAGCAGTGGATGCTCTTTATTCCACGGTGTTTACCAATCAAAGTAATTTTGGAGTGACTAACATTCTAGCGCCCAGAGGTGCTAATGTCACAGTCAAGCAACTCACTGAAGGGTTAAACTTCATTGAGTATGATCCCAAGCTAGGAGAGATTAAGCCACTCAACTTGACTCAAACCCCGCCTGAGATTTTTAATTTCATAAAAATTCTAGTCCAAGATCTTGAAACATTAAGTGGAGTCAACTCTGTCACGCGTGGCAATCCTGAAGCCTCTCTCAAATCAGGAGCAGCTCTTGCACTGGTAGCAAGTCAGGCCATCCAGTTTGCAAGTAGTCTTCAGCAATCCTATTCCAACATGATGGAGCGAGCAGGAACAGGAACAATTAGCATTTTGAGGGATTACGCAAAAACACCCAGGGTGGCCATGATTGCAGGAAAATATAACCGTTCTCTCATGAAAGAGTTTACCGGCGATGATTTAAATCAAGTCAATCGTGTAGTGGCTGAAATTGTGAACCCACTCGCCAGAACAGCAGCAGGAAGGCGAGAGCTAGCCCAAGACATGATTCAAGCAGGACTCATTAAAAGACCAGAAGAATACTTGAGTGTCATTACAACGGGAAATCTAGAACCTCTTTACGAAAATGAAGAGGCATCTTTACTTCTCATTCGGGCAGAAAACGAACTGATGACCAACGGGAAGAAACCCATAGCCGTGGTGACGGATGATCACAGGCTTCATATTTTAGAACATCGAACCGTTTTAGATAGTCCAGAAGCAAGAGAGAATGCCACATTGGTTTCTAATGCAACAGAGCATTTGCAAGAGCATTTAAATCTCTTACGATCAGCTGATCCAGCACTTTTAATATTACTCGGACAACAACCCGTTGCACCTCCGCCGCCACCTCAGCCAGGACCAGGAGGGGGAGCCCCTGTGATGGATGCAACGAACCCCACAGTGCAACAAGCCCAAGGGGTCAAGCTTCCCAACATGCCAAAAGATCCAAGTTCAGGACAACCCTACAACCCCCCAGGAGGAAATTAACCATGGAAGGTCAAATCGAAGTAAAAGAACCAGTGTCTCAACCTGAATTAGTGAGTGAGGAAGTAAAACCTCAAGAACAAATTCAAGAGCCAAAAAAGTTCAAGTTCAAGCTGAATGACAAGGATGAAGAATTTGTAGAACAAGAATTAGTTGAACTCATTCAATCAGGCAGGAATGCCAGTTTAAGCCTGAAACAAGCAGATGAAGTGAAAAAACAAGCTCAACAAATTCTTCAACTCTTGAAGGAGAACCCTAGAAAAGTCTTGAGTGATCCTAGTTTAGGAGTGGATCTTTACAAATTAGCTGAAGAAACTTTGCTTGAAAAAATTGAGCAAGACATGCTTACCCCTGAGCAAAAGAAGATTCAGGAATACGAAAAACGTTTTAAAAACTTAGAGGAGAAGGAAAAAGCAGAGCAGGCAAAAAAAGATCAAGAAGCTTTAGCTCAAGCTGAATCTCACTGGGTGCAGGAATACAATAAACTTTTTCAAGAAGCTTTGAGCGTGTCTCAACTCCCTCAAACTCCAAGAACAATAAAAAGAATGGCTGAGCTTGCATCGGCCCATCTTGAGCAAGGACAACCCATCGATGCCAAGACCCTAGCGTCCACTCTCAGAGAAGAATACTTAGTGGAGGTGAAAGAGTTACTCAGTGCCTCGGAAACTGAATCTTTACTTGAGATCCTAGGCGATGAAATCGGAAATAAAATAAGAAAAGCTGATTTGAAACGACTCAAAGGCAAACCTCATTCCGTAATGAGTAGCTCTGCCCAAAGTTCTAGTCCACCTCCTAAAATGACGTTGTCTCAGTGGAGAGACCGTATGGAAAGAATCAAACGAGGCCAGGAGTAAGAAAAACTAAAAAAAATGCATGTCCCAAAAATAAAATTGCTAAGGATCGCCATGGTTATATTGAGGGACAAAATTTTTAACGATTGAGAAAGGTAAAAAGTCATGGATGACATCAATATTGCAAATACAATGAAAAACCTGGATGGGATGTACAAACAGGTTTACGCCGATGGGATTGAAAAACTCATACCGGAATGCTCGATCATTACCAAAGCTGTTCCATTTCGAGAAACAGAAAGGCTAGGGGATAAGTACCACCAACCGGTTCTTTTGACAGGAGAGCAAGGCATTACCGTTGCTAAATCTGGATCAGGCAAGGTCAGGCTCAATGGTTCAGTGGCTGCGTCGATGAAAGATGCGCAGATTGAAGGAGCCACCTATTACATACGGGGTCAGCTGGCCTATGATGCAGCAGCCCGAGCGACATCGAGTAAAAAGGCTTTTGCAAAGGCCACGGATCTTTTAGTGGAGAACATGGTGGAGAGTCTCACAAAAAGGCTTGAAATCTGCTTCCTTTATGGTGGATCGGGTCTTGCTCAAGTAGAAAGTGTTAGTAAAATTGATCCCAATAATCCAAACACAGCCGTTTTAACTATTCAATCATTAACCTGGTCTGCGGGTATCTGGGGAGGTTTGGAAAATACCGAGTTTGATCTTTATGATGGAGCAAATAAAGTCAATGCGACAGCTCCCATTGTGCTTTCAGTGATTGATATTGATCATCGGGCTTTAACGTTTACAGGAAATGCATCCGATCTTGCAGCCATCAAGCAAGGCCAGAGCCTTTACTTTAAGGGCGCTTATGGTCAGGAGTTTTATGGATTTGATGCGATCTTTCAGAACGCAGGATCGATCTTTAATATTGATGCTTCAAAATATGCACTTTGGAAATCAAGCGTATATCCCGTCAATGGTCCTTTGTCCCTTTCTAGTATCTTGACTGCTACCAATCGAGCCGTTGCACGTGGTTTGAATGAAAAAGTGACTTGCTACATTAATCCTGAAAAATTCACTCCTCTTTCAGTGAATGAATCAGCCCTACGGCGTTACGGAGGTGAGAAAGAAGCTTCTAACGGTTTTGAGAGTATTAAATTCTACTCCAGCAATGGAGAGATTGAAATTATTCCTCATCCGTTTGTGAAGTGGGGAGATGCTTTTATTCTTCCACTCAAACGAGTGAAACGCGTAGGAGCATCGGATGTGACATTTAACATGCCAGGGCGAGGAGATGAGATCTTTTTGCATATTCAGGAGGAAACTTGTTACGAGATTCGCGCAATGGCAGATCAGGCTATTTTCATTGAAACTCCAGCTAAATGCGTAAAAATGTCGGGGATTCAATGAAAAACTTAGATCATCAAGCACGAGGCAATGTGCTTAGAAAACTCATCCATCTCATGAGTGGAAAAATGGCAACTCATGCACCCTCAAAAACACTTCATGTGGAAATCAAACATGGATTAGGGGAACAGGAAGGGCATTCTCATCAAGAAGAGGATGATGAATGTCCACACTGTGATGGAGAAGGATGCAGGTTTTGTAAATGAACTCGCAAGAACTCATGGACTCCATCAAATCCAGAGCCTTTGTCCCTGTTTCTCAAAGCACGTTTAGCACTTCTGATTTACTGGGGTTTGCTACAGACATCATGAGGACTAGAATTGTGCCGTTTGTGATTCGGTTTCAGGAGGATTATTTTCTTAAAGAGGAAATTACAGACAGGGTGCCCAGTCGTGCATTAGGTGGAAAGATTAAGAATGTGGCTCTCATCTCAGATTCGGGATGTGAAATACAATTGCCGAGACTAGAACCCTGTGATCTTGGAAAATCTCTGCAAGGATTTGTCTTGAAGGGGAATCAAATCATTTTAAATTGTACACCCAGAAATTCAAATAGATGGATGAAACCCAAGGTCTCTTACTATGTCAGGCCCAGTCATTTAGTTCTTCCAGAGTTAGCTTGTCGTGTGATTTCCATGACAGGAAATGATGTGGAAGTGGATCAAATCCCACCTGGATTGGAACTAGGGTCAGTCCTAGATTTTATTGGAGGAGAACCGACGTTTGATTACTTAGGTTCAGCTCATATTCAAAATATCAGTGGGAAAACTCTATCCTTATCATCTATTCCGAAAGAAATAGAAAAAGGAGCTTTGAACGTACAGTGGATGGCAAGACTGGGAGAATCTCCAGTGCCTCAAATTCCACTAGAACTGCATCCCCTTCTTGCTCAATCCGTGGCTTGTCAGCTTTTAGAAAGCTTAGGTTTTGAAGATAAAGCAGCAGCTGCACAAAGGGTCTTGGAGAGGATGGAATCCGATGTCATTCCAGTGATTTCTCCTCGTGTAGATGACAGTCGGAAAAGAATTATTAACCGATCCCAACTTGTGAGGTTCTCATGAATCAAGTGGTCTCTCTCAAAGTCCAAGGACTCATCACGAATGAAAATGAAGTGACAACCAGTGAAGGGGCCTTGCTGGTTGCTGATGACATTGTGATTGACAAGCACTCAGTGGCCCAGTTGCGCCGTGGATTTGAAAAAGTAGTGCCTCTGCTTTCAGATTGTCAAAAGCTCATGACTTACCAAGATCATTTAATTGCTGTCACTGGAAAAAAGATTTCAGTGATCCAGAATTCCCAAGACTCATGGACCCCTTTCAAAGGAGAGTTTGAGGGGACATTTCATTCTGCTCAAGCTCACTCCAATCTTTATTTCACCACATCGTACGGTTTGATGAAGATGGATGCACTAACTGATCCAGTCCTTGCTGGAGTTCCTAAAGCACTAGACATGACAGCAACACCTACAGACCAGCCTACAGAGGCAGGAGGGTTTTTACCTAAAGACATGCAGGTTGCCTATCGTGTGGTGTGGGGTTACAAAGATGCCCATCAGAATCTTTGCCTAGGAGCGCCCTCTGCTCGGTGTGTGGTGACTTATAAACCTAATTCCTCAGATGACAAACTCGATGATAAAAAAGTGAAATTACAGTTTTCAATTCCAAAAGGAATTACAGAAAAGCATTTTTACCAAGTTTATAGAAGTGATCCTGCACTTGAAGCATCAGATGAACTCGCCTTGAGTTTTCAGAGTCCACCCACAAAAGATCAACTGAAGGAAAAAAAAGTAACCGTCATTGATACAAAACCTAAAGCCCTGACAGGTGCTGCTCTTTACACGAATGCAACTCAAGAAGGGATTTTACAAGGCAATAGTGAACCTCCTATTGCAAAAGATATTGCTTTATTTCGGGACTGCCTATTTTACGCAAATACAGCAGGTTTCCATAGGCTTTTTATCAGTCTCAAAACGATAGGAGGAAGTGACGGGTTGAGTGTTGGGGATGTCATCACAATTGCAGGAAAGAGTTATTTGGCCGCAGAGGAAGAAGGCTCAAACGCATTTAAACTCTTCCATGAGTTATCTTCTTTAGCGATCACTCATACAGTTTCTTCATTCGTTCGAGTCATGAATCGGGGAGACTCAGAAGTCTTTGCCTATGGACTGGAGACTTCAGACGATGGAGCCTCCTTAGGTAAAATTTTACTTGAGAGCAGATCCCCATTTGACGTTAAGATTTCAGCCCATCATAAAGCTTTTTATCCGGAGTTGCCTAACTCCAGTTCCAATGATGTGCATCCTAACGCGGTTTACTTTTCAAAGTACCGTCAATTTGAATCGGTCCCGCTTCTTAATTCTTTTGTTTGTGGAGAGGATAGCCAAGCAATTCATCGGCTCATTCCATTACGGGATGGTTTATTTGCACTCACAGAGGGAGGTGTGTATCGCATTGGAGGATATTCACCTGAATCATTTTACCGAGAAGTTTTTGATTCCACGGTGAAGCTGATGGCTCCTGAGTCTGCCGCAGTGTTGAGTAATCATATTTTTTGTCTGACGAATCAGGGAGTTGTTGCAATCAATGATTCAGGTGTGATTCCAGTGAGTCGCAGCATTGAAAACCTAATGCTTGCCCTGATTTCTCCATCTATGGTGGAAGTGACAAAAAAATACGCTTTTGCCCTCACCTATGAAAGTGAGAGAAAATACATTCTTTTTACTCCCACTTGTCCGAGTGACACTTGTGCAACTCAAGCCTTTGTCTACAATATTTTCACCAAGGCATGGACAAGATGGAAGCTCACAGCTCATTGTGGATTGATTCATCCCCTCGAAAATAAAATTTATCTTGGCAATCCTTGGGCAGTGCTTGCAGAACGAAAATCAGGGACAGAGAGTGATTATTTTGATGAGGAACTGAGGCCCGTTCAAGGTCGAATCGAGTGGGCTCCTCAGTATGCAGGCTCACCCTTTCAACTCAAGCAGTGGGCGGAATGCTCGGTTTCATTTCAAAAGAAAAACGCAGTGCAAGTCGATTTTAAAACGGAGCTTTCCCCATTCCGTGAGGCGGTCGAGCTTCTAGGCAATCCTCATTATTTTAGAACTTACTTACCTGCTCAAAAGCAACTCGCAGCGCTTCAATATGTGGGGTTAACCTGTCAGGGACCTTTTGAACTCAAGGGCATTAGCCTTTCTGTGACCGGAAGGACAAGTGAAAGGATCACACGATGATCACACCAATTCCAAAAAGAATTCTATCTCAAGATTTTCCAGATGAGGTGAGATCGTGGATTCAAACCCTTCTTATTCCCATCAATCAATTTATGACGAGCGTCAGTCAATTGCTGAATCATGGGCTAACCTTTCAGAATCATTTCAATGCTGAGATAAAAACCATTCAAGTTCGCCAGGGAGATACACCCGTTCTTTCATGCAATCTTAAATCAAAACCTATTGGTATTTTAGTTTTAGCAGTCCATGAAGAACTAAAAAATCAAGTTGGAATTGATTGGTTGATGGTAGAAAGTGGAATCAAAATCAGGAACATTTTTGGATTAGAACAGGGAAAGTTTTATTCCATAAAATTATTAATACTAGGTGGATAACTATGACAAGGAGGTCGATCATGAGAAAGCCCATAACAAAATTAGATGAAGTAGGCGACAAGGAGATGGCAATTCAGCTTGCCACTGCTATTGAGCAGTACATTAGGGAGATTGCCCTAGAGATTAAGCATCAGGCAGAGACTGAGCTTGAATCATTTAAAAAGAAAGTGGATGAGGGGAAAACTCAATATCTCGTTGAAATTGAATCTTATGATCCACTGGAGGTTGTAAAAAATCCTGAAAAGCTGGCCATCTACACAAAGCAGAGAGACCATATTTATAGTGGGCCTTTGAGTCTCAGCGATAGCCAGCAGTGGGCAAAAATCTTGAACCAAGCGCAAGACGTGGCTACTTTATCTCAGCTCACACATACTCAAGATGGTCAGTTGGTTCTACTTAAACGGACGTTTGATTGTCCTGAATACACGATGGCGCATCTTGAGTATGATTTGATTACTTTACAGCTCCATCCACCTCATCGAGTTGAGGAAGCAGATACCTTGCAAGCTAAACTTGCAGTGATGGTAGAGACAGCCAAGCAGTATGCAGACCTTGCCAAAACAGAGACGGATGAGACACGAAAGAAAACCATAGAAATCATGAAAGCCAAGTTTGAATCCTTTAAACAAAATGCTTTATCTAAAGTAGATGCCGAGCTTGCACGAAGAAAAGAGCAAGCCAACCCCGATCAAGTTGCAAGTGATCTGGAAAAAGCATTGATTTCACGCCATACGATTCAAGTTTTAGGGCCTGAAATTGGATCTTTTAAGGAAAAGTACTATTTACTCTATACTCTGAATTTAAATACCTATTTAAAGCTGTGTCCTAATCCAACTCGAATGGAAATTTTAGAACCGATTGACTTTGATTTAGCAGAAAGCTTTTCGCAATTACTCAATCAAGAAAATGTTTTCCTCCCCATTTCTTTCAAGGGACAAGCATTAAAATCAAAAACGATGCCTTTTTTTATTTTTGACTTTAATAAGTTCGAATCGGATTGGTCAGTTTGTGATGCTTCTTATTGGGCTGCTTACAATAATGAAAAAGTCCAATTCATGGATGGAAGTTTTTCTATTCCGGAATTAAGTGAAAAATTGAGGACTTTAAGAGGAAAACTAGAAGAATCACGAAATCGATTCCCGGGTGACGTGGGTATGTTTGAGAGCATGTTTAAGGCCTGTTATGATGCAATGATCAAAAAAGAAGCAGAACTTTCTCATCGGTTTTGCCTGAGTCGAACGATTGGGGTGCGCTAATGCTTCCTTTACTGACCTCCGTTGGAGCACCCATCTTAGGCGGGCTGATTGGAAATATCGCTTCCTCTTCTGATGCAGAGGAAGCCAAAAGGATGAGACAGCAGGCCATTGACCAGTGGAAGAATATTCAAGCTCCATCGGTGAATGATCAGCGCGTGTCACTCTCTCAGTATCAAAACGCTGGACAGCTCAATCCTATGATGGAGCATACCTACCAACAAGGTGGGACGAATCTAGGAAATATTCAAACTGACCCCTCTGTTCGCCAAGCCCAGCATCAAGCATTAGCTAGGCTTCAGGATGTTTCGAGTCAAAACGGAATCACTGCGGAGGATAAAGACAGGTTAACACAAATTCAGTCTGAAAACGCAAGGCAGTCAAAAGGACAACGAGACGCAATTTCTCAAACTATGGCAGCTCGTGGAATGGGAGGCAGTGGAATGGAACTCGCGTCTCAACTCCAAGCTCAGCAATCAGGAGCTAACCGAAATGCCCAGCAAAGTATGGATGTTCAGGCGATGGGTCAACATCGAGCACTTCAAGCTATGATGGGAGCAGGTGAGATGGCAGGACAAATGCGCGGGCAACAGTTTGGAGAGCAAAGCGAGGCAGCACATGCTCAGGATCTCATTAATCAATTTAATACAAGAAATCAGCAGGGGGTTGCAGGATCAAACATTGACCGCATGAATCAGGCGCAAGGGTATAATCTACAAAATTCACAAAATCTTTCCAATCGGAATACTGATCTCTCTAATACCGAGCAGATGCATAACAAGGGTCTACTTCAACAGAACTTTGATAATCAGACTAGAATTGCTGGTGGAATTTCGGGTCAGTACAACAGCATGGCTGATGCAGACTTACAAGAAGCACAACGAAAGCGTGCTCTTTGGGGAGGCGTGGGCCAAGGAGCAGGGGAAGCAGCGACCGCTTATGGAATGTATAGGAGGTGAGAAATGGACCCAAAAATCACATCGTATCTTGCAAAAAAGTATGGATATTCCGATGACTTGAGTGATGCAGCTTTAAAAGCATCTCAAGATCAATCTAAAGATGCCCAATTCCAAACTAACTTAGGTCGAGCTGGAGCAACGATTGGGGCTGCGCTTTCTGGGACAAAACCAGACACTGGGTTTTATGATGAGTTGAATCAACAAGCCAGATCCCAAGTGAATGATCTCATGACGAGAAGAAAAGCACAATCCGATAACCTGGCGTTTCAGAACTCGCAAATCAATCATCAGCAAATGCAAGATACTCACGATCCTACCAGCAATGAATCGCAAGTATTGAGAAAAACTTGGGAGAAAGCTCTGCCTGGAATTGATCAAGCTTATGGTGAGGATTGGCAACATGTCACAGCAGCCGACAAAGACCTGATTCTTAAGCCACTGGAATTTAAAGAACAGCTCAACTCAAGAAAAGATATGAAAAGCATGATGTTTCAGCAGCATCAGAATGAAAATTACAACAAGTCCATGAGTGAAACAGTGGATAAGATCGAGCAATCCAAATTACGAGGAGCAGTGAAGAACGCGTGGGAAGCAGAGCGACTGGTCAATAATGCTAAGGATATTATGACTGCTTATCCTGATTTGAATCAAATGCCACATCAACAAGTCGCCCTTTTAGTGGATGAGTTAGGGAAAATTGCCCGAGGCGGTGCAGCTACTGAAGGATCACAACATAGCTTGATGCCAAACACAGTGACATCCTCTTTTATGTCTGGACTCAGTCGACTAGGCAACTCTCCACAAGGAGCGCAAGTGGGAGATTTTTTGAAAAACTATGGGAGTTATCTTGAGGATTTAAGAACCAATGCAAAAACCATGATTGGTCAACACGTCAAAAGTACACTCATGGGTTATAAAAATAGATTGAGACCCGAAGATCACGAGACGATTAGGCAAAATTACTCTGATTATTTGCAAGATCAACCCACACCTAAATCAATTGCAAAACCTGCTCAAGGTCGCATTCGTGTTTCAAACGGAAAAGAAATTTTAGACATCTTGCCAGATGATATTGTTCATGCTCAAAAAGAAGGGTTTCAAGTGGTGGGGTCATGATCGATTGGAAAAGTCGAGCCTTAGCTGTGGATATGAGCCCAGCCAGTTGGAAGGATCGGGCGTTATCTGTAGATTCACCTCATGTGACTACGCAAGGCTCCCCACCTTCAGAACTTGAATCATATGCAAGAGGAGCAGCACAAGGGGCGACATTAGGGTTTGCGGATGAAATTGCAGGAGGTGCTGAAGCTCTTTACGATAAAGCCAGGAATGGATCGCTGGCTGATTTCATGGACCTGTACCGTCAGCATCGAGACGAATCACGTAAGAATTTTGAAGCAGCACGAGAAGCAAATCCTAAATCTTATTTAGCTGGAGAATTGACAGGAACTGCGCCAGTGGTTTTCGTTCCTGGGAGTGGAATAGCCAAAGCTACGGCTTTAGGTGCTGCAACAGGCTTAGGTGATTCAAATGCAGATCTAA
>Ga0302185_10000995_pt1 | contig 20652 bp, 23 predicted proteins | sample II_Bog_E1_1_FD_200231 | JGI IMG/M metagenome (GOLD analysis project Ga0302185, IMG submission 200231) | Peat permafrost microbial communities from Stordalen Mire near Abisko, Sweden - II_Bog_E1_2 | ecosystem: Environmental > Terrestrial > Soil > Wetlands > Peat | place: Sweden: Abisko... | reverse complement strand
AAACTGCTTTTATAGGTCTGTAATCAATTTTTTCATCTACTCAACTGACTGCTTTTTATGCTTCAGACTATTTTTTCAATTCTAATGGATTGATTTATTTTCATATTTTTTATTTTCATGGAAAGACTCTAATGGAATTCACCGTCCTTTCCATGTATACAAAAAATTTAATAAATTAAAATGATTCAGAGTTAATTAATAGAATGTTTGGATAAAAATAAAGTCAACTAATCAACTTTGACTTCAATAAATATAAATGGCTTTCTCCAATATATTTATCTAAATTTGATAATAAAACAGTTCCTAAAACAAACTGATCATAATTATCAAATTTAAACCAGCTTCCTTAGTCTTTAATTTTTGAAATAGAATGCCATGCTAAAGATATTAATTATTAAAATATTGTTGATCAATCAAAGAAATATCATTATCATCATTTCTCAACCTAAAATAAATAGAAGGCAAAATTGTTAATTTTTTTTAATTCTTAAAGATTGTAAGATATCATCTGTGTGCATTCAATTCAATAATTACCTAAAGACTCATTGACTTGTCTTTGATTAAATCCTACGAATGTTAATTATTCCTTTTAAAATGAATACAATCGATTCAATCATTTCTATAGAAACTTAACATGCCAGAATTAAGTGGGGATTCCTCTGCATTGAAAGAGTAGAATTCGCAATAGTATATGGTGGTCAGTTTATTTATAACATTATACATACAGACCATATGAAAACCGAGATCGAGGACAGCAACTACGAGTCCATGATCAGTAAGTTAGCCAAAGGGTCAATGGAGGAGAAGTCAGCCAGCCTGAAAAAGCTTCTCTTTCTGTATGAAAACGCCCGTTCCCGCATTTACCTCTACGAGCGACGCATAACGGAGTGTCTAGAGTTATCGCTGCTCATTTAAGAGGTAGCAGTCGTCCTATACAGAAAGACATCAGCCTCAACGCGCTAAATTTACTCTAAAAAATAATCGCCAACACTTCCGCCGAGTCATAAATAATGAGTATCATAAAAAAAAGACTGCTCAGTAAAATGGTTCTCAATCTGGGTAGTATTGAAGTTACCATTCGCAAGATCAGTCACAAGTGCATCCTCGAATTCCTTCGGAAGTTTCACGATTCATAAACTGTTATTAATGTTTACTTAAAAACGGCTATGCAGCAAACTGAAAATTCCCATCTTCGTCTGAAGGCTCTAAATAGTCTGCATTCTCTATTAATGGCAGAAACGAAATACTTTAGTCACGATCTTGATGCCGCACGTGCTTTGTTAGAGGAACTAATTCATGCTTCGTATCAAAAGGAATACGTTGATGTTAGCAGAGCAGCTCTTATTTGTTTAATTTTCGTTCTCAAGGTGAAGGGAGCAGAAAATAGTATAAAGGCCATGAATTCCAGCACTGAAGCTGAACTAATGCAGCTACGGTATTAAAACTAGGAGCTGTCAAGCTTGCTGGACAGTATTCTCAAGACTGTGCGAACCGAGGTTAATGATAACATCTTGGAAGGCGAAGTGATTGATATATAAAACAACACCCCTAGTCCAAAATTTATAAGCATTCAGTAAACTTCAGAGCTGAAGGAACCCAAGATTTAATCTCCCATTGATCAAGTCCTAGATAAGATATAGAAAATACCTTAAATCCAGCTTAAAATTTATAACGAAGTCTCTTATGCCTAAGAATTCCTGAAAAAAATAGAAAAGACAGGAAATTGGTAATTCAACTAAATTGAAGAGTTCGCTCCTTTTCTGTAGAAATGTTTCGTGGATGAGAGTATAAAGTTGTTTAGTATTTCAAAAAAGATAGTGGAGGTGATTTTCAACTCTGAGGATGGAAAAAAGAAATAATATTATGTGGTGCTGGTTCCATGCATTGTGGGAGGGATTGGCAATAAAAGATTTATTGTCAAGAAGAATCTAATTAAATTGGTACGCCAATATATTAAAAATCACACTGATGTGTGGGTCAAACACTTTGTTTAAAGATTTTCCCTCACAAAAAATGGGAAGGTTAAGGATATACTTCTAGATTTGATGATGCATGCTTATCGGACATCGCCTGAATTCTATTATCCTACACAACGGACGTTTCAAGTCTTTGATCAAGAAATTAACGACTAGACAAGTAGCATCAAGAGAAAAGTCATCGATTGTGTGATGCTGATCGTTGAAAGACAAGGCAAGGACGATCGAATTCGCTAAGAGATGCTACAAATATTTTCAGCAGACCCATACAATAAAATTATGAGAAAAATGGGTAAAACTTATAACTCTCTCAGTGAGCTTTCTGATTAGTGTGAAAGTCAGACTATAGAGCCAGTTTCACCCATAACCGCTAAAAAAGAAAGAAAGCAAAGACTGGTAACAGCTGAACCGTAGAAGCTGTGCCATCTCGAAAAAAGCGAGGAAATCTAAAATAAATTAAACATAAGCGAAGAGAAATATAAAAATAGACCATTGATACAGTATAGTCGAGGGAGAGCGCGAAACTCACAGATATAGATAAATTTTAAAATTAAAAAGCAGGAAAGAAAGAGTAAGGACTCACAAGAAAAGACTTCTCTAGAGAGACTACCTGAGTTAAAAAAAACTAAAAACTCAAGCAATTCAAAATACTAAGTTAACTAATCTCCAGTTAAAAGATCTATTGGCTAACGGAACATCATCTACATTGAAAAATAAAATCTTACACCACTATAAAATCCAAAAGTAGAACTGGAAAAGGCCTTGGCTTAGATCAAAGACAACAACTGGAGCGTGCAGTTTGATTCAATCAACAAAATTAGAGCTGTCGTTGAGTTTCACAAGGAACTTATTACAGATGAAACAATGGCGTATATTGTCAATTAACTCTTATCATGTTTAAATAATCTACGATCAGGAGTCACCAAATTGGCCTTCATGTGTTTGAACTAAATAATGCGTAAATTTCATAAGCGGACTTACCCTTTTACCTAAACTATCATAATGACAATAATAAAGAAATCAATTACTACTTCTGAGTTTATGCAGGATGAGATTAAAAAATGTATTATAGCTTCGGTGGAGGAACTATGTTTGGCTAAGATGATTACAGCCCTCAATTCTGTGAAGTAGTCTAAATCTAACGATATCAAGATGACTTTTCTTATGTTTGTGGAGGGGATGATACGTATTGATCGCATCTATAAGAAGGAATCCTCCTGGATATGGGCAGTGTTGACTGATTTTAATTAGTAGCCACAGTTTAATTTACGAAGCGAATGCAAGCGAATGGTTAAGATAATTATGGAAAACTACAAAGATTGGAAAAATGATGTTATTGATCTGCCTAAATAGTAACTAGAACGAATCGATAAGCTGCTAAAAAACTTGAATCAAAAAGGGGATAACAACCTATGGATAGAGATTGAGAATCATGAGTTTGAAAAGATCATGCTCAGTAAAATTATGACGAGTAAATATTTTACCTCGAACTATAATAAATTTTAGGAACTTGATCGCAATTACACCTTGAAGAAAAACTGGAAGGACAGAATCAAATTGCTTAATAACATCTTTCAGCTGGCATTTGACCACCCCACCGAATTCGAAGCTAATTCTAACATTAAGAAATATTTTAGTATTGCAATAGAACAAATTGACGATAAAAATCCAGGATTGTTGATAAATGCAATCAACAATCTCCAAAAATCTATTGAATACTTTCCTTTAACAATGGAGGAGTGCCTATCATCTATTTTGGATAAGACAGTGTCAGTTTTTGAAACACGAAGAGGAGAGCTGATTGCAGTGGCGAGCAAGATGCTTAACCGTCTTTATGCTCGTTTCGACTTGAATAAAATAATAAAAGAATACCTGAAGTTGTTGGTTGGCAACAGCAAACCCAAAGTGGAAATCATTAATCAACTCATCACGTTATTACGTTAGAATGAACAAAAATAGACTGAAAGTAGATCCATTAGAGAAATACCTTTGCAGAGAAACAGCATTAGTACTACGACTGACAATCTCTGTATTAGTAATAGCTGTAAGAATATACTTATTAAATCTTTAACTAAGATGTGTGTTTAACGTGGAGGATAAGGCGCAGGGACTTACAACAATCGACTGAAGGAACTCATCGGAGTGTGTCAACGCAGATTTGGAGAATAGTTCAGCGCCAAATTATTAGTAAACACCAAGGTGGTCGAACTAATGTCTTGAGTTGCTCGTATTAATGTTTCTATGATATTTATAGCTCCATCTCTATGTTTATCCTATAAATAATTTGTTTAAAAGATGAATGCAATAATCCTAATTCTATTTCTATATTTGTAAGTTATAAACACAATGCTGTGGGATAATAACCTGTCAATGACTTAAAAAGCCAGGAGAGAAGAATACCTCAAGACTAAAATCAGTGAGGGCTTTTCCCTTTTCTATGATAAGAAGAAAAATTTCATCGAGAAGAAGGAGGTTCCCTATGTCATGAGATATCTTGGACAGTTTCCATCTGAAGCACAGGTGCGCGATGCTATCCTCCCTGAAGTAATTCATTACATCATTCAGATTTAAGAAGATTAGCCTTTGGAATCCATCAAATACTCAAAGTTTGAACCCTATATGCTAAGAGGTATCCTTTGTTTTATTTAGTCTTAAAGGAGCAGGAGTTTGAACCTGATTAACCTGAAACAGTGCTGGCAGCCTTTCGTCTATTAGACCCAGAAGGAAAGGGATACATCGACATTGAGGAAATGAAGCGTCATTTAGAAACATCGGGCATTGAATTTGGCACAAAATAAACCCAGGACTTCGTAGAATTCGCAACAAACAAAGACCCTGAAGCTAAAGTTATCTACTACGAAGATTACCTGTCAAGACTCTACTCTTTTGTTGATAAACACCTATAAAATGTGATGAAGGGTTACAGCACCTTCCAATCAAAGAAATGATGTTTTGACACAAGACAAAACTGTTTTATAAAATAGATTGCTTATTTGCCAGTTAATTAGATATGCTATTATAAATTCATCAACAAATCTAATGACAGAGAGAACCTACATTATGATCAAGCCCGATGGTGTTCAGAGAGGATTGGTTGGAGCCATCATTGCTAGATTTGAGGAGAAAGGATACCACTTGGCTGGACTTAAGTTTGTTTCACCCACCAGAGCTCACCTTGAGGAACACTATAAAGATCTTAGTGCTAGACCCTTCTTCCCCGCACTTATCAACTACATGCTTTCAGGCCCCGTTGTTGCCATGATCTGGGAAGGCAAAAATGCCGTAAAGGCTGGAAGAACCTTGTTGGGAGCCACTAACCCTCTCGACTCTGCCCCTGGAACTATCAGAGGTGACTTCTGCATTGATACTGGAAGAAACATTATCCATGGATCTGATTCAGTCGATTCAGCCAACCGAGAAATTGCCCTTTGGTTCAAAGAAGAGGAACAACAAAAATGGGAATCTCACTCTAAAGCATGGGTCTTTGAATGATTGTAAACACATCTATGATCTAAGCAATTCATTAACTGAATATCAATAAAGTCAATATTCGCCATTTTAGTATTGAACATATCGTATGCATATATCATTAAAGTTTGATTTTTTTACTGCTGTAAATGCGGGTAACAGCCTCCATTAGTTCTTCATACTTGAGTCTTCGATATCGTCCATAAATGGGATCATCCTTAAATCTGCTCACGCTTCCTTTCTCTACTCCTTGCAAAAGCAACACTAAATTATGCTAGTTAATGGCAATCTATTCGCTGCTTCGAATCCATTCCTATATTTCAGAAGTCAGCAAATTGCTTTTATGGTAACTATCTATTAAGTTAGTCCCATTCTCCTTGGCATTTCCACTAAGAAAATTCAACAAAATCTATTTCTTTTGAAGAGCCTTTTCTCGTCTTGTGAGCTCAATACTACTATAGGCACAATCCTTAAAGGTCTCGAAAGATTTGTCCAAATTGAGAGCATCTGCTGTGACCGGCTAGTTAACTGTTTGGTTTACTACTTTCCAATCGATGTCTTAATAGTTTTTTAGAACTTTAATTTGAATCGCCTCCTCGGTAATTTTATATTTAATTCCTTCTTTTTTAAGTTCATCAAGGATAGACCGAACGGTTTTATGAAGACTCGTGGAAACATTCAGTAGATTGACCTTCCTACGAATTTACTCCATCAATGGAAACTGTTTTTTGAGGCGACTAATTGAGTCCATATCGATTTCAATTTAATAGATAGTTCGATAGTTTATCCCCACCACTGCATTCAGCTCCAGCGCATTCATTATCTTACTAAAAAGACGGGGAGTGATCTCATACTTTCGGCAAAATGAATTGACTCTGATTACTTTTTCCTCATCCTTCTCAGCATATTGTTTGCTTACAGTATAGCATTAAAGTAATTTGTCATCAATGTGATCAGAATAGCAGCGTTTCTTGGATTGTTCCTCTCGTTTAATTGTTTTTTCCACCATGTGCATTACTATCTTCTGAAGATTATCCAAGGTGACAAGTTAAGAAGTAATCCAATTTCTTTAGTTATAGTAGTCGTTTTAAGAAAAGAGAAGCAGCTTTTCTTTAGTAATGAAGCAAGACTCAACGTATTTGGGCACATCAGTGAAAGTGTAATAGATGGCGATATCAAAATTACAGAATCTCAAAAAATCTGTATTTTTGCTAATAGTGATATCACAGCTATTAATACGCTTTATCAATTCAAAGACTTTCTCTTCTTCCTTGTCTTTGTCCACTTTGTTCAACATCTCTTCGGGCACAAAGCTGCCTAGTTATGAAGGAGTCAGGTAATCGAACAAATTAATAGATGTCTTCGATTCCAAGGCCAGTTTTTTGTTGAGAGAGTAAGCTTATTGTCGCTTATTTACTAAAATAAGGATGCGCTTGAATTCATTCTTAGAAAGATAAGCCATCATACTCTTAAATTTTTCATCACTGGCTGTCTTGAGCACAATAAAATTGAAATTAGCTATATTTGGTTTGTTTATTTCATACATATGATTACTCCCAATTATATCGCGGTAATGTTCAGTCATTAGGGTGTGATAAAGTCCCAAAACACGATTTGGGCTGGTCTTAGAAATGATTTTTGAGATGAAGGAGCTTTGGCCATGATAAAGATGCAAGTCATCCACAAGAAGCAAGTCACACTCAAATTCATGGTACTCCTCACACTTAAATAAGTTAGGAGTTATAAACATTAATTTGAGCTTTTTCAGTTCATACCACTCCAAAACTTTTACCTTGTCTTCAGATTATTGATTAGCACTAAGGAAAGCCCATTTCAATTTGGCCAAACGCCCAACTTCCTCCATTTTATTTATCCAAAATGTGGGATACTCAGTCACCAGAATAGCAGTACCTTCAATCTTTTGATGCAGAATATGAACCAATCTCGGCATCAAATTAAATGGCATATAAGCAATCCCGCAAAATTATTCACTTTCTTCCAGCCAACTGCAAACTTGCTTAATTTATTCTGGGACCCGCATGAAGGTGGCCTGCTTTTGAGCGCCATTTTCAGGTCCGTTAGCCAATGGCTCTGGTTTTGGCTGCTGGCCGGCTTCGAATAAATCCTTAAAATCTTTATCGAGACTGATCTTGAGCATTGACTCTTTGAGGAGAGTGCGCTTAATGGACTGGTCGAGCTGATAGTTGATGTTGTCCCTGATAACGTCGGCGAGCTCCTGCGGCCCCGGGTTGGGGTGGATGTTCTCTTGCTCCTCTTCCATTTAAAATTAATTGCTAACTGATCAGTTAAAATAGTCATATCAGCTTATAAGATGGAAAGCAGCGAAAGCAGATTCAGTAATCGCGGAGCCCTCATCGGTATCTCATCCCTCATACAGCCGTCTAATTGAGTCAGAAAGAAAAATAGATGCCAAGCGGAATCAATAGACGAATCTTCAGAATTTAAAATAGAGATAGAATTGCTCCTTCCAGCCGCAGATTAGCATCGTTAGTCAAAAACTGGCCGCCGATAAATCAAAGCTGACTAGCAAAAATGTGCCGAATGCTGGTTCGCTGTAAGAAAGTCATAAGAGGTGGTTATTGATGCTTATTAGACATCAACCAAATTTTATATTCAATATTTTAAGTTCAATAATGATCGAGATCACTATTCTTTTAGAGGTCTTTTTTCATCTTCAACAGCATTTATTTATAAACAACCTGAGGAGTTATAAGAAAATCCAAAGTCCTCCGATGGATACCGGTGCTATCCAAAGAGAGCTGTTCTGTCCTTGGGGTTTGGCAATTTGGTCTCCGATGTAAATTACCGTTGCAGTTGTGAGCGTAACCAACGCATTAATCCTAAGACTATTGTGGGGACGAGCTTAATTCTCTTGGATTCTGATCTATTTAATTCAATGCTTACGATTTAATATTTCTCAAGGTCGTCAAATGCTACTCAATTAAACTGTTTTAAAAAAATCGCATTTGGCCTCCATCTGGCCCTCCATGCAATCTCCATAACTAGAGACAACCTATTTAACGAGTCATTTCATGTTGTTTAAGCTTTATAAACCTTTCATATTATTGATTTCTATTTTATTAAAGTCTGTCAAATAAACTACGGCCTTTTACCATCATTGGATGTTGTAGGTATGCAGGGACGTCTTGAGGTTGGAGAGGTTGCTAGGGTTAGGAGACGTTTTGGGGTTCGGTATGTCCCTGATTCATGAATCTTTTAATTTTATAGTAATTTTATTCAAATATTGAGTGAATTTATAAGCTATAATTGATATCATGAGAATATGGAGCAAATTAGAAAGAATAAATGTCCTTGCTGTGGGAGATCCTGGTTGTAGCATCATTCAAAACTTTGAGTTACACTCGTGCCAAAGTTAAATTTGAGGGATCTAAAATTGTTGATCGCAAAGATGTGGATTTCAGTTTCTAAGATGAAGAATTTGATCCCGATGGCGAATATTTAATTGAATGGCGATCTGAATATTAAAATAGTGAAAAATGGAAAGATGATCAGAGTAGCCCATCATTTCAAGATATTGAGCTATATTTTACTCAATTGTTCTTATTATTCATTTTTATGCCAGAAAAATTATGCTGCCGTTCTAGAGCTTTCAGCTGATTGTTCGTCTATAAGGATGCTAAATTCCTTGGATAATTATAAAAAATTGAGGTTGCATGACGCTGCCGACAGCCTCTCATTTAATTAATTGCTAACTGATCAGTTAAAATAGTCATATCAGCATATAAAGATGGAAAGCAGCGAAAGCAGATTCAGTAATCGCGGAGCCCTCATCGGTATCTCATCCCTCATACAGCCGTCTAATTGAGTAAGAAAGAAAAATAGAGGCCAAACAAAATCAATAGACGAATCTTCAGAATTTAAAATAGAGATAAAATTGCTCCTTCCAACCACCTTCCAACCACAGGTGAGCATCGTTAGTAAAAAAACTGGTTGCTGATAAATTAAAACTGAGCACGACAAAAATTTTGCTGTATGCCGGCTTGCTATATGAAAGCCATCAGAGGTGATTATTGATGCTTATTGGACACCAACCAAATTTTATATTAAATATTTTAAGTCCAATAATCGTTTAAATCACTATTCTTTTAGAGGTTTTTTTTCATCTTCCTCAGTATTTATTTTTAAGCCACCTGATGATTTATATGAGAAATCAAGGCCCTCCGATGGATATCGGTGCTATCCAGAGAGTGCTGCCTTTTTCTTGGGGTTTGCCAGCTTGGTATGCTATGCACATGAAGGCTGCCGTTGTGAGCGTAACCAGCGCATTAATTCTAAGATTACACCGGGTATGTGCTTAACTCTCTTTTATTATGATCTATTTAATTCAATGTTTACGATTTAATTTTTTTCAAGGTCGTCAAATGCTACTCAATTAAGTCGTTACCAAAAATGGTATGTGGCTCTCCATGCAATTTCCATAACCAGAGACAATCTATTTAATCAGTCATCATTTCCATTGAACTAAGATTTCTAAACCTTTCATATTATTGATCTCTATTTTGTTAAAGTCTGTCAAATAAACTTTTGCCTTTTACCATCATTGGATGCTGTTGGGGTGCAGGGACGTTTTGAGGTTGCAGGGGTTGGGGGGCGTTATGTGCCTGGTTCATGACTCTTTTAATGTTCTAATAATTTTATTGACTGCATTTATAAGCTATAATTGGGACACTGAAATACAAGTCTAGTGCTCAATGGCATCATACTGTTCGCTGTCATTATTCATCAGATTTGTCGACCAACAAACAAAATTAGCGTTTGGCAAATATTAGAATTTCATCATTTAACTGTTGGCTCTGGCCTGAATATTATGGGAACCTGCGAGACGAAGAAGTGCGAGTTATACTCGTGCCAAAGTTAAATTTGAGGGATCTAAAATTGTTGATCGCAAAGATGTGGATTTCAGTTTCTAAGATGAAGAATTTGATCCCGATGGCGAATATTTAATTGAATGGCGATCTGAATATTAAAATAGTGAAAAATGGAAAGATGATCAGAGTAGCCCATCATTTCAAGATATTGAGCTATATTTTACTCAATTGTTCTTATTATTCATTTTTATGCCAGAAAAATTATGCTGCCGTTCTAGAGCTTTCAGCTGATTGTTCGTCTATAAGGATGCTAAATTCCTTGGATAATTATAAAAAATTGAGGTTGCATGACGCTGCCGACAGCCTCTCATTTAATTAATTGCTAACTGATCAGTTAAAATAGTCATATCAGCATATAAAGATGGAAAGCAGCGAAAGCAGATTCAGTAATCGCGGAGCCCTCATCGGTATCTCATCCCTCATACAGCCGTAATAAAAATAGAAATTGACCCCTAACGGACTAACTCCATATACCTCCATCAGAATGATGACGATTACAGGCTTGCTCAAGATTTCGTGTAGAAATGTCAGCTCAACAATAATATTGTCAATTTTATTTATGAAAAAATTAAAGTGACGAGGGCTAGTCTTGAAGAAAATCATAGCAGGGTTCAGTCAATGCAGCCAGCTTCCTCTCCTTTCAGTTGTGAACAAAAATATCAGAAATCAAGCAGAGGGAAAATCTCTCCCCAGTAGATGCAGAGTCGCAAAGAAGAGATCTATAACGAAGAACAGTCCTTTGGCAATCTGAATCATAAAATTTCCAAAATAATGGAAAACACAAGAAACGATCCAAATCTCTTTTCTGATTCAGGAGAGTAACTCTTTTCGTGTCCGAGGGTCAATAAACTCTAAAGATTAGCAAAAGTGGAGGCTTCACCCAAGAAGAAAAAATAATTTTTATTTTACGACTCATCCTCCAATTAGCAGGATTCATGCATCGATGTTAATCTTTTTGCAGAGGAAAAAGGAAATAATAAAAACATTTAGCCAAATCTTCAAAGGATGGATGGAAAAAGAGCAATTGAGTACCAGCACACCGGATAAAGTTTGCAATCAGAAACTAAATCAAAAGCACGTGAACTCGTGAAGATGAGGGAGTCCCCCACTCATATGCGTGTTTCTCAATCAGTGTCAAAGCTACGCTATATTGACAACATAAATCAAGGTAATTCTTTGATGAATACACAAACTAATCGGGACATTAGCGATCGGACAACAAAAATTAGTGACTACAATAAGCCAACACATGTTAAGATTATACGCAAGGAGGAGATGACTTCCTTAAATCAGTCATTGAAACGGAGTATGTCCAAACAGGAAATAAGCAAAATTAACAAAGATGTAACAAGGAGACTTTACAACGAGGCAGAAATTAAGAAGAATTACTTGAATATTATCAAGGAGAAAGCGAGGAAATAAAAAGAACAAATCCAGGATAAAGAACTAACACATAAGCCAGAACTTAATAGAATTAGCAAGATGATTGCGGAGGGACGCAAAAAAAATGATATTCCCGTCGAGATGTACCTCATCGAGGAAGGCAAAAAAATTGAGGCCAAGCGACATCAAGAGGCGAATCTTCAGAATTTAAAATAGATAGAAAATTGCTCCTTTCAGCCGCAGATTAACATCATCAGTCAAAAACTGGTTGCTGATAAATCAAAACTGAGCAGTAGAATTAGTGAGAATAAATGCAGAAAGAGTCACATCAGGGATTAAAATATGTTTAGACCATCCTTAAATAGGGTTACAAATTAACTTATGAAAGACAGAGGCTCTTTTTAAGAACGTCAAAGAGAATATCTCGAGCAAAAGAATACTAAGCTGATAGAACTTGTTAAATAAAGACAAATGAATGAAAAAATTGACCAATCATCAGGACAAGAACTTTTCAAGCCCAAGATACATGATATTGGAGTACGATAAAATCAGGGTACAAATATAGGAAATTATCTCTACGAATTAAGTAAATAAAATTAAAGGCGAATTCAAGACAGTAGAGACTATAAACCAAAAATTAATGAGTCATCGGAGTATCTAGTGCAGCAGATGTATTCAAAGCGTATTGGCTGGTTGTTTTCGGAACTTGACAGTGATCAAGATGGAGTGATTAGTGCCCAAAAAATAAGCATTGAAAATATTTCTGTGGATCTACTGGGGATCATTAAACCTATTTTATTTGAAATGTAGGAAATGGGCGAAGAGCTTTGCCTTATAGACTTCAAGAATGCAGTGGACATTTTACATAAAAAACTGAACACTTTTGAAAAGAGCGTTCTCTATAATTATAAGCAAAAAGTTATCAAATGACATAAATAATGATTGATAAATAATTTTGCTGGATAAGATAGAAATTTTGAAAGTTATCAGTTCAAAAGTAAAGCATTTAATTCATAAATAAATTTAATGAGTATCTTAATTTATAGTTATGATATTCCATATAATTTATGAGCTCCCTTGGCGGAAATCTCGTAAAAGAAAATATATTTTTTAAAAATAAATAAATAAGGATTCGTACAATAAGTACTGCATGGTCAATATCAAAAACTGCTTGCTAAATAAACATCATCCTTCTTCATAAACAATTTAATTTTTGACAATAAATAATCATCATATGTTCTTTCCTTAGGTTAGGCATCTTTGTTCTTGGCTAGTACATTCTAAATGATAAACTGCCTTACATTAGCAAGTGGACCACTTTAGATTTTCCTCAGTTTGTATGTGGCAAATTGTACAGTCCTCGTATAAAGGCTCTTAAGAATCTAAACACTCTAAAACTTCTAGATTTTCTTCTGAAATAATTGCTTCTGTCTTTAAGAAAGAGACAAGCTTTTATATTCGGGCCTGGGAATAAAATTTCTTGATTAGTTTGCGTTTTCGATTGCTCATTTTTTTAATGTTATTAATTTCAATTGTACATTTTGTTCTTTAATTCAAGGGCTACCAATCAATTGGCCTCGAGAATGCTTTTTCAATAGAGTTTTCTACAATCTTAGCGTACCTAACGTTATAACTATGACCAGTTAGAACATCATCGATATTGTCCTCTTTAGCAATATACTCAATTTTTGTTCCATTTTCGTGCTGTAAAGTTAAACTAACTGCTGTTTTTTCAGAAAATTAAGGATAACATGGGCAGCCTCCAAATTAATTACGCTATAAAACAGTGACAATAAAATCTTTTCCCTCCATTTTTTTTTTAAATATTATTATAATGTAAAATTAAATTATGGTAATTAAATTTTATTTTATTTTATTCGTAGGTTGTATTTCTTAGTTTATCCCCAAACAGTTCCTTATACCTATTTTCTAACATTGTAGATTCGATATAATCCTAATTTATATTAAATTTAAATGATTTAAAAAATTGAGGATTTATAGATCATTAAAAAATTAGATGAAACTCACGGCGGTACTACATAGATCATTTTGGGAAAATACAAAAAACACCTTTTGGCTTGTAAGGTATTTGCATTACTACTCAGTGTATCAGTAAACAATCTTTGAAAGATACTAAGAGCGTGGAGCATGTATTTCAAGAAAAAGAAGCACTCAAATATTTTTCCTAGAAGAAAGTTAAAGGAATTAATAGGCTAATCAGCACTTTTCAAGATAATGACAAACTATACTTAGTTTTGGAACTTGTTCCAGGACTTCCCTTACATAAATTGCTGCAAATGGTCGGAAAATTCAACTAGTCTTTTACCTTCATCATCGCAGTACAAATAGGCTTCATACTTCGATAAATACATCAAGAAGGATTTATTTATAGGGATATTAAAGCTTCTAATTTTATGATTAATGAGCAGGGAAGGGTGACTATACTTGATTTTGGACACACCAAAAAGATAGATGGAGGGAAGACATTTAGTATCTGTGGCACTACTCACTCTATGCCACCTGAAATCTATGAATCCAATGGCTATTCATACTAGTTTGATTATTATGGTTTTGGTATATTGATATACGAAATGCTGACAGGAAAGCCGCCTTATGGATATGGCAATACTAATCCAAATATTGTTGAGGGTAAATTATGTAATTATTTAGATATGAAAAAAGGAATAAGTGAATAGAAATTGTTAGAATTATAAAGTGAAACTGCAAGGGATTTAGTAAAAAAATTGCTTGATGTGCCACAAGTGCGTTTAGGGGCTAAAGGTGGTTTTAGTGAAATTTTGTAGCATGATTACTTTAACGTTCCTGAATTTTTAGATGCAAAAGATATTTACGAATAGATTAGTGCAATCGATTCAAAAGATCCAAATTTTTAGTTCTATATCTCCTAAATTGTAGATTTTGGATTGGATGAAGCTAAATATGAAGAAATATTGCCCGAAGATCCTTTCTACAAATTCTTTGGATGATTATCTATCAATTTTAGAATAAGACTAAAAGCAACTAAGACTAGCCAATATTCATTGTTAAATTTGAAGTAATGATATCAATACATTACTATTATTTTACCAGATTTATTCAAATTTGTAGAGGTGTTATTTCAGATAATTCGATCTTGCTTATATTGATATAATTGTTAAATTTATCGTTATAATGAACGAAAATTTGTTTTTTTAAGAGCAGTACCATATTAGCAACGAACTTATATAAACATTCGGAAGGAAATCATTCAATAGATATCGCAAATAGCATAATATTTCCGATCACAGCTAATAATAACCGCAAAACCTGAAAGGCATTATATTCTATTAGAATGACAGTCCCCTCATGACCTTCAGAGAACATTAATACTCATAGACCAAAAGTATCAATAGAAATAGCAATATTGTGATGGCTAAATAAAGGGAATAAAGAAAATAATCTAATCATCAATTGGATAGTATCGATCGTATCAATAAGAAAATTAATGGCCTAATTAAAAGCATTTCAGCTAGTTGCGAAAAGAAGATTAATTTGAGTGAATATAGGCATTAGCATGACGTATTTGCAAACAAAAGATCAATATTTGAGGATTCAATCATATAAAGAGATCGCCAGCAGACTTAAAAAAAGAAACAATATCCTTATGAAAAAGCAAATATCAAGCCATCTTTATTATAATTTAAATAAAAAGAAAAACAATATGAAATGCCCATAAGATAGCAAGAATACAGTAATGATTATAATGAAGAAGAATTTGATTCATTAGATGAAAGAATTAAAAGAATTAGTCACAAAATTGAAGAACATGAAAAGAAAAGGGAGAAGCAACAGTCCAATAGATACTAACAATTATAGAATTAACATCCTTTTAAAAATCAAAATAATTCTAAGGTTTTAAGATCATAAAGAGAATAAAGAGATAATCCAATTTATAATAAGCAAAGAGTTGATATGACCTTAAAGAAAAGCAAGAACAATATCATAGACTACGAAAATCGAGTGACCAACTTTATTGATATAAATAAATAAAATAGAATTGATAGGAAATAGAAGTTGATTGTGGAGGCCAAACAGTTGTTATTCAAAAAGGGAGGGTATTTTAAAGAAAAATACCAAGAGTTAAAGATGGGCGGGAAACAATAGTGGATGAAAGTGTAGCAAAGCAATAATAGAATGAATCTGATAACCAAAATAAAAACAGACAATAGTGAAAAAGATACAGATAGAAAATAAAATAGGAATCAAAAGTTAAAATAATAAAAGTAAATCATTAATTTTCCAGTTAAAAATATGGAACTTCTCTCCTATAAGACTACTTTTATGAAATAAATTGTGAAACAAATTTAGTTAGATCAAGATTTTAGGCATGCCAAGCATATGTTTGGAGGAATTGATAACCTTTTTGATTAAAATAATCATAATTAAAAATGGTCTATTTTGCAAGCAGAACTGCGAAAAGAAGGTTTCAGTTTAGATCTCCGTGAAGTAAAATAAATATTTATGCCTCGTGATGATGAAATTGATCCTTTTATGTCAGTCAATAACTCCCATTAATAACTTATCCACGGAGTTATCTATGCCTACCAGACAACAGAAAGGCATTGGAATTAAAATATTTATCATAATTGGACGCTATGGTAACTAAAAGAAGCTAAATTTAACTCCGAATACCTTGATCGCGATCATAAGGGCTATATTAATCTTGAGGATTTGACGTTTTATGTAAACACTTAAGTGGATGGCTATTATAGAAATCGAGATTTGCTGCTTATTTTTAACCGTCTGAGCGACAACAAATCAAGAGTATGTAAATAGTCCAACTATGGGATCAAATTTAAGTAGATAATGAATCGTTTACTTTCCCTATGAATAAACAGCAAATGATATTTTCTTACTATTTGTTTGATTCATCCTTTCAAAACTGCCAATTGGTAATTATCGTGAATCATAATTTAAATTATGTTTATGATAGGCGAATGTAGTCATTTATCAAATTTAAATTAATTATATTTAGATTTGATTTTTTTATATCTTAGTAACATTATTTTAAATGCAAGCAAGTAAAATGGATGTTAAGAGCTCGTGGAAACAGTCAGTCATTAAGAATATAGCTGCTTAATCTCAAATTTTAGCAGAAGCAAAGGACCTTCCCAGCAAGTTCACTCCTCTCCGAAGCAATCTGCTTTCTAATAGCAACAATTCATTGATTAGACCAAAACGAAATCATTCTAACTCTCAAGATGACATTGCCATCAATGACAATCATGATCATTCAATTAGCAAAGATAAAGGTGTTTAAAAGAGGGAAAGTCTAAAATAAAAGCGATCAGGCAGTGGTAACGATAATAGTTTTATTGGAAAGCATCGAGATAAAAGTTAAAAATCAATGGAATTTACCCGTGAAAAAGGAGTGACCTTTAAACCAGATCTGAACATCATTAAAGATTTTGATTTAGTGCGTGAGCTCAAAGTTGAGTTTTTAAGATTCAAAGATAAAATACTGAAAGAGCTTAAAAAGCAAGAGGACGATATTAAAAAGGCAGTGGAGGAAATATACCAGTTAATCAATTCAAAAAAAGTTATATTTTCACCTCCATTCAACGAAAATGAAAATGATTTTAGAAGAGATACAGTTACAAAAGTGACTGCGAGCATGCCTTCAATTAATTTTAATCCTTCTAAAATTAATTAAATCACCAGCAGCATCAGTAATAATCCCTCAGTTTAAATCAATAATAAACCTTTGAAAGATATTCAACAATATCGGTAACAGTTTTCTTCTGACAAGCACGGATATGTCACATCCATACCCTAAATACGATAGCAAATGTCCAGGTTCCACAGCATCATTGACCAGCTTAAAAAAGATATTGGTGATCAAATATTTCCAAATGAATCATCCCGACCAAATGAATCATAAGTTCAATGATCAATATAACTATCAAAAAATCTCATCTACTCTTTATTCTTATTAGAAATTTGATTATATTAATTTAAAAAAATTTTAAATTTCTATAATATACAAGTCTGCCTCAAAAATTCATTAATTTTGTTTGTGTAAACAAATTTTAATTATTTTCCAATGACTTAGAACCTCTCTCTGAATAAATCAATAGTTTTTATATACAAAGCAAAATTATTTCATATAATCTTTATTTTATCATTATGTATGTTGAAATCACATCATCAAAAAAATTATGCGTTTCGGTCTTTCCACAATTAAATTTTACATATCTGCTTCGGCATGTCTTGATTATTTCGTTAAACTCTCTTTGTGATGCTTTGTAAGTTTTTGATCGGCCTTATTTCTTAGTTATGAAAAGCAATGTTTTTTTTTAATATCAGAAAATACCACGATTTAATTTTTAGTTATGATAAGATAATATTCAAAGATATTCGGTTCATTTCCGACTTTCCCTGAGTTTTAAGCGTTTATCAGAAATTTTAAAGTTAATATGGAAGCGATTATAAACACCTAAAAGGTCAGCAAGACCTTTGTGTTCTAAAAGGAGGAAACACAGCAATCTGTAATCATTGACTATGAGGTGGATTTTAGACAAAGCTATGTTAATATCAGCCATCTGCTTTTTGCTCACTGTCCGCAAACCTAGTACAAAGTATCGATCTATGACCCCAACCTGAATTAATTCGTCTCACTTCATCGAATTGGGGGTTAAAATGGATATATTGCTAAGCCATATCTGGAAACTCAAATTATTCTTGTCAGATACAAAAGAATTCAGGAATATCTCGGAGATTCTGATAGTCTTGACTCGAGTCTTTAACAAGAATATAAGTAAAAAAGAGATGGAAGAAGCAAATAACGAACAATTGGATAGGTTATTTAATCTGTTAAAAGATGGAGGAATCTACATTTATATGGACATAAATCTTTCAATCGAAGGCTTAACCTACAGGAAGCTGCAAAAGTAGTAAAAATTTCAAAAAAAAGCCTCGATGACTACTATTGCCAATTGAGATTGGGTGAGCTCTATGGCTTTGACTTTGCCAATAAACTGCATTAGAAAATGGGAGTGCTTCGTAGTTTTGTGAAAGAATATCGTCCATAAAAAGATTAAAGACGTAAAAACTAGAAACATCCTAAAAATTTGAGGATTATTGACCAATACGATCTGGAAAATCATGCTCTTAAACCATTTACTGAGGAGTAAGTAGAGGCTGAAGTTGTGGAGCCATAGCTAGAAAGAAGAAACAGTTCACCGTAGAATATTATGGAAGAAAGATACTAGTAGATCCCGAACAATGAGCCACTTTCTCAAGAATTGTTTCATTTGTAGCACGATTTTTTTAGAGGGTTTTAATTTGTGTTATAAGAGCCTATCGATCCCTATTTTGAGATTGATAGAGACTTTAGCAAAAAACCTTACGAAGAATAGAGCAATAGTTTCCTATATTTCTGATATTCATATTCTATATAAAAAAATAATGATGCAACATTTAAATTTTTAAAAATCATTAAACCTCTGAAACTATTGAATCTGAGAGATGATTGTCTCTTATCTAATATTTATAAAACGAATTATGGACTTATTATCTTTAACTTACAAATTTTATTATGGAGCATAATTATCCTCGAATAATTTCGGACTCTTTCAGAGCAAAATATTAAGTGCTATTAATTGGAAATTGGGAAATCGGACTACTTTTTACTTATTCTTTAATTTTTCTGCCAAAATTTGCTACAACATTATCTCATGATGAATTTAATTTTTAATAGGTTGATTGCTATTTTTAGCTTAACATGATTTTTTTAATTCTAAATTTTCTCATTTTTGTTGTACATATTCGTGACTTAGTAACTGATTTATTTTTTAATTTTGTTGATGAGATTAACTCCATTTCTCGAATCATTCTTAAAATTTTATATGAATTCAAAGCAAATGAAGTCCTCAAAACAATCGCCTGCAGGTAGAAAATCATTTAATGCTTATTTAACTCACTATGGAAAGCCCGTAAATTATTTTAAATATCTTTTAAATATTATTATTCATGAGGCCAATAAGCCTATCGAAGATATTAATAAAATTATCAAACTATCTCGGAAAATTGTTTATTGATGAGTTTAGACAAACTTTTTAAATTCTAAACCAAAGATTTTATATTTTTACCAAAACTATTTTTCGGAATCTTTAATAGTATTTTTGATGCCCACCATTTTTATTTCCGTTTAACAAAGGGAATTGATAAAAAAACTCTCATTTTTACAGGAATTTCTTTTCATTTTTATTTCTCCTAAACTCTTGTATTTCTCTTAATAAAGCATATTCTATATAAATTGAATGCCTTGAAGCGGTGAACAGTGATGATTAAGTTAATGAAGACATTCAAAGAATTTGAGTGCTTCAAAAATATCGATTTAAAGTCGTTTTAAAATAGAAAAAATATAATAAAATGTCATTTTTGTAGAGCCTTTGGTAAAGATTGGAGCAGAAGAAAAAATAGGAATATATGAAAGAAAAGACTCAAGAAACTGAGTTTAAAGCCGTTTATCCTGGGTTTAGGACTATTCCCATTCAAAAACTGAATCCCAAACCTCCTAAGACAGCAAGCAAAAAAAAACAACAAAGATAGAGTCGCTTTATGGGGGACTGCTAAGAGGCACATCCTGACTTATGAATAGAACGTAAATATCACTTATCCAACTGACAATGGCTTTTTCTCAACGTTCTACGAAGCCTATATGAATCATGGCGACATTAAAATTACTCCTGATTAAATTTGGCTGGCAATCATGCTTTGGTTTACTAAATATGCAGAAGATAATGCTAACTAATTAAGGAATGCATTTGTGACGCATGCAGGAAAAAAAAGCTAATTGTAAAAACTCGAAGCGTTGATTTAACAGATTGGAGTGAGTTTTATGAAAATATTATTGAGGAAATAAGAATAAACAC